>Ga0111538_10002867_pt1 | contig 24179 bp, 10 predicted proteins | sample SoiMethybrSBSTD1_FD_79669 | JGI IMG/M metagenome (GOLD analysis project Ga0111538, IMG submission 79669) | Bulk soil microbial communities from a Populus tree surrounding site in Tennessee, USA - Soil MetaG P. TD hybrid SBSTD1 (version 2)... | ecosystem: Environmental > Terrestrial > Soil >...
ACGGCGAGCAGGTGGTCGGCAACCGCGCGCGCGTGAAGGTGGTGAAGAACAAGGTGGCCCCGCCGTTCCGCGAGGCGGAGTTCGACATCCTCTACGGCGTGGGCGTCAATGTCCCGGGCGAGATCGTCGACCACGCGACGACCGCGGGCTTGTTCGAGAAGTCGGGATCGTTCTATTCGTTCAAGGGCGAACGGATCGCGCAGGGCCGCGACCGCGCGTGCGCCTACGTCGCCGAGCACCCGGAGGTTTCCCAGGAGGTGCGCCTCACGCTGCTCGAGGCGCGCAAGGCGGAGAACGCGGCGCTGGGCGCGCCGGTGACGCCCGTGGCGCAGGCGGCGTGAAGGGCGATATCCGGCCAGGTGTCGGGCGTCGATCGACGCCCGCACCCTGGCGAATCTAATCTGTCCCCATCGAACGCGGCCGCCAATAGTCGCCGCGGACCGGAAACTGCAGGCTCAGTCAGTTCCTGCCGCGTCAGGACCGAGGATGGTGAAATAGAGGATATTGCTGGTCAGCGCCGGGGTGCCAACCCGGGGCACCTTCACCGGAACTTGCTTGGGCGTCGCGCCCAATGCCGCCGACGGAATCTTCGCCTGGAGGCGTGTCGTCGACAAGAATGTCGTCCGCCTTGCAGCCACGCGATTCGCGCGGCCTCTCGGCGGGAACTAGAAACTGCGGCCGTCAGAAGCCAAAGACGGTGACGGGCACGGCGCTGTCGGTCATCGTCCCATCGCCGAGCTGGCCCGAGGTGTTGGTTCCCCAGCAGAGAATCGAGCCGCTGGCCAGCGACGCGCACGCGTGCGCCGGGCCCGCGCTGATGCCGGTGACCCCGCCGAGGCCGACAACGGACACGGGCCGAGCCTCCGGAGCATCCGGGTGTCATTGTAGGCACAGAAGCGACGTCCGCAGGAACGATCCCATCCGACCTAACGACATTCACGTCGGATTGCTGCTGACTCGCCTGTTCTCCGCCGCAACCGACCAACCAAACGATCAGTGTCCCGGCGAGGCAGCGGTCCATCCCGCCAGTTTGCTACGAAAGGTCCAGATCGAGCGCCACCGTTTCCGCGGTGTCGCTGCCAGCCTCGCGCATGACCGGGAGGGTGTTACCTGGATTGCGGAAGAATACGAAAGACAGGGCGCAGGGAAACTTGCCGGGGGGCTCTTCGGCGGAAACTGGGCACCGGCGGCCAGCGTTGGCTCAGTGCCGAACGAATAGTAGGTCTGCCAGGTCGGATCGGGAAAGCGTCGGGGGCGGATGCACTCGCACCGCGACCGCCGTCACTGCGCGCGAGCATGGACTTGCTATTCTGGCGGGGTGCGACCGATCGATTGCTGTTTCGTCGTAGCGGCGGCTTCGATCCTCTGCCTGACTGCTGATGCCCGAGCGCATGCCACTCCGGCGGCCGGCACGCGCACGCCTTCGGCTTTCGAGCTTCCGGTTGCACCCATGAGCTTCAAGTGGCCGAGCCCGCTCGCACAGCGCAACGATCTTCACGCAGTCAAGGGAACTCCAGACGGTGCGCGCATCTGGGCGGTGGGCGCGTCCGGGACGGTCCTGTCGCTACGCGGCGACGAGGCGACGCTGGAGGCGACCGCCACGCTCGCCGATCTCCACGATGTCTGGGTCGGCGGTCCCGACGACATCTGGATCGTCGGCGACGGCGGAACGATCCTCCACAGCGACGGTAAGAAGTGGTCGCTCGTACGCAGCGGCACGAAACAGCATCTCAACTCGATCTGGGGCCGCTCCGCCCAGGATCTCTGGATCGGCGGCGACGATGGAACGCTGCTTCACCGCGCAGGCAAAACCTTCCGCTCCGTGCCAACGCCAACGAAGGGACCGATCGCTGGGGTCGTTGGTTGCGAGAAGGGGGAAGTCTGCGCGCTGACTCTGGCCAGCATCCTCCCAAGGATCGACACCTCAAGTCGCCCTTGCCACGATCCAAACGGCGAATGCCTCCTGGACGAGCCACAGGAACCGGAGGGCGACCGCGTCCTGCGCTGGTCCGACGGCCGATGGTTGCGTGACTTTTTTCCGACGGGGCCCGACGCGCGTCGCCTGGTGACGGCAGGAACGGTACTGTGGGTCACAGGGGACGCTCTGATCGCCGCGACTCGCGGCGGCAAGAGCGAACCATCCGTCTACCTACCCAAGGACACGGGCATGGTGCAGCTAGAAGGCGCGTGGGCCAGCAGCGACGCGGATGGATGGCTGGTGGGCGCCAGGTGCACGCAAGCGCGACCTCCCGCGGGGGACTTCACTTGCAACAGGGGCGCGATCTGGCACTTCGATGGTCGCACAGCATCACTCCGGAAGGAGGAGCCCCCGGGACCCCTGATTGCGGTCTGGGGCTGGTCGAAGCAGGGGGCCGTCGCGGTAGGCAAGCTTGGGACACTCGTGCGGTTCGACGGGGCCTCCTGGACGGCCGTGAGCCGGCCCTTGACCAACGTCGATCTCCGGGGCGTCGTGAATGTGCCGGCGGTGCGCGGCACGAACGACAAGAGTCCCATCCTCTTTGACGTGAAAGAGCATGAAAAGGGCCCACCTCCTCGCACCGCCACCATAACGGTGCCGGGCCTGAGCCATCTCACCTGGGCGCTGCCCCGGCCGGCCGGCACGCCGTTGGTTCAGCCATCGCCGGCCGAACTCTGGCTGATTGCCGACTGCGAAGCGCTTCGCGCCAACGGTCCCAACTGGGTGACCTTCGTCGCGCAAGATTGTGAGGCGGGTGCAGCTCCCCAGAAGATCTTCAGCGCCGACACGGGTGATGTCTGGATGCTGCCGTCGGGGATGACTTCGCCGAGTCGATGGACCGGCCGTTCCTGGACGACGGTGCGATCGGCATCGCCCGCTTTCCCGAGAGATATTTGGGGATCCCGCGGCGATGACATCTGGATCGTCGGAGGTCGGGATGCTCTTCATTGGGATGGGCGCGCGCTCGCCGCCACGGCACCGCTTCCGGGAATGGAGGCGGCCGACGAGCTAACATCGGTTTGGGGTTCAGATGCGAAGAACGTCTGGACTGCCGCAGCCTCCGGTGAGGGCGTCAAGTTGCTGCGCTGGGATGGCGAGCGCTGGCAACCCGCAGGAGCATTTCGTCTGGAACTGCCCCTCCAGTACCGGCAGAACGACTCCAAGAACGCGTACAGCCTGTGGCCACCGAGATCGGAATCGTCGCGTCAACTCGTGCTGTGGGGGACGTCCGCGAGCGACGTCTGGCTAGCCGGCCCGAACGGGATCGTCATGCGTTTCGACGGAAGCCGCTGGTCGCGTGTTCCCACACCGACGCGTCATCCCCTCTTCGGGCTTGGAGGCACGCGAGGCCGGGTGGTGGCCGTCGGCGCTGCGGGAACGATCCTCGAAATCGCGCCCGCCCCGATCGGGAAGTGAGACGTAGGCCAGGTTCTGGTCGGCGTCAGTTCCCCGGCCCTGCGTCCACGGCGGTGACCTCGAAGTAGAGGGTGTTGCTCGACAGATCCGGCGGGGTCTTCCGCTCGACGAGGACCTCCACCAGGCGCGGCCGGGTCTCGAGCGCGATCGTCGGAATCGAAACCTGAAGTTGCGTGGTCGAGACGAACTGCGCAGTAAACAAATACCCGTCGAAGACGACCCAGGACTGCTCGGGAAGGTCCCGCCCGTATACCAGCAGTGTGAAATAGAGGTCCCGCTGGCCGACCGACAGCCACGAGGGGCTCAACCCAGTGATTGTCGGGCTCACGACGGGGACGTCCACCAGCGCATCCGCCGGCCCATCCACGGTCCCATCGAAACCGGCGTCCGATGGCACATCCTGCTGGCCGGACGTGTCGCTCGCCGGGTGATCGTCATTCGGGAGGACTTCACGGGACTGGTCGTTCGAGCCCCCGTCCGGAACGGCACCGTCACTTGGTGCCGTTCCCGCGCCGCCGCAGCACAACAACATCATCGGTGCCAGGCACAGAAGCGACGTCCGCAGGAACGATCCCGTCCGAGCTAACGACATTCAGGTCCTCCGGCCAACAGCACGGTAACGTCGTTCGACCCGGAGTTCGCCACGACGACGTCATTCTGTCCGTCGCCATCGAGATCTCCCACCGCGAGGCCCCAGGGCATCGGGCCGACGTTGAAGCTCCTGGGCGCCAGGAATGTCCCGTCGCCGACGCCGGGAACGATGGTGATCGAGTTCGAGCCGTTGTTCGAGGTGATGAGATCCAGCTTCGAATCGCCGTCGAAGTCAGCCACGACGACCTGGTAGGGATTCGAGCCCACCATTCGTCTCTGACCCACCTGGAAGGTGCCATCGCCGCTCCCAATGAACGCGGCCACGTCGACGGGTTTGCTGACCACCACGAGGTCTGGCCGGCCATCGCCATTCAGATCGGCGACTTCCAGATCAGACGGATCCGGACCGGTCGTTGGATACGTGCGGTCGAGCGCGAAGCTCCCCGTTCCATCGCCAAGATACACGCCGACGTTGTCGGGGCCTGAATGGACAACTGCAAGATCCAGCTTCCCGTCGCCGTTGAAGTCCGCGGTACCGATCCCCGCCGGAAGACTGTCCGCTGCGAAGTTCCGCGCCGCCTGAAGCGAGCCGTCGCCGGTACCCAACAGAACGCTGACGTTCGCGGACGCGTTGGAGACGGCGAGATCCAGATGCCCGTCACCGTTGAAATCTACGGCGACGGCGTTCTGGGGCGAGGTTCCCGCGGTGTACCCCACCGCCGGATTGAAGCTTCCTCCGCCGCTGCCCAGCAGGACGCTCACCCGGGAGCCCGTCGTGACGAGGTCGAGGATGCCGTCCTTGTTCAGATCGGTCGCCTGCACGGAGCCGAGATTGTTCCCCACGGGGATCGCGCCGCCCGAACGAAACGATCCATCAGCGTTCCCGCGGAGGACACTCACGTCATTCGAAACATTGTTGGCAACCGCCAGGTCGAGAGATCCGTCGCCGTCCAGGTCCGCGAGCGCGATGCCATACGGAGCGGTTCCAACGGCGTACGTCTGCATCTGGAAGGTCCACGGTATCGTGCAGGTTTGCGGCGCCGCGCACACCTGGCCGGCCCGGCCGCCCGACACGCCGCATCCCGCGGTCGCACCACAGTGAGCGACGTCGTGTGGGTTGACACATGTTCCGGCACAGGCCACCTGGCCTGACGGGCAGGTTGGGGAAACGGGAGTGTCGCCCGGATTCGCGTCGACGCGTGCATCGCCGTCCATCTGTGGACCGGTGTCCGGCTGCGGACTCACGTCGAGCGATCCGGCAACGTCCTGTCCTGCGTCGGATTGCTGCTGACTCGCCTGCTTACCGCCGCAACCGACCAACCAGACGATCAGTGTCCCGGCGAGGCAGCGGTTCATCCCGCCAGTTTGCTATGAAACGTCGAGGTCGAGCACTACCCTTTCCGCCGTGTCGCTGCCCGCCTCGCGCATGATAGGGAAGGCGTCACCCAGATTACGGGTGAAGACGAAGGACAACCGCATGAGAGGCTGTGCTGGGGGACTGGTCGGTGGAGGCTCCCTGAACAGGACGAGCCCGGTGCCATCCAGCTTCCGGAACGCCTTCGCGTCCTGTCCCGTGAAGGCGATGGTCTCGTTGAAACCGCGGTGGTGCACAACGTCTCCCGCCGGGTTCCGAAGCCGGATCTCGACCCCTGGTGAGGCGAAATGAAGCTGTGCCTGGGTCGGGTCAGTCGCCAGGAACCGCTGGACGGTCGCCGGTTCACGGGGAGGCGCGTCCGCCGCGACGCCCGAAAACACGAACACCTGGGTACCGTCGGCGAACGCCGGCTCGGTGCCGAACGAATAGTAGCGTTGCCACGCCGGATCCGGGTCGTTGTTCGGGTCGGGCAGCGGCCGCCACTCGAGGGAAAACCCGCTGAGGCTGACGCGATTCCGGATCAGGAGGATCACGTTCTCGGTGGCCGGAGTGGGACCGAGGGTGACGCCCAGCAGCTTGACGTCTCCCGGTATGCCCAGGAAAGGCGATTCCGGAGACTCGCTCAGCGTCAGCACCGTGCGCTCCCACCGCAACGGCTCCGGACTGCGAATGAGCACCGCGGTCAGCGTCTCGTCGTGGCTCGCGCGGATGATCTCGAGCCGTTCTGGCGCCCTCAAGACGCCGCCCGCCCCGATGATCTTCTCCTCGAGCGCATCGAACGCGCGGCGCTCGGCGTCGGTCACGTCCGGCAAACCGAGGGCCGACGTTGAAAAAGGAATCGTGACCGCGTCGGCCAGGCGCGCATCCAGGTCCCCTGCGACGATGCCGAGGCCGGTCGCCGGTTTGAACACCTGGTCGTCGAAACTGCCCAGGTGATGGGCGAAGTTCGAGTACTTCGAGCTCACGAAGTCCAGTCGCTGCGCGGTCGACGGATTGGATCGCAGATCGTCGACGCGAACCTCCGTGAACAGGCAGTCGAGGGCGTGCCGCGCGTACAGCCCGATCGCGCCCGCGCTCGGGGCTTCAGCGGGAAGCTGCACGTCGATCGGCGGGTCCGTGCCTTGCCCGACGCGAAGGAGCCGGCCCACAACTTCGAACGACACCACGAGATCGGAGCTCGCTGACCCGAGATTCACCGGGTCGGTCTGGGTGAAGACTGTCGCTCCGGCCGCGGTCGCGGTGATCTGACGCGTACCCGCGCTCCGGTCGAAGGCGATGCGCAGCCGGTCGCCCGAATCCGTCCGCCGCAGATCGACGCCCACCGTGCCGGTGGGCCAGCGCAGCTGGACGCTACCGCGAAAGTCCGTCCACTGGTTCGGGCTGTCCGCGTTGTTGGGCGCGGCCAGCGGCCCGCGGTAGAGGAGCGTCGCCTCGCGATTGAACTGCTCGCTCGCGAAGAAGATCAGCACCGGGTTGCCGGAGGAGTCGAGGACCGGTTGGCCGTCCGGCTGGAGGGCCGGCGCGGCAACGACGACCCACTTCGGCGACTCGGATTCGAAGTTCTCCGATTTCCATCGCTCGAGCTCGAACGCACCGTCCGCCTCGAGCCCCGCGATCGGATTGCTGAACGTCTCGTGCAACAAGGCAGGCACCAGCCGCGCCTGATACAGCGTCTCTGGAGCCAGCAGCGCCTCCACTGGACCGGCGATCTTCTGGTCTCCCAGGATTTGCGTTTCATCGAATACGGGGACGTCGGCCGGACGGCAGGCCGACCGGTTGATCATGCGGATCCACCGCGAGGTCGCCTCGGTGATCGTGGGCAAGTCGTCTCGATCCCAGAGCGTCGCGGGAATGATCGCGCGGCCGTCGGCGTCGAGAACGGGCGCGTTCGTGGCGTCGAAAAGGCGAAGCGTCAGATCGCGGTGCACGAGCCGATACATCTTCTCGACCGCGGACGCCTCGTTGAACGACATCGCGACGTCGTACGCGCGATAGTGTGCGCGCGCGACAGGTTTGCCCGCAACCTGGGGTTCGGAGACCGGCACCGTCGACTTGAGATAAAAACGCAGGTCCTCCAGACCAGTCACGGGCTCTTGGACGTCAGCAGGAACGTCCGACATGCTCGGCACCTCCAAGCCGGGCGGCCCGACGACGTGGAAGTAGGCCTGTTCGACGAATCTTGGATCCGGATCCGTATCGATGATCTGTGCGTCGTCCCCCGCTTGTCCGCTTCCGGTCGTGTGATCACCGCGACGGGTTGTCACAACGAGGCGGTAGTGGGCCTGGGGCTCGAACATCTCGTCCTCTTGGGTGAGCCTCTGAAGCGAGGTGAAGGTGTGCCTCGTCAGATCCACCCGCCGATCGGGAACACACATCTGCTCCAGGGTGAACTCGCAACGTCTGACCGTGCCGAGCTTCACGACCCCGATGTTCTCGCCTCTGACGTCGATGAGCCCCCCGGCAGGCTCATCGACTTCGAAGAAGGGTCCAAACGTCCTGCTGCCGTCGGCCGAGACGGCGATCGCGGAGACAGGCAGTCGCGCATGAACGTCGTAGATCCGGGCGTGAAGATCCCCACCGGCGAAAATTGCCACCCGTGTGATTCGCTCTGGTGAGCGGATCCGGCGCGTGTCAATCGGTTGGCCCACCGGAAGAGAAACCACCCCGGCGCGCTGTCCGTTCTCGTCGAACCAGATCATCTGGGCGACACCCTCGCCGCCATGACCGTTGACGATCGAAACGATCTTCAGCTTGAGTTCGAAAGACCGGGCGTAGAGCCCCGGAGGGCGAATGGTGATCTCGGTCAAGCCCGCGCCCCTGAAGGCGCCGTCGGTATCGAAGGACACCGCCCTGGGAATCTTGGTGGCCGTCGGCCCCGGAGTGTCGGCGTCGGCTGGAGTGAGCGAGTCGAAGAGCGAGACCACCACGGCATCCATCGTGACGGTGTTGCTGTTGCCGGAGTGCTCCCCTTCTACGACCTTCGTGGGAACGATCCCCGGAAACGATTGGACGGTCCCGATTCGAACGAGGACCTGGTTCGTGCCTCGAGCCGGCGCCACCAGCAGCTCGTTGCCGGGGCTCTGGACGCCAGAAACGCCGAGCGCCTGGGAGGAGCCCGTGCCTGGAACACCGCGCGAGCTGACGGTCAACTCGGCCTTGTCGGGCCACGTGACCTTGAACGCCGGGTTGACGAGATCGATCGTCTTGGGGGTCGGCGGCAACGGAGGCTGCAGATTCACGAATGAGTTACAGAATTGTTGATACGGATCGAGCGCGGGCGGCTGGCACGGGTAGTCCGAGGGCCTGTCCTCGACCCAGGCGTCCCACACCTGCCGCGTCTGCGACGTGTACTCGAACGGGGTCTTCGCGTTGATCAGCAGCTTGAGCTGCTGGGCGTTCGCCTCCGGATGCGAATCGTCGGGCGGGATGGGCGCCCACGAGCCGGCGATCTTGACGATTCCGGTCTGGTCGACCGTCCCCTCGGCGCGGGCAATCTCGATCCATTGCGGGGTGAGATCATTGCTCGGAGGAACAGCCGGGGCTCGCTTTTCGAGCGCGACGGAGGCGAGCGTGTATTGAACCGTGTAAGCACCCTTCTGCGCGACGGGATTGCCGATGTACTCGGGTGTGATCAGGGTCGGGTTGCCGCCGATCTTCGCGGGGTCGTCGATGGGACGGCTGAATGTCAGCCCGATCCGCGAGTCCGCCGGCACCGACGGCGTGCCGTCTGGGACGCCAACCCTGGCGCCCTCCGGAGAGCCGATTTGACGATCGGCAGGGAACTCGAGATCGCCCGAGCCGTCGTTGTTGTTCGGCCGCAGCGCCTCACCGCGCCGAATGGGCCATTTGAGCATCAGCTTGTGGTGCTCGACCGTCACCTCGCGCAGCGGCAGAGGCAGCGGCGGCGGCGCGTCGAGCGGCTCCTGCCATTCGAGCGTCACGGTGGCTCCGAAATCGGGGAGGGGCCAGGGGAGGTTGATCCCCGCGAAGAAGTCTCCCTTGAGGTGCATCGGATCGAACACGTCGCCGGTGATCGAGGTGTCGACGGTGATCCCGATCCCTCTGCCGAATGCCGTCGCCTCCGCCACGCCCGTGAAGCGCGCCCCTCCCGTGAAGTGGTTCGGGTGCCAGCTGATCACGGCGTCTGTCGAGAACGACGCGCCGAGGTGGACGCCCAGGCTCCCGAACGTCCACGCCTTGTCGTAGCTCCACCCGGATCCCCACGCCACCTGCTTGGGCGTGATCTCGAGGTAGGCGTGGACATTGAACAGCTGGAAGATGGTCCCGCCGACACGCTTGCTCGGAGGGTCCTTGCGCCCGACGAAGATGTGCCAGGCGTCTGCGTCGTTGAAGTCGAAGAACGCCTCGGCGCTGCCGTGGAGATCGGCGAGGCTGCCTTCCTCGTCGTACTTGTAGCGCGCGTCGACATTGACGAGGACTGACTTCTCCGGGTCGATGACCGCGAACGTCCTGAAGTTGGGCTCGTCTCCGTCCAGCTCCGCGCGCTTCTTGAAAAGGTTCGCCCGGCCGTCGATGAGGATCCTCGGCCCGGGGAACGTGAGGACCAACAGCAAGCGGCCGCTGAATTGGTAACCGTTGTCGGAAAACGTCCCCAGCGTCACCCCGGCGCCGAAGGCGAAATTGCCCGCGGCACCTTTCCACTTGTCCAGCTCTCCAACACCGGCCTCCGGGCCGCGCAGGTACCAGCCCGGGCTGCCGTCCGGATTTTCGTACCAGTCTTCCTGGTCGCCCTTGTCGGGCTTCATGTTCTGCGCGTAGAGCCCCGTGAACCCGTAAAACGCGAGGCCCGTCGCCCCCAGCGGAATGCCGGCAGGGAGCTCGCCACGGAGCAGGATCGCGAAGAACTTTTCGCCCGTGATGGGTATGTTCCCGCTGACGAACTGTCCTTCGATCGTCAGCGACGCCGGGATGACCGTGACCGTCACCGCGCCACGGAACTCGGTTCCGGTGAGGGAGACAGACCCCTTGAGAGCTATCGCGTTCGGGATCTCCAGCTCGACGCCCACGCCTTCCAGCGACAGGTCGGGGCTCTTGCCGGGCTGCCAGATGATCCGGAGGCCCTTCACCGAGGCGCCCGCCTTCACCCCGTCGGCGATCTTCACGCCGCCCGAGAAGCCGATCCACCGATCGCCATCCTCTTCGGTACCGAAGCCGATCTTGGTGATCTCGACCGTGAACGAGTAAAGATTGAGCGTCTTCTGGGACGGCAGGTCGATCCATCCGCCCCCGACCGATACGTTGCCGTTCGAGTCGACGCGGATCTCTTTGACCTCGAAAGTCGGCCAGTCCAGGTTTCCGATCGTCGGCTTCAGCGATCCGCTCAACGCCGTGAAGACGACGCCTCCTTTCACACCGATGGTGAGCGACGTGATCTTGAATATCGCGAAGTCATCCCGTTCGAGCGTCACGTCTCCGGAGATCGTCGCCGTGATCGTGCCGTCGATCCCGATCGTGATGTCGATGTCGAACGGGTCCGGGAACTCGAAGAACGGCAGGAACACCCGGGCGGCAATGCGACCTTCGACCGGGATGTTTTCCTGCAACTTGATCGAGACGCTCTTCAGGCCGCCCGTCAATCCGAGAATTTTCCCCGTCAGGTCGGGTGTTGGGAACGTGGCCCCGATGGTTCCGGTGACGCCGCCGCTTCCGAACCCCAGCTTGTCGGCGACGATGGCGCCCGAGAAGACGGAGGGAACGCGCACCGACGCCGTCTTGAGCAGGATGCCCTTCCAGTCCGCGGGCGCGCCAACAGGACGGTCACCATTGCCCGTGAGGTTCAACGTGATGTCGGCGGATTCGATGATCACGCCGGTGTTGCCTATCATCGCCGGCCGGGTGAGCCGCAGGCCCAGTCCGCCGTCGACGTCCACCGTGCCGCTGCTCGTCGCGCGTATGGACGCGGAGGCGATGTCGATCTGTACATCGGGTGCGGTCTCGTCGACTTCGAAGCCGCCCGAAGCGGTGGCGCGCACCGGGGACAGGACGCTGCGGTCGAAACGAACCGCGAGGGTCACGGTCGCTGTCACGGAAACCTCCGTGGGATCGAACGCGACCTTCACCTGAAAGACGCCAGGATTCACCACCAGCCGAACGGCATCGATGATCGGCAGTCGGACTTCGATGTCGGAGAGCGCCTCGAGATTGAAGGTCACCGCGCGCGCGAAAAACGGCTCGACGCCCTCGTCCTCATCCACCGGCGTTTCGGGGACGAACGGCGGCTCGGGTTCTTCGGGTGGGGCGTCTGCCACCGAGACCAGCCATTCTTCTTCGCTGACGAGCTCTTCCGGGTCGGGCGATGGCGTCATCGCTGGATCGGTGACGTCGATCGTGGATCCGTGGTACGCGACGTTCTCGAGAAGGTCGCCGAGCGGGGCCGTAACGCCCTCGTACGAGTCCGGGACGTCCACGGCGTCAGTGAGCTTCGAGTAATACGTGTCAGCCATGGCTCCTCAGCAGTTACGTGCAGTTGTCCGTGCGGACCGCGCGCGGATCGATCCTGTATTGATGGTCATGGTTCTGGTCGTTCTGATTCGGGATGACGGTTGTGTTGTCGAAGCAGCATTGCTGGCTGTTGTTGATGTGTTGCCTAACAGAGCGATCCAGTTCGGTCAGAAGTTGATTCGCCACGAACGCGCTGACGTGAAGATCCGCCAAACCCTGCAGGAGGTCCGGGTCGCGGCCGGGTGACGCTTCGAGGAGATGAACGCGAATGAACTCGCCGTTATGCCAATTGAAAGGCCGATTCAGTATCGCCCCGGCGGCGGTGCTCGCCTGCATGGTGATCGTCGGTAGACGCGCAAACTTGCGGGCCTGCGCGGTCAAGCCGGGAGGAAATACGTCGTTGTTCGCGACCAGTTGCCTGCTGGTGATCTCCTGTACAAACGCCATGTGCCCCGAACCCTCCTCGAGGTGGGCCCAGGGGGGCGTAGGGTTCCCTGCGGGCTTGGGCATCACGCACGCGTCTACCGCGTTACCCTCGTTCATCACGCGCTTACGCGCACCAGCCAGGATCAGCACGCGCCCTTCCGTGTCGATCATCCGGTTTATTTCCGCAAGGGGACGAGCGATCAGGAACCGCGTCATCGCCCACCCCCACAAGCGCCCGGCGTCTGCGCCATCGCCCATGATCTCCAACCTGACCGGCGCGCCCGGCGCCGTGCGCCCGATCCGGCGACGAGCGAAGTGACAGTGTGAGTTGGCCGAAGGAGCGTGCCAGCCGCCCTCGCGTATGCGCATGATGAGCATCCGGAAGCCCGCGCGAACGCTGATGTCAGATGTGAAGACGTTGCATTTGTTCTTGCCGGTGAGGTTTTGGTAGGTCACCTGATCGCCGTCGCGTTCGTATGTGTCGAATCGTGGGGGAACATTGGCAGCCGCGGTCCACTTCCTTTGTGCCCCCGGAGCCTGGTCAAAAGCCGCTTCCCGCCCCGCCTCCCACATCAGCCGCCCAAAGGTTCGCAAGGCGGGCCGCAGGACGTTGTCCTTGGTCGTGAATTCTCTGCCGACAGGTTTGACATCCAGCTGTTTGAGCAGCGGATGGTTCTGTGCCATGGGGCCCGTATCGCCAAACAATGCGTAGAGCAGCTCCCGCGGGCTCATCGGCTGAGGGTTCGTACCGTCGACGTGATCCGCATAGCGGGCGTGAAGTACGACAAAACGGCTGCTATTTGTGTCTGCGGGGTCCAGAGCGGCGGCATGCCCAATGAATGCGCCCGGGGCGACGGTGACGAACGGCGCTGGCGTATTGCCTTGCTTGCCCAACAAGAATTGCGTGACGAAAGCGGTGCGCGCCTGGGGTGTGTTGATGGGCGCCGTGGCGGACTCGGGGAATTTCAACCCGTGCGAACCCGCGAGGGGGATCGCCAGCAAGTAGTCGCGCAGGTGATCAACGTCGACGTTCTCGTAGTGGATCTCGCGAGGGATGCAGTGCGCCTCGACCCAGCGATCCCACCACGGGACGCTTGTGAGATTGGTTACCCCGAATGCGTCGGTCCGGAGAATGAGAGTTGGGCCCGTCGCCGGGTTCGCTTGCGCGGGTCGGAAACTGACCTGCCCGCGCGCAACGGCGTGAAACCGAAACGCCGGCGGCGGCAGCTCCGGGTGCGCGGTTTCGACAGGAAAGCCACCTTGTGGCGGCGTCATGGTGATCTTGAACGCGACATCTGTCGTCTGTGTCGCGGTGTTGACGTGTTGCTCGGTGAAGCCATAGACGGACGGATCAGGCAGACCGGTCGCAGGCAAGCCATCCGGGCTGTCGGCGTCTCCCGTGAACACCAACGCCGCGATTGGAGGCGAGAAGACGCGTTTGGGGGTCTTCTTGTCCCTTACTGCCGCGGCTTTTAGGTCTTCGACCAAGCTCCAGAGCGACGCCATGCTATCGACTCTCCTTTCCGGTACTTGCGATCGGGCTCGTAGCCGTCACACCGTCGTGAACAATCGTTCTCGACGTCATGGCGCCGCCACGTTGCGTGGTTGCGAGAGACCCTCGAGACCACCGCGCGTGACTGCGCGGGCCCTCAGCGTGACAGCGAAGCTCGGGCTCAGTGTCTGGATGTACACCGAGAATGTCGCGGTGCTGCCGGTGAGAACGGGTGTGAGCCAGCCGGATACGGCAGTCGCACGGTCGCCGAGCGACTGGACGAGAGCTCGAGCGACCGTCCGGCTCGAATAGGAGAACCTGACCGCCAGCGCCGGTACCAGGTCGGGATCCGTCTCGCTGAATGCGTGCTCGCCGCCACCTGCGTCCAGCTTCACCCACTGCGTTCGCTCCCAGGTCGGTTCCGGCGGCGGCGAGCCGTCGAAGGCGCGCGCGGTCATCACGTCGCTCGCGGGTGAATCGACCCCGCCCGTGAGCACGGCCGTCGCGCGATAGAAGTAGTCCTGATAGGGAACGACCGCGGTCTGATCGGTGATCGGCAGGGGCTGCGATCGCAGGTCGACAGTTCTACTGTCCGTGATCGTGGCGTGCAGGTCCATCAAGCGGATGTCGTTCGCGGCCTGAGCCGTGGTGGCTCGGTAGATTCGGTAGGTCGTGACCGCCGGATCAGTGACGGCCAGGAGCGACAACCCGATCGACCCATCGGCGCCGACCGCGCCCAGCAGGCGCGGCCCGACCGGAACAGCCGTAACAGGCAGTACGACGGCCGGCGTCGATACACAGAGACGGAGATCGCTTTCGTTCTGCGCCGAATCCAGCAACGTCGTCCGGTAGAAGTACCGGTTGGTCGCCCGGCCATCGAGGGTGTCGAGGTATGCGAGGTAGGTCGGGTGATCTTCGGGCCGGTACGCCGGCGGGTCGCTGAGACCGCGGGCGTCGCTGGTGTCGGATGGGAGCGGCGCCTCGTTCAGCTTGACGAACGCGGACACGTTCGACGGAAGGCTCGCGAGCAACCTGAGTGCGTTGAACGAAAGGTTCGCGTAGGCGCCGATCGACGTCAGCGTCCCGAACTCGGACGCGGCAGCATTCCGCTTTGCAGCCGACCATCCGAGAGCGGTCAAGCTGACCTCGCTGGGAGGGCTCGCGCCCCCCGCCGGCCGCTTCTTGAAGTCGACCTGGAACAGCGTCTCGTCGAGAGCCCGGTATACGTTCACCGCGTAGGCGGTCGGGCCCAGCTGCTTCACCGCGTGGAGCATGAAGAACGATCGGCTCAGGAAGTCGGCGCGCGTCGCGGGAAGGAAATCATCATCGAACGGCGCAGGCGGCGGATCGGGCGGCGTGCTGCGGATCAGAACGACCGTCGCGGGCCCGCCCACGAGCCCCTCGTTGCCGTCTCGATCGGCGAGAGGCGCTGTGGTCCGGAGATCGTCTCGGTCCTTGTCGTCCGCCGCGCTGACGCCGACGAGGCTGTACGCGATCGGGTTCGCGGCCGGGGGCTCGGTCGGAGGTGTGAAGGCCGGTGGTACCGCGAGCGACGTCGCGGGCAAGAAGACCTCGTACGCGCGCGAGGGCAACAAGGCCCAGCTCTGCACGCTCGGCAGGTCGATGGGCCGGTCGACGGTGATCATCCGCGTGCCGGAATCGATGCCCAGGACCGGGAACTGGAACGCGACGGAGTTGCTGACGAGCTGCAGCTCGACCTGATCCGCCACCAGTCCCAGCAGCGACGGCCCGTCCAGCAACTCCACCTCCGGCCCTGTGATCGCGACGCTCTGGCCGAGAACGTTCTGGTTGCTCTGATTCTTCAGGGGCTGCAACGATTGCGGAACGATCCGTTCGCCCACGCCGACGATCGCGATCCGCTGCGACCAGCTCATCGCATCGGTCGGCTCGGCAAGCGACGAGCCCGGGTTGATGTAGATCCTGAACTCTTTCGTGTCCGGAGCCTGCAGTCGCTGGCTGGCGCCCCACAGCCAGCGGACGCGCAGGCCGATCACGCTCGCGTTGCCCGGTTGGCTCCGCCAGTCGTTGTAGGCCTGGTCCTTGAACAGGAACTGGTCCTTCGGATCGAGCAGCGTCGCCTGCACCCGGTTCGGCGCGGGAGGAGGAACCTTGTCGATGATGTGAACCGCGCGCCCGTTCTCGAGTGTCCGGTCGAGCGCCTTCAGCTCGGGCGCTATGTCGGAGCGAGCACTGTGCCGCCCAAAAAGGTCGATGCCGCTGACCCGATAGCTGTACCAGCCTTCGACGAGTGGTCCGTCGGTGGCGAAGATTCGGGTCGCTGGCCATCCCACCAGGGGATCGACCGGCGGATCGGTCGGCTTCGGCTCACGCGGGGCGAGCGGAAAAGCGGTCACTCTCGAAAACCCCGTCGCAGCGAAACTGCCGTCGTCGGCGGGCAACGTACGACCGTGGCTCTTCCGCCAGAGGTGAAACAGGAAAGCGCCAGTAGGCGGCAGCTTCTGGTTCGGGCTGGTCGTGAGAGTCCAGCGAAGGCCAACGACACCGGCAGCGTCCGCAGGCGCCCCGGGCGGATTCGAGTACAGGGGCAGCGCGTATCCCTGAAATCCGTCAGTCGAAGGGGGGACCACCTTCGCCGGGGCCGCAAGCGCCGGCGTGGCCGCCCGCACCGCTCCCCGTTTGATGAACACGTGAATGTTCGTGTAGTTCTCCGCGGTGAGCAGCGCCTGGATCGTGTTGATGTTGCCGGCGCCGGCGTTGAAGTAGTCGCCGACCAACGCGTAGTCGTAGCTCTGCCCCTCGACCGCGGTGCGGTCCACCGCGTAGAGCCCCAACATCTGGGCGATGGGCGGATGCAACGATCCGGCGAGCAGCAGATCCAACGACGACTGCTGTGCGATGACGGGCCTCGTCGCGTTTGGATCCTTCGGATCGAGATCGGCGGTCACGTTCTCGAAGTGATCGGTGATCCCGTTGATCGGGCCCTCCCGCACGATCGCCAGCATCGCGGCATACAGAGCGTCGAAGCCCTGGCCCTGCCACTCGCTCGTGTCGAATTCGTCATTCGGCAGCCGGAACGCATAGCTGATTCGGCTGATCGCCTCCGCCTCCGACTCGGGCCGGTTCTCTGTTCCCTGCCGCGCCGGATAGAGATTCGTGCGCACCGGAAGCGTGATCGGCTGAGTAAGATTCGGGACGGGTGCCCACCCCTGGCCGTTGCCGACCGTCGTGCGGACGGCGCAGATGTCGATAAGTCGGGCAGGTCCGGATCCGACGCGAACCTCGTCCATGGCGTCCGCCGGGATCGAGACCGACACGACCTCGTTGGCGCGACCGGAGACGACGCGTGTGGCGACCTGGATATCGTTTCTGAACACCTTGATCTGAATTCCGTCCGTCGAATTTCCACCACCGCCCGTTCCGCTGCCTCCGGTTCCTCCACTGCTCCCGGTCGTCGCGTCCGCGGCGGAAACGGTGACCGTGTGGCCCGCAAGTCGCCAGCTCAGCAACCGCCCATCGAAGATCACGCTGAATGCGTCGATGCGCCGCCCAGGGAGGAGGAGAGTCGGTTGTCCGCGATCGGCCGGATCGGGAAAGAATCGATTCTCGGGTCCTACCGGCATCGAAACCGGCGTCGTGCCCACATTCTCGTAGCCGAAGGTGGCCCGATATTGACCCGGCGCCACCAAGACGACCCGTTCCACGATGGGAACGAGCGCCGCGTGCTCGCAGCCACAACCGCAGTTCGCGTTTGAGCCCGTCGCGCCTCCGAGGCCGCCTCCCGAGCCGTTACCCGGACCAGGTCCGGTGCCTCCGCCCCCGCTCGGCGGCGGAAAGTCCGCCACGAAGCCGATCTTCACGTCGACCCGGCTGCTGGGCAGCGTACGATCCATCTGAAAGTCGACGAACTGCCTTCCGGACAGGTCGATTTCGATCGTCCCGGCGGCCGGAAATTCGTCGGTCAAGACCAGGTTCTGGTCGCTGTGAAACAGCCCGAGCGGAATCTGAAGGTCCGTCGACGAGCGTGGCCCTGGCGTCAACCCCGAGAACTGAGCCGCCGCACAGGTTGTGGCACCGGTCGTCGGGGTCAGCCGTCGAAACATGTAGAACCCGTACCAGGGGAAACCGAGGTTCTTCGTGGGATCGGTGGTATTGGTGCGATCGCGGCTGAATGCCCACCGGAGGTGAATCCCTCCGAGCAACGGCGGCTGGAGCTCCGGTAGCGGGGGATCATCATCCACAACCCCGAGGGTCAACAGCGCGAGCGCTGCGCCGTCCGGTCCTGGATCGAATAGCACCTGCTTCCTCCGCCTACGCCACGTTGAAGTTGCAGTCAGCGATGAGAGACGCCGCGCCGATCGCGGTCTCCGTGACATTCGCCGACTCCGGAGTCCCCGTGTCGACCGTCTGCACGAACAGGCTCGCGGCCCATGCGCCCTTCGGATTGAGATCGGCAGCGCTGAGCGATCCCGCGAATGCGATGGGCAGAGGCGCGGTCGTCTCGGGGCTCGTCCGTTTGCTGGTGATGCCGAACAGCTGCGCGTTCGCGACGCCCGTCAGCACGACCTCGACAATCTCCGAGGCCTTTATCGTCACCAGCGTACGAGGATTCGTCCCCCCGGCCGTGGTCACCGCCGTGGGAACCGGATCGCGCGCGCTGTTGAACGCTTGCGCGGCCAGCGGGCCGGTTCCCGTGAGGTTGATGTCGAGAACCACCTCCGTGCCGATCGGGACAAAGACGCGCACGGGTCCCGTCGGCAGCGTCAGGACGAAAGTGCCGGCTGGAAGTCCCGAACCACCCGGCGGCGCCACGAAGCTACCGTTCAGGGCGCTGTCGACCGCGAAGCCTCCCGCAACCGCCGGCAGCACCGCGGTACCGGCGCGCGCCGGGTTCGGAAAGCCCGAGAACGACGTCGTCACGGTCGTCACCGCCGCGCGGGCCGTCGGCCGCAACACCCGCGGAACGAACTTGTCACCGGTCGCAACCGGATAGAGGAGCGCAAGCACGTTGTGCGCGGTTGCGACGTTCGGAGCGCCCCCTTGGGCCGGGAGGATCTCCGCGTAGAGGTTGATCGGCTGACTGCCCGTGTACGAGGCAGCGTTCGTGAACAGGCGCCGGGCGGTCAGCATCCTGGTCGCCGGGCGCGCGACGTTCGTCGTGTTCTGCAGGACAGCCGTGCTCGACAAGCGCTGGTACGCCCACGAAACGGTCGGCGAGAGGCGTACCCCCGCCGGCGGGAGGCCCGCGGCCGGTGCCGTGACCACCACCTGCTCGCTGTCCGTGCGGGTCGTCCCGGGAACCGTGGTGCCGGCCTGGCCGGTCGGGAGAGGGTCGGTCTCGCTTCCCGTGATCAGATAGGACTGCGCGACCGAATTCGCGAAGACGACCGGAGGGACGATGCCGGTCGGGATGCGCGTCTGCACGACCGCCGGCGGCGTCCCGACCGTCGCCGCTCCGACGCTCGCCCCGAGAATTGCGGAGGCCGTGACGGGCTGGACGATCTCGGTTCCCGCCGTCAGCCCCCAGACGTGGGCGTTCGAGATCACGAGCGGCGCGCGGCTGACGCTGTCGAAGCAGTGCCCGCCGAGCGTGCCGTAACCACCGGGCCCGGACGGGGATGGACCGAGGCCCATCGTGGCGACGCCTCCGACGAGCGGATTATCGATACGCGTGCCTCTGGCTCCGGCCGGCGGGTTTCGATCGGCGCTCGCTGCTGCAAGGTGGCCGACCTCGACGACGTCCGTCGGGAAGCCTTCGAGGCTCGCCGGCACGACTTCGCTCTGGCGCTCGCGGATGGCGCCCGACGACGAGAGCTTCTCCTTGACGAAGAAGACGACGCTCTCGCCGCTGACGGCCTCGCCGCGCCGGACCTTGGCGCCGTGGCCGACCGCCACGATGTTCGGGTCGCTCGCGAGGCGACGGCCCTCGGCAAACGCCACCTCTGAAATCGCCTTCGACGCTGTGACTGACTGTTCCGCGCTCATGTTTCCCATCTCCTCACGCAAACTGGATCTGAAGCGCACCGATTACGTCCTCGATGCGCGACACCACCGCGCCGCTCGAGCTCACCGTATGGGCGAGCCCAACGATCTTTCCCGACCGCGACTGGATCCAGAGCGAGCCCGAATCCCCCTGCCCCGCCAGCGGCGCGCCCGTCGGGTCGGCGACGATCATCACCTGGTTGAGGAAGAAGAGCGTGCCGCTCGCGTCGTCGCGGGCGGCCACCGGTATGATCGCGGAGATCTTGCCGCGCGTGACGCCGGTACCCGCGCCCGATTTGTGAACCTTGAGTCCCTCCGCGTCCGAAACGGCAGCCGCGATGATCGCGCTGATCTCCGTGTTCGTGAGGAACAGCCCGGCATTCGTCGCTTGCAGAGTCCCGGGCGCCGGGAAGGTGCCGCCCAGCGACGCCACCGGCGTCGAGTTGGCCTCACCCGGCGCCGCATCCAGGTACTGGAAAAGGGGAGAGCCGAGCGAACGCCCGGCGGTCACCTTCGCCACCGCCGCATCGACCGAGCCCGCCTGCGTTGGCGGCGGGTTCGTCCCCGGCGCCGTCGTGGGCGCGTTCAAGACCGACGTCTTGACGTTCCCGATCACCGCCTTCCCGGCCATCGAGATCAACTCCGCGCCGACCGCCCCCGGGATCCCCAGGTCGAAGAGCAGCATCGCGTTCGCGAGCAGCGCCTTCCACTGCAGCGCCCCGAACGCGAGCGGCCCGGTGGTCCCGAAGAAGCCGTCGTTGTACGCGACCGCGTAGGAGACGCCCGTCGGATAGCCGAGGAACTCGAGCCCGCTGGCGCCGGTTCCCAGCCAGTCGTCGACCGGCACGCGCGCGACGCCCGTGTCCGGCTCCATCGTCACGTTCTTCGCCTGCAACGAGCCGACCACGTTCGTTCGGGAGAAGACGTGGATGGTTCCGTTGGGCACCACGAGTGCGACCGGAAAGACCGCGATGTCGGTCCCGACGCGCACTTCCGTCGTCTGGTTCGAATAGAACTGGTACAGGAGCCCGGCGGGCGTCGTGGTTCCCGGCTTGATGATCAGGCGATCGCCGAACGCGAGGTTCGTCTGCGTCCGGACATCGATAATCGTGGTCGACGGCTGATTCAGAATGAGCGTGACGTCCGCGTTGATGTTGAGCGAGCCGATCTGATAGAGGCCGGCACTCATCGAAATCACGTTCGGCGAGTTGACCGTGATCGTCGCGTAGCTGCCCGGGGCGATGACGAACGGGGTCGCCGCCGTACCTTGATTGGAGTTGACCGTGACGTTGGTCGTCCCGGGCGTCACCGTCTTGGTGGGGATCGTGAGGGGCGTGTACGGCGCCTTTTCCTTCGCCGCACCGGTGATGACCGAACCGCCGCTCGGCGATCGATTGATCACGCCCGCGGTCGTGACGTCTCCTTGCACGCGCGCCCTGTCGCCGACCGTCACGTTCCCACCCGCCGTGATGTTGGCGTTGATGACGCTGTCATTTCCGGTCGCGACGGTGCCGTTCGAGCCCACGCTCCCATCCGCTATCCGAGTCCGGTCGCGCAGATCGGTGGCTACCGTGGAGAAGATGCTGAGCGCGCCCAAGCCCGACGCGGGCGGCGGCCCCGGCGGCGACCCCGCGGGAATCGCGCAGGAGCTCGTCAAGTCCGCCATCACGGCGCAGACATCGGTCTCCTCGCCGCACAGGACGGCCTTGAGGCGCTGGCGCACGCGCTCGGTCTCGGCCGCCGTCCTGATTCCTGGCGGCGGTGTTCCCGCGACCGCCCGCGCGCGCGCCAGCACGCGCCGGAACAGCTCCTGGTCCATCGTGATGGCCGTCGGCGCCGCCGTCAGCGTTCCCTTGTCACAGACCGACGACAACGCCCGCTGCGTCCCCGACGTGGTCGTGCGGCTCACGAAAAGGGACGTCGACGCCTTGAGCAGCGTCGCAGGAACAGCCGGATCGCGCCCTTCGATTTCGAGCGTGTGCGCGCCGACGGTCGCTTTGCTGACGTCGAACTTGAAGTACACCGCCCGCGAAGCGCCGTTCGCAAGCGCCGGTATCGATATCCATTCACCCGAGGCCGTCTGATTTAGCGCGGCGCCGTCCCCCGCAGACAACCCGTCACCGACGGATATGCCCGCCGCCGCGAGGATCTGTCGCCCTCTCGTCGACAGGTGAACCTCTGCTGCGGGCCACGCCGACCCGCCGTTGTTGGTGATGAGGACGCCCACGAAGAAGCGCCCGAAACCCGCATCGAGCACGCCGCCCGGCATCACCTGCAATGTCGCCGGCCAGAGTGCGAACGGGCGACCCGTAATGCTCAAACCTGAAATCGCCATGCCTTCTCCCTTCCCGAAGATCCAATTGCTCTCTTCATCAAGTCATTCCGAAGGCCGATCATCGTTCACGATTTCTCGGCACGAACGCGACTCGCAATCCACAGGCACGGTGATTCAATCGCCGTGCCGACCGCAGGTAAGAAGTTCCCGTTGGTCGCGAGCGCCTTCGATTGGATGACAGCACCAACGTTCGTAGGTTCCGTTGTTCCCTCGCGAATCGAGTGATCGTGCGCGGGCATCGCGCGTTGACGCCTCGATATATTCCTGTAGCGCAACGAATGCGGTCGCTCAGAGAGGCACGACGAATCGCAGCCAGTCTCGGCGGCGAACCGTTGTCCTGGCTGGCTCAGCTGTCGAGTTGGCACTTCTGAAGCATCCGATCGCGCCATGATGAAACCCTACGCTGCTGGGCGAGGACCAGGTACTGGGGTAAACCCCAGTGCCCCGCCAGGTCACAAGACCTTCCGGGGCCGCCGCTCACATCTCCATAGGGTTCGCGACCGCGATCGATTGAGCCTCGGACGTCAGGCAGCGCCGACGCGACCCCAACCGCCGCCTGGTTCGGCAATCGTGATTGACTGGCCGTCGGTCTGCCGTTTTGGACTGATTTCTGGGGAGACATTGTTGGGCCTTGGTGCTCGCCAAGGCCCCCTACTCCACCTTCCCCCGGCAGCGATCGAAGCGTTGCAAAGATCGGCGGAACACGTCGAGGCTATTGGGCACTGAGCGCGCAAACGATCGCCGTGCGTGTGAGCGAAGTCTCGCCGTTCGGTTGCGCCTACCGCGCGGCGCGCCAGTCGCGATCGAAGTCTACCGCCCAGTGCCTGTATGCCGCCCCACGTGCTCACGTTACCGATCTGCTCGACCAGCGACGGCCGATGGCGGTAGATCGGTACCAGCCGCGCCGAGAGCGGGGGCATGCGGATGTCGGGTCCGCGCTGATCTCATCCCAGTGCCGAAGGATGTAGCTGAGCGCTAGTGCCACGCATGCCGCGGGGACGAAGCGGCGCTAACGGCGAAATCCGGAGTGCCCGGGCAACACGTCGACCAGCTGGGGTTTGCGGTCGGTCGATTCTTGATCGGGCGCCACCATTAGGCGCAGCCGCTCCGGCGACGGTCCGCGGTAGACGTACGCTCCGGACGCGAGGAGGCGCGGCTCGAGGCCCGGTTGTTGCTGGTACTTCTTGTGAATCTCCGCGCACATTTTGGTGAGTTTTTCGGCCGCCGCATCGAATGAGAGGGTTTCCCCCGTGACGTCGAGGTAGCGGCGAACTGCGGCCGCGCCGATGTACCACGCAAACTCGCTCATCGCTCCAGGCTACGTCTGCCACCGCCTCCGTCAACTTTTCGGCTGCGCGCGAAGAAGATAGGCGACCACGTCGGCGAGTTGTGACGCCGTGTGAGGCCGCTGGTGTTGCGATGACGGTCCTCCAGGTTGCGGATTGGTCACCCGCCGCGTGCAGCTCGTCACACATCCGGTGCCGCCCGAGCGACGATCTGGTCACCTCGTGGCTCGGCGTCGCGTTAGCGCGATGGGACGCTTCGCGCCCGACCTTCCGACCGGAATCGCCGGAAGCCTGGCCTCGCATCGCGACCGCAAGAGTCCGGCTACCTCGGTCGTCGCGACGAGCACTGGTCGAGCGTCGCCGTGAGCTGTAAGCCGACCGTCCTTATGGAGACGGTAGACGGTGGACCGATTGACGCCGAGAGCTCTGGCGACGTCGGCCAGCGGTAGAAAGCCCGCAGGCGCACGTCGAATCTCGACAGAAATGGACAGCTTCGGACCATTGCTCAGGTTTGCAGAGCTGTAACCAGCTGCGCCAGAAGATCGGCGTGGTCTACGGCAACCCGGAGACCACCACCGGCGGCAACGCGCTGAAGTTCTATGCGTCGGCGCGCCTCGACATCCGCAAGATCGGCGTGATCAAGAACGGCGAGCAGGTGATCGGCAACCGCGCGCGCGTGAAGGTGGTGAAGAACAAGGTGGCCCCGCCGTTCCGCGAGGCGGAGTTCGACATCCTCTACGGCGTGGGCGTCAACGTCCCGGGCGAGATCGTCGACCACGCGACGACCGCGGGCTTGTTCGAGAAGTCGGGATCGTTCTATTCGTTCAAGGGCGAACGGATCGCGCAGGGCCGCGACC
>Ga0111538_10002868_pt1 | contig 24170 bp, 20 predicted proteins | sample SoiMethybrSBSTD1_FD_79669 | JGI IMG/M metagenome (GOLD analysis project Ga0111538, IMG submission 79669) | Bulk soil microbial communities from a Populus tree surrounding site in Tennessee, USA - Soil MetaG P. TD hybrid SBSTD1 (version 2)... | ecosystem: Environmental > Terrestrial > Soil >...
TAGCCCTTCACGTGACAGTTCACGCACCACCCCATGTTCAACGACGCGTATTGGTAGACCCGCTGCATTTCCGGAATCGGGCCGTGGCAGGTCTGGCACGTCACGCCCGCATTCACGTGCCGGAAGTGCGGGAAGTGGACGTACTCAGGAAGCTTGTGAATCCGGACCCACGGGATGGGCTTCCACTGATCGGGCGTGCCCTTCGCGTACGAGAGCAACTGGTTGATCGCCGCCGTGTCGCGGTCGGCGATGCCCTGGATCGGGGCGCGGCGTCCCTGAACGATCGCGTGACACCCCATGCACGTGCCGACGGCGGGGAGTCCCGGATCAGGTGAACGATTCGCTCCGTAGTGGCAGTAGAGGCAGTTCATGCCTAACTGCTGGACATGTCGTGGATGCGGAAAGTTCACCGGCTGTTGCGGCGCGAATCCCTGCGACGACGAAGCGCCACTGTACGCCGACAGGCCTAACGCGGCGACCGCGATGGCGAAGAACCCGGAAGCGAGCGCCCACGACCGCCTTCGGCTCATCTTTTTTGAGATGGTCACGGTGGATTCCGAGCCTTGTGAACTATTTCACAAAGCTTTTCGGCACGGAAGATGTGTGGGGATCACCCCTCGCGCAAGAGACGGCACAGACAAGAGTTGCCAACGTCCAACTGGTCTGCAGTGTCAGGTGTTCCTCCACTCCATCGGATCGACAAGCTGGACATCACGAAGGTCCGGTGGCAGCAGCGCGAGATTCGCGCGAGTCACCTGGGCCAGTCGCAGCGGCCAACCCGTGCCGTAAACGAAGCGGCGTGCGCCGATACTGCGGAGCAGGTGCGCAAAATCATCGGTCGGCGGTCCCCAGATCCAACTCGTGTCATACCAAACCAGTTCGCGCTCTTCGGGAGTAAGTCCCCAATGAACTTCCTCGATCGTCGCCCTGCCGGAAGCGATGACGACAATTCGCGCACCGGTGCCTGCGCGCGCGAGTTCGCGAACCGTCGCCGCGGGAAGGTCACCCGCCACATCGATCGCGTGACGCTGCCGCGAATCCTCGAAGCGAACGGTCAAGAGGATCGGCAGCTGCATTGACGCGCACGCGCGTGCCAGTGCCGCGAGCGCAGGATGGTGCGCTCCAAATCCCCAATGCGCGGGATACGCGCGAATCGCGGCCGCACGTTCATCGACGGCGCGTACGAGCTCCTCTTCCCAGCCGGGCCAGTCGGGACGCACGACGGGCGCGGGATCGAGGCGCGAACGGTACGGTGCAAGTTCACGGTACAGCGACTCGTTTCCCTTTCCGGGATCGCGATGAAACGCCGTCGGCAAGTGGCCCACCCATGCGCGCGGAATCTCCTCGCGATCCAATACGCCGATCAGCGTACCGGCATCCGGATGCGGAAGCTCACGAAAGGGGTAGGCGCCGATGAGCGCCGATACGTCGACGGTCGTATGGCTCATGCGGCGAGTCCGGGAAATGCGCCGGCGGGAAAGATCCGTGCGGCGTTCTTCCAGCGAATGGCTTCCTGGTCCGCCGGCGTCACCCCGATGACGTCGAGCGCCCAGAGCTTGGCGAGCCCGGTTTCCATCGTGATGTCCGCACCCCACACCAGCCGGCCGGCGCCCACCGCCTCGAGCGCCTGGTCGAGCATCCCGCGATCGACGCCGCTGCCGGAAAGGTCCAGGTAAACGTTAGGCACGTCGCGCACCGCCGCCAGCGTGTGGCTCCAGTCGCCGCCACCGCCGATGTGCGCGAGCAGGATGGCCACGCCGGGATGCCGTGACGCGAGGTCGCAGAGGTCGAGCGCGTCCGACGGGTCCTGTCCCGGAACCCAGGACGGACGCCGCTGCCAGGCGTGGTGCAGCACCGGGAAGTGCTGGTCCTTTGCGTACCGCATCAACGGATCGAGCAAGCGGTCCGACGCGCGCCGCGCGGCCGCCAGCTTGATCCCGATCGCGCCGCGCGCGCGGCACCGCTCGAGCTCGTCGAGCGCGAACCGCGTGTCGTTAGGGTTGACCGCCACCCAGGCGCGGACGCGCCGCCGCTCGGCGTCCACCACCTGCAGCATCGCGTCGTTTCCCGCGACCGTGTCGTCGGGCGATTGGAAATACGTCGGCGAGGTCGCGCCCCAGCTGCCAAGGATCGAGCCGACGTGCCAGGTGACGCCGATACGATCGCCGGCCTCGAGGCGTGAAGCGTTCAACGCCTGCCACGACGCGCGCCCCGATCCCGCCTGATAGAAATGCGCGTGCACGTCGATGAGTGGGCCCGGGCCGGCCAGCGGCGCTGCACGCGCGTCCGTCACTCGCCAACCGCGTCGACGACTGCCACCATCGATGAACTCGCCGCGCGCTCGATCTCGACGATCGTTTCTTCGTCGTCATGGGCGAGTGCCGCGTAGTTGTACGCGCCACGCTTGAACAGCACGCCCTGGCCGACCGCTTCCTCGAGAAACGCGCGCTCGACCTCCGCATCCTGGAAGCGCAGGAACCACATCGCGTCGAGGCCCTCGACGCTCACGCCCTGGATCCCGCTGGCAGTCACCGCGGACTCAACACCCTGCTTGATCGCACCGCCGACGCGCGCCAGCTCGGCGCACACGTCATCGTCTCCCTCATACAGGTCGAGGACGGCCAGTGCGGCAGCGATCGCTATCGACTCTCCAGCCAGCGTGCTGGAGATCCATGTCCGTGAGGCCGCTTCCATCACGTCGCGCTTGCCGACGACGGCGGCGAGCGGGAAGCCGTTCGACATCGCCTTGCCGAATGTCGCCAGATCCGGCGTCACGCCGGAAAGCTCCTGGTATCCTGCCCGCGCGAGACGGAATCCGGTCTTCATCTCGTCGAACACCAGGACCGCGCCGAGTTCATCGCACAACTTGCGCGCGGAAGAGATCCAGGACTCGGACGGCATGCGCTCGACGACGGGTTCGATCACCACGGCTGCGAGGTCCTTCCCTGCCCGGCGGCACGCCGCGATGAGCGCCGATTCATCGTCGAATGGAACCGCACGGAAGTCCTGCTGCACGCCGGGCGGTATTCCCGCGCTCGTACCGCTCCAATCGTGCCAGCCAAAGTATCCGCTGCCGACGACGACATTCCTGCCGGTCGCGGCGCGAGCAATGCGCACCGACGCGGAAACCGCGTCGGCACCGCTCTTCAGAAAGCGCACCTGTTCAGCACACGGAATCAGGTTGCACAATCGCTCGGCGAGTTCCACTTCGGCGACGTGAGAGAGGCCGGCCACGTTGCCATTGGCGGCTGCGGTGAACGCGGCACGCAGGATGCGCTCATCGGCGTAGCCGATGGCAACCGACCCGAGCGCCATCGTGCAGTCGATGAGCGTCACATCGCCTGGCGTAGTGATCCTGCAACCCGAGGCTCGGGCGTAGTGCGTAGGGCCCGACTCGTTGCCTTCGCCGAAGAGCGCCTCGGGACGTTTACTGCCGGTGGATCCGCCACCGGGAAGCACGTCACGCGCTCTTGCGCGCCACGAACGCTCGAGGTCTTCGCCGGTCGCGTCCCACTCTGGCGGTATGTCGCTTTCCTCAGTCGCTTCGGCGACTTCGCTCGCCTCGACCGGTTCCTCGTCGGGCTCGCGCTCAGGCTGCGGTTCCGGTGGTTTTCCCTTGAAAAGGCGGAAAGGCATGGGGGAATAATGGGAGATGGGAGATGGGAGATGGGAGATGGGCCCTGGCGCTCAGACCTCATCGAGCTTGTCGCCGTGCGGGGGAGCTCCCCCCTGCTGAACGGCCAGGCCGCGACGGACGCGTTCCAGGTTCCTCACCACTTCGATCGCCATGGCGCGCATGAGCGATAGTTCGCGTGCGTTCGGGTCGGCGCGCGCCACGAGTGAGCGCACGGCGCGCAGGACGTGCTCCGGGTAGCGCGTCTTGAAGAAGTCGATCGCCCGAAGTGCTGCCTCGGCGTCGGCGTGGAAGCGCTCGAGCTCGACCGACTCGGGCGGCGGCGCGTCCTTCCGCGGCGGCTTGCGGGGCCGCGTGGCGTCTCCCGCCGCGAGGTGCAGCTCGTACAGCGCCACCATCACCGCCTGCGCCAGGTTGAGCGAGGCGTAGCTCGTCGTCGGGATGGTGACGTGGACGTGTGCGCGGTCGAGCGCTTCGTTAGGCAGCCCGCGATCCTCGCGGCCGAACATCAGCGCCACCGGACCGTCTTCAGTCGACTCGAGGAGCCGGTCCACGACTTCCCGCGGCGTCGTGACCGCCCATTTGGCGGCTCGGTGGCGCGCCGTGAAAGCGGCGACCAGGACGCAATCGGCGATGGCCTCGTCGAGCGTGGCGTGCTCCCGCGCCTGCTCCAGCACATCGCCGGTGTCGTGGGCAATCCCCTGGATCCGCCACGCATCGAGCGGAACCGCGTTGACCAGCCGCAGGTCGGACAGGCCCATGTTCTTCATCGCGCGCACGACGGCGGCGACGTTCACCAGGTCCTGCGTCTCGAAGAGGACGACACGAATCCGGTCGAGCCGGCTCTCAGGCATCGCTCACCACAATCGAAATCAGGCGGGCTCGATCCTGCCGGTCTCCACGCAGGTACGCCGTCTCTCCCCGTCCGCCGCTCAACACGAGCTGGCCGCGACGACGTTCACGTGAGCGGGGCATCTCATTGATGATCACGTCGAGACCAATCGGAGCCCTGAGCGGACCGATCGCATTGCGATCGATGCGAGCCAGCAGCTCCCACCCCTCCTGAGTTCGACGCCACGTCGTCGAGAACGGAATCTCACTGGCATCCTCACGCGCGGTCGTTCGCACGGCCGAGGATCGAGCGTCGGGAACCAGCAACCATGTCGCGGTCAGTGCGCGTGCCCCTTTTCCCGCGGCGGTAAGATGAATCTGGACGCCGTCACTGTTCACGTCGGGATGTTCGTTGTCGAGCGGGTTGTCACTGCGGGCGCCGGCAAAGTTCGGATCGTTGTTGGGGACCATGACCTCGATCAGAAGCTCGCGCTCCGTCGCGGCCATGACCACTGCCGCCCTGGGCGCGCCTGCCTCATTCCATGAAGCTTCGGTGCCGCGATAGTGCAGTTCACCCAGCGAGAAGCGAAGCCCTTCGCCGCCAGCCGTGAGGGACCCGACTCCACCGACGGGGCCGACCAATCGTGGGATCACAGTGGGGGTCGGCGTCCTTCCTTCTGATGGGACGGGCTCCTCATTCGCCCGCGCATGGCGCCGCCCTTCAAGCGTGACCACTGCTCCGTCAGGCCCGACGACGCGCCACGTATCACCGGCCCGGTGATGTTGGAACTGTTTGCCGCCTATCACGAGCGATAGAGCGCCGTCGTCCATCAGCGTCATCTCCACGACGCCTGTCCACGACCACGCCGACGTGATGCAGCCCCGGTTTCCATTCGCTCGAACAACGAGAAAGCTTCGGACATGCTCTCGCGGCGGCCCGGGTGCCACGGCGTTCCACCACTCGTGTGCGACGTCGATGTGAACGGCGCCGTAGATCGGGGCGGCTACGACAACACGTGGCGCTGCCCCGCCCTCCGATGATTCCGCGAGAGTAATGAAGGCGAAGCCATCCTCGAGGCCTGATCCACCGGAAAACGTGCCCCGGCGCCACGCCGCACCCTCGACATCGGCCTCGACATGCATCGGGAGATCGAGCGTGACCTGTCGATCGGCGCTCCACTCCAGTCGATCGACGATGTGTCCATGCGCGACCACCAGCGACCGCCTGACGAGTACGCCATCGGCCACCGGCGCCTCGGTGTCGATCCACGCGCTGCCGTCACGCTCGTCCCAGGCACGCAACGTTCCCGACACCGGATCCTGTGACCGGCCATCGATCAGCGGCGCGTTATGCGCCAGCGTGCTGCGATACCAGTGCAATGTCTGCTCGACATACGAACCCGTCCCGACGTCTTCGAACACTCGCCGGTTGCCCACGACCAGCCACAAGTTCAGCCGCTCTGGATGGCCATGACTGCCGCCCGAGTGTCCGTAGTCCAATGCCGCATACACGCGGCCCTTGTCGGTCCGGATCACCCCGAATCCCTGTCCCTCCATCAGCGCCGAGCTGGAAGCGTCGGCCGCGGTTGTCGGGATTCGTGGCATCGCAAGCAGCAGCGACTTCCAGCCGAGGTCAGCTCTCGTCAGGCGAGCGCCGGGAACATTGCGCTCGGCTTCGGCCGTGGACCGCCAGCGCGCGGTGTCACCCGTCGGCGCGTCGGCATAGAGCGTGGATACGCCACGGGCCAGCTCCGCCGAATCGGGCGTTCTGGCAAGTCCGAGCTCGAGTGATTCAGCGATCCTCCATTGCCGAAGCGATGCCTTGTACTGCGAGTCACGCCGCGACGGGAAGGTGAAATCGGGCAGCGCGGTCTTCAGCGGCGCAACGAATCCGAGCTCAAAGCGCGAGAGCAGGTCTCTCCTCACCGGCGCGCCGACGTGTTCGGCAAGCCTCACCAGGTACCAGAGTCCACGATGCGCGAAGAGGTGGTAGTTCTCGCCCTCGTACCAGCTTCCATCCGCGAGAATTCCGGATTGCAGGAAGTCAACGAGGCCACCGGACGCGGCGATTGCGCGATCCGTCAGTGCGGGACGGCCAAGGAGCACACCGGCCACGCCGAGCGCGGCGCTGTTCCAGACCTGCCGATTCGAGTCGCCTTCATTGAACGACGCGATGAGTTCACTCGATGGCGTGAGGATCTGCCCACGGACCATCCCACCGAGGGTCGATGGTTCGCCGCCTTCCAGCAGGTCGAGCGCGACCGCGAGTTGCAGGAACCAGATGGACTCGAGGTACGTGCTGAAGAAGACGCGCGTGGGGCCGAGTACGTTGTCCTCGTTAGGGTACTTCAGGTACTGGCCGGCCAGCTTCGAGAGGATGGCTTCAGCCAGGCCTTTGTGGCGGGCGATGCCGCGCATCCGCCAGAGCGCGGCCGCGTGCACGGCGCGTTCGGCGAGCCAGAGCTGGTAACCCATGATCCACCAGCGATAGTGCTCCTCCTCCTCGTAGACGCTTCCGCAGACGGGACAACGATGCCGGCGAGGACTCGTCGGGTCGAAATCGAGGAAGGCGCCATCGCGACGGCATCGTCCCCCTTGCCGCGTCATCTTCGCCTTTTCGACCGGGACGAACACCTCCTCGTCAGGCAGCAGGCGGTCGAGGTCCGCGGCGAGCGAGTCCGCGAGCGGCGACAACGGTCCGGCCGCGACCGCCACCCGTTCAGCCACCTCGTTCTTCGTGAGGAACATCAGGACCCTGCTCGCGGAGCATCGAGTCGCCACTCCACGAGCGTTGCCATTTCGCCCCGGAGGTCCATTCGTACCATCTGGAGTTTTCGCGAGAGACCCTGCACACCGCGCGCGTGGTACACCCACGAAACGGGCACTTCGGTCGCAAGCCTCGATTGAATCCGCTGCCAGGCGCCGGAGAGATCCGTTTCGGTTTCCGCGCCTGTGACCTGGCGGAAGAGCGAGTCGAGCGAAGCCGTGTGATATCCGGCGTAATCGAGGGCGCCACCGGCAAGCCGGCCGTCGAACATCGACGCGAGGTGTGACAGCGAAAGATCGCCGCTGATGCCGGTGAACAGCGCGTCGAACTGCTTGGGCGATTGGCGCGCGAGCGACAGGAATGCGCCGAGCTCGAGCTGCCTGATCTCCACCGCGATGCCGTGCGCTCGCAGATCCGCCTGGATGAGCTGTTCGATGGCGTTGTCGCCGCTCCCGACCGAAAGCAGCGTGAAGTGCAGCTCATCCGCACCGCGTCGTCGCGGACCGCTGCCTGACGAGCGCCAGCCTGCCTCGTCCAGCAGTGAATCGGCTTCAATGGCAGTCGGCCGGGCGACGTGGAGGAACCACGGATGTGACGAGCTGACCGGTCCTTCGGCCGGCGTTCCGTAACCAGCCAGCGCAACATCGATCACGCGTTGGCGATTGATCAGCGCGTCGATGGCTCGACGCACACGGACGTCGTCGAAAGGCGGGCGCGCACTGTTGAAGATGATCGCGGTGGCGAACGAGACCGGATAGTCGAGCACGCGCAACGCGGGATCCCGTCGAACCAGGCCGGCCATCGATGGCGCAATCCCGGCGACGTGCAGGTCGCCGCTGGCGAGTCCGGCGAACTTCGTCGTCGCTTCATCGACCACTGCGATCACGAGGCGGCGAACCTCGGCCGGTCCACCGAGTGAATCCGGAAAGTCATCGACACGCTCGAAAATCCATCGACGGCCGGCTTCGCGCCTGACGAAGCGGAACGGACCGTTCCCGACCGGCGCTGTCGCAAAAGCATCACGACGGAACGATCCGCGGGGCACGTCCTTCAGCAGGTGTTCAGGAACGATCGGCAACTCACTGAGGATTGGCGGAAGGCCGGGCGGCGCGCTGTGCATCGTCAGCACGACCGTAGAGTCATCGGTTGCGGTGACGGAATCGAATCCGGCGAGGTCCGCGGCGCGCGGAAAGCCAGTGGCGGGATCCTTCGCGGCGTTGATCGTGAAGGCCACGTCGGCCGCGGTCGTCGGAATACCGTCGTGCCACTCGAGCGCCGGAAAGAGATGCATCGTGAGGCGGCGGCGGTCCGTGGACCACTCCCAGCGTCGCGCGAAATACGGAACCTGTGCGAGGTTCGAATCGAGACGGGTCAACGTGACGAAGAGCGCGTGACGTTGCACCTGCCGCGCCAGTGGATGAATCGTCACGAGCGGGTTCGCGGATTCGAGGTCCGCGCCTGACGCGAACACCACGACGTCGCCTTTCGTTGCCGGCGAACAGGCGACCGAAGCGCACAGGGCAAGGACGAGCGCGCGTCGCCATGAGCGCGCAGGCCCGTCATCCCCCTGTGTTGCTCCGGTCCGTCGCGCCATTATCACCGCGTGAAATACCTCGTCCGTCGCGGGATTGCCGCGCTGGTACTCATCTGGCTGGTCCTGTCGCTCACCTTCGTCCTGTTGCACGCCGCACCTGGTGACGCAGCCGACCTGCTCGTTGCCCCGGATGCGCCGCCTGCGGTCGCGGCGCAGCTGCGCCAGGAATTGGGGCTCGATCGGCCGATCTCGTATCAATATGGAAGGTGGCTGGCCAACCTGCTGCGGGGTGACCTGGGCGAAAGCTTTCGACGCCGCGAGCCGGTGCGCGGCATGCTCGCCGACGCATTGCCGATTTCGATCTGGCTCGGCTCGATCTCGCTCCTGCTGACGTTTGTCGTTGGTGTGGCGGTAGGATCACTGCAGGCGGCGCGCCGCAATCGATGGACCGACAGGTTGCTGACGGGCCTGACGACGGCCGTATATGCGGCGCCGAGTTACTGGCTGGCGCTGGCCGCGGTGGCGCTATTCACGTACGGGCTGTCGCGGCTCGAGGCACCACAATGGATGCGCCTGCCCGCGTTCGGCCTGACGAGTCCAGCGTCGGAGGCGACGGGGCTCGCTGTGCTGCCAGACCTGTTGCGGCATTCGATCCTCCCGATTGCCGTCCTCGCCGCAGTTGGCGCTGCCGGCATCGCGCGCTACGCGCGAACAGCGGTATTGGACCTTGCGCGCAGCGACTGGGTGCGCACCGCGCGCGCGAAAGGACTCGGTTCGAGGCGCGTCATGTTCCGTCACTTGCTCGCGAACGCGCTTCCGCCGCTCGTGGTGTTGCTCATGCTTGCGCTGCCTGGCGTGGTGGCAGGATCGGTTTTCGTCGAGTCCATCTTCGCGTGGCCGGGAATGGGCCGCGTCATGCTCGAGGCCATCAATGCTCGTGATTATCCCGTCGTGATGGGAGCGACCGTCATCTACGCCGGGATCGTCGTACTGGCCAATGCGATGTCGGACGTGCTGCTCCACGCGGTGGATCCGCGGCGGCGCCTGTGACGCGCACCGAGCGTTGGGCCGGCGGACTGCTGGTCGTGCTGGTGATTGGCGCCGTAGTCGTCCCGGCCGTTGCGCGGCATGATCCGCTCGCGATCGACGATGTGCTGAACGCAAGGCTCGTAGGCCCCTTCTCCACCGACGAAGCGGGACGCTTTCACCTGCTCGGCACCGATCGATTCGGACGCGACCTGTTCGTGCGCATGATGCTGGCGGGACGGTTGTCGCTGGCGATTGGCGTTGTCGGCTCAGCGGTCGCTGGGCTGATCGGTGTGGCCATCGGCGCCGCGGCCGGTTGGTGGCGCGGAACTCTCGATCGTGCCGCGATGGCCGTGTCCGACGCGATGCTCGCGATCCCGCGGCTCATCCTGCTCCTGTTGTGCGCCGCCTTGTGGCGCCCCGGAACGACGACCGTGGTCGTCGTCCTGGCGGCGACCGGGTGGATGGGCGTCGCGCGACTGGTGCGGGCGGAAGTGATCGGCGCGCGTGGACTGGCGTGGGCCGACGCCGCGCAGGCGATCGGGAGCGCACCGGTGCGGGTGCTCCTGCGCCACGTCCTGCCTAACGCCATCGGCCCGGCGATCGTCGCCACTACTTTGGGCGTGGGGAACGCGATCCTCCTCGAGAGCGGCCTGGCGTTCCTCGGGCTCGGTGTTCAGCCGCCGCAGCCGAGCTGGGGGAACATGATCGCCGGCGGCCGGGACCTGATCGTCACCGCCCCGTGGGTCGCGATCGCTCCTGGCGTCGCGCTGATCCTGACGGTCCTCGGCTGCACGCTGCTGGGCGACGCGTGGCGCGACCGGCTCGCCGGTGAAGTCCCCTCGACCCTGGCCGACCGCGCCTAACGGGCAAGAATGGTGACCGCGCCGCGTGCCGGCGCCACGAAGTCGATCCGTCCTTCGTGCACGGCGAGAGGCTCGAGCGGCGTCTCGTCCAGGCGCGCGCGCATGGCCTCACCGAGCCCGGCCAGCTGCCATGCTCCGCGCACCGGATGGTCAACGAGGCTCACGCAACGCAGGACGAGCCAATCGCCGTCCTCGCTTTCCCTGACAGCGCTGAACGCGAGCCCGCTGCCGGAGAGTTCGGCGCCAACGAAAGACCGCGGCGGATTGATGGCGGTGCGCCACGTCTCGCCTCTGAGCGGCAGTACTACATCCTCCGCGAGGCGATCGATGACACCGATGGTCTCGGTGCTTCTCGGGCCGTGCCTGGCAAACGCCAGCGTGCACTCGAAGGGTCCGGGGGATTGCGCCGCGGGAGTAGATACCGGATACCCGGCATGCCCCGGGCGCTCCGGGAGATCGTGTCGCGACAACTCGCCGACGGCGCGCAGCAACGTAACCCAGATCGTGCCATCGGCGTCGGCTTCATACTCCGCCAGTCCATCGGAGAAGAGCGTCGCGCCGTGAGACTCGCCGAACGCGGAGACGTACCGATGCAGCGGCGCGGTTGGTGGCGGCAACTCTTTCACGCGGTCACTCACTCCGGCGGCGACCGGCTCGCGCAACACTGGCCCGAACGCACTATCGGCCCAGATACGAGCTGATGGCAATCCGGTTCGCACGCCGATGCGCACCCTGACGTCGGTCGCGTTGTTGACTCCAGTAATCTCGATCCGTGCGAAGGGTGCCCCCGCGTCCATCTGGATGACCGTTCGGATGTCCATCTTCCCCGACGCCACGCGTCGGGGTGTGCCGGCCGCGCTCGTCAGGCGGCGTTCGGGGATGTCGAGCCGCCAGTCGCAGGTGAGCTCAGCACGAATCGGCCCCTTTGCAGTCACTTTCGATCGGACGAGCTTCGCGACGGCATGCGTGCCGGGAATCGCGGATCGCGTGTACAGGTCACCGCGCTCGCCTTCTGCTTCTATCGCGATCCAGTCGTCGATCGTTTGCTCGCCGACGAAGCTGAGCCGGTCACTATGGGCCTGGACGCGCGCCGTCTCTCCCACGATGGCGCTTCCACTCGCGGAAACCGGCGAGGGCGGAGGCGTCGTGCGACGTCGCTTCTCCTCCAATGGAAGCGTTACGAGGCCGAGTGCGGGAGCCTCGTCGATCCACGCGAGGACGCGACGACGCTCGACGAGACGATTCCACGGGTAATGCCGGGATGCTTCTTCGCGAACGAACGTCAGCTCGCGTGACAACTCCTGCACTGGAACGGCCGGATCACCGATTGCGATCGCTGCAGTTTTTCGGCCGCGCGGTTCGATGCCCGCGGACGCCGGTCCCACCGGCGCGTCGTCGAGCACGAGGTCGACGTCGATCTCCGCCACGCCGCTTCGCGGGCGCGGGACCGCGTTGCGCACGACGATGACAGGCGACCACTCGTCAGGCCTCCGTCTCGCGTCGTTGCCGTCGTGACCGAACAGCGCCATCAGCGATGCGTCGCGAATCTCTTCGGCCGCCGCCGTCGCATCAGCCAGACGCGCCGACATCGCCTGCGCGACCTCGTCCACGCTGCACCCGCACAGCGTGTCGTGCGGCTGGGACAGCAGCACTGGCCGCCAGGCGGCGTTCACGAGTGCGCGCCGGTCGGCGCCATCACCACGAAAGCGCGCCTGCGCCGCCCACGGCTCGACGTCCCTGACCAACAGCCGCTCCGCAAGTGCATAACGACGCTTGAGCTCGGACCGGCTGCTGAACGTGCCCTGGAGTGTCCATGTGTAACCGTATGAGTCGCGCAGCTCACCTTTCACCGCCGGCAGCACGAAGTTGCTTGCCCGTTCGATGAGTGAGCGACCGAACTGCGCCAATGTCGAACGTTCGATCGCGTCATGCTCCGCGACCTGTTCGAGTGCTGCTATGGCGAGGTCGAGGTTCGCCTGCGGCGCGTGGTGATCCGCTCCAACGGGCAGGAGCACGAGTCCCGTCGTCGCGCGTTCGTTGAACACGTCGCGCATGGCGCGCCACCGGTTCCGCGCTGCAGCAGATTCAGGCGGAAGATGTGACCCGAATTCGTAGCCATCGGGCGTGAGGTGATACAGCACGACGCTGGACCCGTCCGCGGCAATCCAGTTGGCCGTATCGCCCGGCGGGTGAGAACTCCCGCCATAGCCGCGCCATAGCACGACCGATGCGCACCCAAAACCAGCGGCGATAGCGGGAAGAAATGCGGGGTGGCCGAACGAGTCGGGGCAGTACAACACGTCAGGCGGCACTGCGCGCAGCGAACGCAGCACACGTCTTCCCGCAAGCAGGTTCCTGACCAATCCCTCGCCGGACGGAATGAGTGAATCCGCAAGCACGAACCACGGTCCAGCTTCGAGCTCACCCTGCCGCAACGCGTTCGAAACGTCGGCAGCGCGTTCGGGCCGCACCTCGAGGTAGTCGTCGAGCACGACGGCCTGCCCGTCGAGAAGAAACGGCTTGCCGGCTCTCCCCTCGAGGACGTCGTCGATGAGCGAGACGAGCCGAGCGCGGAATTGCGGGAAGGGCCGGTACCACTCCCGATCCCAGTGCGTGTGTACCACGAGCCGGACATCGAGCAGCGGAGGCTCGGAGTGCTCTTCCGGCTTTCGGATCGTCATTTGGCGGAGTCTGCGGGCGTTGCGTCGCGGCTGCAAGCGGCTGTACCCTGCGCCCTTCGGCCCATCGCCCTCATTTCATGGACGTCCTTCTCGAGTGGTTTCACCAACTCCGCAATCCGACCTACCTGGTTCAGGTAGCCGGCTACATCGGTCTCATCGCGATCATCTTCGTCGAGACCGGCTTCTTCTTCGGCTTCTTCCTGCCGGGCGACTCGCTGCTCGTAACTGCAGGACTGCTCATCGCGACCGGGCTGGACATGAGCGTCTACCAGCTCGGCATCATGCTCAACATCGCCGCCGTTGCCGGCGACGCGCTGAATTACTGGGTCGGCCGCATTACCGGGCCAAAAATTTTTGTCCGCGACGAGTCGTTCTTCTTCAAGAAGAAGCACGTCGATCGCGCCCACGAGTTTTACGAGAAGCACGGCGCCAAGACCATCGTGCTCGCCCGCTTCATGCCGATCATCCGAACCTTCGCCCCGCTCGTGGCCGGGGTTGCCAAGATGGACTACAAGGTCTTCGCCATCTACAACGTGATCGGCGGGACGGCGTGGATCTGGAGCATGCTCTTCACGGGATACTTCCTCGGTCGCTACGTTCCGGGCATCGACAAGTACATCGAACTTGTCATCATCGTAGTGATCTTCCTTTCCATTCTGCCTGGCATCCTGGCATGGTGGAGGGAGCGCCGGCGGCAGAAGCAACCAGACGTCAGTGAGGCCGCCGACGACTAATCGAGGTGACTTCATCCCCCGGAGCTGAACGATGCCCCACACGCTGCCGCCCCTGCCGTATGCGTTCGATGCACTGGAGCCGCACATCGACACGGCCACCATGCAGATCCATCACGGCAAACACCATCAGGCGTACGTCAACAACCTGAATGCAGCGTTGGACAAGCATTCGGAACTTCATGAAAAATCACTCGAGGCGATCCTCGCTGGCCTGAACAGCGTGCCCGAGGATGTGCGTGGGGCAGTCCGCAACAACGGCGGCGGCCACTGGAACCACTCGCTGTTCTGGACGCTGATGGCGCCCAGTGGCGGCGGGGATCCGACGGGCGCTCTCGGCACCGCGGTTGCCTCGACCTTCGGCGACTTCGCAAAGTTCAAGGAGCAGTTCGCCGCCGCGGGAACGGGACGCTTCGGCTCAGGCTGGGCGTGGCTGATCCGCAAGGGAAGCGCGTTGTCGATCGTGTCGACGCCGAACCAGGACAACCCGCTCATGGACGGGGTCGCGTCGCGCGACATCCTGCTCGGCCTCGACGTCTGGGAGCACGCGTACTACCTGAAGTACCAGAACCGCCGGCCGGACTATATCGGCGCGTGGTGGAATGTGGTGAATTGGAAGGCGGTGGCGGAGCGCTATGGCTCCTAGCCCAGACTTCAGACTACAGACTACGGACTACAGGGCAGCGAAAAGACTTCAGGACTAAGGCCTGAAGTCTGTGAACTGCCCTGAAGTCTGAAGTCAGAAGTCTGAAGTCTCGTTTATCGCGCCGCCTCACCCTCGAGGTACGTATAGCCTTCCAATCCGGCCACGTACTCCGCGATGAACGTATTGCTCTCCGGCCTCGTTAGGGTCGTTGCCGCCGCCACCTTTCGCCTGAACGTCGCCAGCAGGTCGCTCGCTCGGAACTGCACGTAGTTCAGCACCTCGGTCACCGTATCGCCGTGCACGAGGTCCGTGATCTCATAGCCGGCGTCCGAGAGCCTGATGTGCACCGCGTTGGTGTCGCCGAACAGGTTGTGCAGGTCGCCGAGGATCTCCTGGTAAGCGCCCGTCAGGAAAACGCCCAGGATGTATTGATCGTCGTCGCGGAACTCGTGCAGCGGGAGGCTCGGCTGTCCCGACTTGCCGCCGATGAACTTCTCGATCTTTCCGTCCGAATCGCAGGTGATGTCCTGCAGCGTGCCGCGGCGCGACGGCTTCTCGAGGTGCCGGTGGACCGGCATGATCGGGAAGAGCTGGTCGATCGCCCACGAGTCGGGCAGCGACTGGAAGAGCGAGAAGTTGCAGAAGTACCGGTCCACCTGGGTGGACCGCAGGTCGCTCATGATGTCGTCGTAACCGTTCGGCGATTCGTCCACCATCTGCGCCACGCGGTTCACTGTCGCGAAGTAGATCGTTTCGGCCAGGGCGCGATCGCGCAACGTGATGACCCCCGCCGTGAAGAGCTGCTGCGCGCGTTCCTTGTCGAACGACGCGTCGTGGAAGATCTCGATGACCTTCCGCTTCGGCAGCCGCTTCTTCCCGAGCGACTTGTAGTCCTCGACCATTTCCGCCAGCAGTGGCGGCGCGTTCTCGTCGAGCTCGGGCACCGTGTGCTCGGCCTGCGACTCGACGTCAATCACCTTCAGCAGCAGCAGCGCGTGGTGCGCGGTGAGCGCGCGTCCCGACTCGCTGATGATGTGCGGCATCGGGATGTCCTGGTCGCGGCACACTTCAGCGATCGTGTAGACGACGTCGTTCGCGTACTCCTGGAGCGTGTAGTTCACGCTCGCGTGGCTCGTGGAATTCGAGCCGTCGTAATCCACGCCCAATCCGCCGCCGACGTCCACGCAGGTGATATCGACCCCCAGCGCGCGCAACTCGACGTAGAACCGCGTGATCTCGCTCAGCGCCGTCTTGATGAACCGGATGTCGGTGATCTGGCTGCCGAGGTGGAAGTGAATGAGCTTGAGCACGTCGAGCAGGTTTCTCTCGCGCAGGCGGTCGACGAGCTTCACCAGCTCCGCAGCGCTGAGCCCGAACTTCGACTTCTCTCCGCCGCTCTGCGCCCAGCGGCCGGACCCCTCGGTCGCGAGCTTGATCCGCACACCGGCCATCGGCGTCACACCCAGGTCCGCGGCCGCGTCGAGCAGCACATCGAGCTCGCTGAGTTGCTCCAGCACAATGAAGACGCGATGGCCGAGCCGCTGGCCCATCAGGGCGAGGCGCATGAACTCCTCGTCCTTGTAGCCGTTGCACACGATCAGGTGTTCGGTCGACTCCGTGAGTCCGAGCACCGCCTGCAACTCGGGCTTCGATCCGCACTCCAGCCCGACCTGGTGCTTGCGGCCAAACTCGAAGATTTCCTCGACGACGTGCCGCTGCTGGTTGACCTTGATCGGGTAGACGGTGGTGTAACCGCCGGTGTACTCGAATTCACGACAGGCCGACTCGAAGCGTTCGCTCAGCTGCTCGATGCGCGTCTGGAGGATGTCAGAGAAACGCAACAGGACCGGGAGCGCCACGCCCTGCTCCTCGAGGTCATTCGCCAGTTCGTGCAGGTCGAGCGTGTGCTCAGGGCGATTCGGATCCGGGCGGACCACGATGTGGCCCTGCGTGTTGATGTCGATGAATCCGGCGCCCCACCCGTCAACGTTGTACAGCGCCTTCGCGTCATCAATCGACCATTCCGGCGGAGCGGGTGTCGCTGGCGCTGGCGTGGTTGGGGTTTGCGGAGCCCGGGTGCCGGTCATGGCGCGAACTATAGGGACTCACTGACCCTGGCGGTATCCTGCGCGGGCGATACCTGCGCCGCGTCAGGCGAACCCGCGATCAGCGAGAGCGCGGTGAAAAACCGTCTTGCGGTAGACCGTCCCATGCGACAGATCATTGTCCCGGCTGCATCGAAGAATACGCCGGCGTTCACCCATACCCGTTTGACATGAAAACCCTCGGAAAGATCCTGGGCGGCATCGTCCTCGTCTGTCTCATGATCCTGTCGACGATCTTCGTCTTCTCGACGCAGACCCTCAACAAGCACATCGAGTACAGCGATGCCTCTCCGCCGGTCTTGAAGGATTCGGCTGACCTGGTGCGCGGACAGCACCTGTCGCGCGCGATCGGGAAGTGCGTGGAGTGCCATGGCAACGACCTGGGTGGGCAGGTGGTGTTCGATGCAATGCCGATGGCGCGCGTGGTCGCGCCGAACCTGACCTCCGGGCGTGGCGGAATCGGTGGTAATCGGACCGACGACGACTTGCTGCGAGCCATCCGGCACGGCATCGGCCTTGGAGGCCGTCCGCTCGTGCTGATGCCCGCGAAGAACTATTGGCACATGGGTGATGCGGACGTGGGCGCCCTGATCGGATACCTCCGATCGCTCCCGGCGGTTGATCGCGAACTCGAGCCAACCAAATTCGGATTGGTTGGCCGCGTGCTCCTGCTCAAGGGCGACCTGGACCCGATGTTCGAGGCGAAGGACATGGATCACACGGCGAGGCGCAGCGCGCCGCCGGCGGCCGATACCACAGCCGATTACGGCCGGTATCTCACGGAGATCGGCGGGTGCACCGGTTGCCACGGTCCGACGTTGTCCGGTGGCCCGATTCCAGGCGGACCGCCTGATTCCAAGCCGGCGGCGAACCTCACGCCGGAAGGCATCGGCACATGGACCGAGCAGGACTTCTTCAAGGCAGTGCGCGAAGGCATCCGTCCGGCCGGCACCGCAATCGATTCGACGGTGATGCCGATTCGGTTGACGCGTGAGATGACGGACCAGGAGACCAAGGCGATCTACATGTATCTCAAGACCGTTCCGCCAAAAGCCTTTGGCGGCCGCTAAGGCTCTCGCACTCGTTCTCCTCCCGCCCCTGTCCGCCGTTGCCGGACAGGGGCATTTCGCATCCGCCATCGTCTGTTGCGCTGATGTGATGCATTTGCGCCATGGAGTGGCCGTGGCTGCGTCGCCTGAAGTAGGTTTGTGGCTGATGCACCGGCACACTTCCGAAGTCACGGAGCGCTCTGCGTGCTCCTGAAGCGTTTCTTCCATGAGGGACTGGCGCACGCCAGCTACCTCATTGGCTGCCAGCAGACAGGCGAAGCGCTGATCGTCGATGCGAACCGGGACATCAGCCAGTACATCGCGGCGGCGAAAGCGGCCGGCCTGCGCGTGACTCACGTAACCGAGACGCACATCCACGCCGATTTCGTCTCGGGATCGCGCGAACTCGCCTCAGCCACAGGCGCTGTGCTCCTGCTGTCCGCCGAGGGCGGCCAGGACTGGCAATACAAGTTCGCGCGGGAAGAGGGTGCGACGTTCCTGCGCGACGGAGACACGTTCGCGGTCGGTAACGTTCGCATCGAGGCGATTCACACACCCGGTCATACGCCGGAGCACCTCACGTTCCTCGTCGCGGACACGCTGGCCTCGCCACAACCCATCGGCGCGCTGACGGGCGACTTCATTTTCGTCGGCGATGTCGGCCGGCCCGACCTGCTCGAGCGCGTGGTCGGCACCGAGGGCAGCATGCGCGCCGGCGCGAAGCTGCTCTTCGAATCGCTGCGACGCTTCACGGAGCGGTGCCCCGATTGGCTGCAGCTCTGGCCCGCGCACGGTGCGGGATCCGCGTGCGGCAAGTCACTCGGCGCGATGCCGCAGACGACGTTAGGCTACGAGAAGCTGACCAACTGGGCATTCCAGATCGACCGCGAAGAAGCGTTCGTCGAGGCGGTGCTCGACGGGCAGCCCGAGCCGCCGACGTATTTCGCCACCATGAAACGAGTAAACCGGGATGGCCCACCCCGGATGCCGGACACGCACCCGCCGCGCCTGGACTCACGGGCGCTGGCCGACGCGCTCGCGCGAAAGGACCTCGTCATCGACCTCCGGCGAGCCGACGATTACGCCGCATCGCACATCCCGGGCACGATCAGCATTCCGCTGACACGCGCGTTCGCCGGGTACGCGGGCTGGGTGCTGCCGTATGCTCGCGACCTGTTCCTGCTCGCCGACGGTGAGGACGAAGTGCGCGTCAGGCGCGCCGTGTCGGAACTCGCGATGATCGGAATGGATCGCGTGGCGGGCTGGTTCGGCTCCGATGTCATATCCGGCTGGAAGGCCAGCGGCGGCCAGATGATGGCGACGCGGCACGTCGAGCCGTCTGACCTTGTCGCGCAGATGAGCACCGGTGCCACGGTCGTCGACGTTCGAGCGATCGCGGAGTGGCGCAGCGGACACATTGTCGGTTCGATCCATGCACCGCTCGGGCGACTGATGACGCAGCTGGCGGACAAGCCGCGCTCACAGCCGGTCGTGCTGCTCTGCGAGAGCGGAAGCCGGTCCGCCATCGGCGCGAGCTTGTTGACTGCCGCCGGCTTCACCGACGTATCGAACCTTACCGGCGGCCTCGCCGCCTGGCGACGCGAAGGACGCCCGCTCGAAGTCGATACGGTCGTCTTCGCCTCCACGACCTGATGACGCGGCGACTCGTCGCCTACTTCTTCCGGGGGCTGGTCCTCCTCGCCCCGCTCGCGGTCACGATCTACGTCTCGGTGGTGGTATTCCGCACCATCGATGGCTGGCTTGGCATTTCGATCCCCGGCGTGGGATTCATCGCCACGCTCCTGCTGATCACGCTCGTCGGTTTCCTGGGATCGAACCTGCTGACGCGCGGTGCGGTCTCGGTGTTCGACAGCCTGATCGCGAAACTTCCGTTCGTGAAGCTGGTCTACGGCTCAACGCGGGACCTCGTCAAGGCGTTCGTGGGTGAGAAACGGCGCTTCGACAAGCCGGTGCTGGTGGAATTGTTTCCGGGCGGTCACGCGCACGTACTCGGCTTCGTCACGCAGGAATCTCTCGCGCAACTTGGACGTGACAACCTTGTCTCGGTTTACGTCCCGCAGTCATATCACTGGGCGGGACAGGTTTTCGTGTTCCCGTCGCACGCGATCGAGCGGCTCGATGCGTCGAGCGCCGCGGTGATGGCGTTCATCGTCTCGGGCGGCGTCACGGAAATCCCCAGTGCCGGGAGCGATGCAGCGATGGCACCTCGACCAGCGCAGGTGGGCGGCGGCCAATGAGACCATCACGTGTACTCGCATCGCTGGTCTTCGCCGGTGCGATGGCGGGCGCTGGAACGTCGGTCCAGGCGCAACGCGCATCGTCACCCCCGACGCGCACGATTCTGCTCCGCCCCGCGCGGGTGTTCGATGGCGTGGGCCCCGGCCTTCGCACCGGAGACGTGGTGCTGGTGCGCGGCGACCGCATCGAGGCCGTGGGCCCGGCGTCGCAGGTCACCGTGCCGCGCGACGCCGAGGTCATCGACCTGCCGGGGCTGACGTTGATCCCGGGGCTCATCGAGGCGCACTCGCACGTGCTGCTCCATCCCTACAACGAGACGCCGTGGGACGAGCAGGTCCTGCGAGAATCGTTAGGTGAGCGCGTGGCGCGGGCGACGGTCCACCTGGCACGCACGCTCGAAGCGGGGTTCACCACGCTGCGCGACCTGGGGACGGAGGGCGCCGGCTATGCCGATGTCGGCCTGAAGCAGGCGATCGAGAAGGGCGTCATTCCCGGGCCGCGGTTGATCGTGACGACGCGCGCCATCGTGATGAAGGGCAGTTACGCGCCGAAGGGGTTCGCGACGGAGCTGGACATTCCGCAGGGCGCCGAGGAGGCGTCGGGGCTCGAGGACCTTTCGCGGATCGTGCGCGACCAGATCCGGCACGGCGCGGACTGGATCAAGGTCTACGCCGACTACCGCTGGGGGCCTAACGGGGAGGCGCGTCCCGCCTTCACCGAGGAGGAGCTGAAGCGGGTGGTCGAGATCGCGTCCAGCAGCGGACGGCCGGTCGTGGCCCACGCGTCGACCGCGGAAGGAATGCGGCGCGCGGCGGTCGCCGGCGTGACGACGATCGAGCATGGCGACAACGGGACGCCGGAGGTGTTCAAGCTGATGGCTGAGCGCGGTGTGGCGCTCTGCCCCACGCTGGCGGCAGGCGATGCCACGGCGCAGTACGCCGGCTGGAAGAAAGGCGTCGATCCTGAACCGGCGCGGTTCGCGCAGAAGCGCGCGAGCCTGAAGGCCGCCCTGGCCGCCGAAGTGACGATCTGCAACGGAAGCGACGTTGGCGTGTTTACCCACGGCGACAACGCCCGCGAGCTCGAGTTGCTGGTCGATTACGGAATGACTCCGTTGGACGTCATGAGAACGGCGACTTCGGTCACGGCGAAGGTGCTCAAGCTCGAGAATCGTATCGGTCAGGTGAAAGGGGGATTGCTGGCGGACCTGGTCGCGGTTGATGGTGACCCGACGACCTCCATCTCGGCGGTCCGCGCAGTGCGGTTTGTCATGAAGGGCGGAAAAGTGAGTTACACGAAGGGCATCACAACGAGGTGAGGAGCAGCATGAACGAGAAGCAGATCAAGGCACTGGCCAAACGGAACGCGGCAAAGGCCGCCAAGGTGAAACCGTCGTCGACGCGGTCGTATGACGCCACGGTGGACAAGACGAGAGCCCCCGAGCGCGACGACACGGACGCGCAGCGGATCTTCAAGGAGATGAAGAAGAGGGAGTTCTAGAGTTCCAGACTTCAGACTACAGACTTCAGGGCAGCGTGCAGTCTGAGCGCTCAGCTCTGAGTCTTACAGCTGCCCTGTAGTCAGAAGTCCGAAGTCTGAAGTCTCGACTGGCCGTTGACGCGCCATAGGCGCGCAACTCAGGTTCCGGGCATGCCATCCACGTTCCGGAAGCTCCCGATCGTTTTCGCACTCACCTTCGCGTGCGCGAAAGTCGAGCAGGCGTCCGTGGCGCTCGAGTCGATCACGCCGATCGACGCACCCGCGGGCCTGCAAAGCGGCGAGCCGAACCTCGCGGTCGACAAGTCCGGCCGCGTGTACCTCTCGTGGCTCGAGCAGGCCGCTGACTCGACTGTTTCGCTGCGGCTCTCGATGCGCGACGATGGACAGTGGTCGGCGCCCACCACGGTCGTGTCCGGGAGGGACCTCCTCGTCAACTGGGCGGACTTCCCTTCCGTGTTCGTCGCGCCCTCCGGCCGGATCGTCATGCACTGGCTCCAGAAGCGACCGGGCGGGAAGTATTCGTACGACGCCATGACGCGCCAGAGCACCGACGGAGGAGTCACCTGGACGGAACCTCGCCTCCTGCACGACGACAACGTGGCCGGCGAGCACGGATTCGTTTCGTTCTTTGCCACCGAGGGGGACTCGGTCGAGGCGATCTGGCTCGATGGCCGCGCGACGGGCGGGGGCGAAGGACATGGAGGCCATCACGGGTCGATGCAACTCGGCAACAGCCGAATCGGACCGGACGGCGGGATCGCGAAGAGTGTCATGATCGACGATCGCATCTGCGACTGCTGCCAGACGTCGGCGGCGATGACGGCGCGTGGTCCGGTGGTGGTGTACCGCGACCGATCGCCTGACGAGATCCGGGACATCGGCATCCTGCGGCGCGTCGACGGCAAGTGGACGCCACCCGCGCGCGTGCACGCCGACGAATGGCGCATCGAGGGATGTCCGGTGAACGGACCGTCGGTGGTGGCCAACGGCGATGACGTGATCGTCGCGTGGTTCACGGGCGCGCGGGACACCGCGCGGGTGAACGTGGCGTTCTCGCACGATGCCGGCGCGACGTTTGGTTCGCCGATTCGTGTGGACGACGGTAGTCCGGTTGGGCGCGTCGACGTGGAGCTCGACGGCCGCGGTGGGGCGGTCGTGACGTGGCTCGAGCACGTGGGCGAGGAAGGTGCCGAAGTACGAGTCCGGACGATCACGCCGGAGGGAAACCGCTCGCCGGCGATGATGGTCGCAAGTTCCTCGGCAGGGCGCGCGAGCGGATTCCCGCGCACCGTGCGCAGTGGGGATGAGATCATCTTCGCGTGGACGCAGCCCGGCGACACTTCGCGCGTGCGCATGGCCGTGGCGCGCCCCGGCAGCGGGAAACGTTAGGCATGCAGCGCTTCGTGGTCCTGGCATGCGTGCCGGCGCTGCTCATCACGGCCTGCGCGAAGGGCGCTGAGTCGCCGAGTCGCGTCGAGGTCGGCCTCGAGGCGCCGCCGTACGCCGCGCGCGCCATGAACGGCGACAGCGTTTCGCTCGCGCTGCTGCGCGGCAAGCCCGTGCTGCTCAACGTCTGGGCAACCTGGTGCCTCCCGTGCAAGGAGGAGATCCCGTTTCTCGAAACGCTGCACGGGAAGCACGCCGCGCAGGGGCTGCAGATCGTCGGCGTCAGCGTCGACGCGCGCGGCGATGAGGCGAAGATCGAGTCGTTCGCCCGGGACTTCAAAATGACGTACGCGATCTGGCGCGATCCCGACGAACGCGTGAACTCGCGATTCCTCGCGATCGGAGTTCCGTCGACGTACCTCATCGACCGCAACGGCATCCTGCGCTGGAAGCACCTCGGCACGCTTCGCGCCACGACACCCGGCTTCACGGCGGCGCTGGAGGCGGTCCTGAAGGAGACCGGCTCGAACCAGTAACGAAATGGCCTGGCGCACCGCGATCGTGATCTTCGACGAGGTCGAAGTCCTCGACTTCGCCGGACCGTTCGAAGTTTTTTCGGTCACTGGACGACGCCGCAAGCTCGAGCCGTTCGACGTGTACACCGTGGCGGAACGGCTGGAGCCTGTTGCGGCGCGCAACGGGTTGAGCGTGAACCCGCGTTACTCGTTCGCGAACTGTCCGCAGCCCGACATCCTCGTGATTCCCGGCGGCTACGGGACTCGCCGGGAGATGAAAAACCCGATGATGCTGGAGTTCATCACGCGCGTCGCGCCCTCGTGCGAGCTCGTGCTGAGCGTGTGCACGGGGGCGCTCGTGCTTGGCGCCGCCGGGCTGCTCGACCACCGCGACGCCACCACGCATTTCATGGCGTTCGAGGAGCTTCGCGCCGTGGCGCCACACAGCACGATCCACGAGAACCAGCGGATCGTCGACAACGGGAACCTGGTGCTCTCGGCGGGCGTCAGCGCCGGCATCGACATGTCGCTGCACGTCGTGGCCCGGTTGTTAGGTGCGGACGTGGCGAGGGAGACGGCGCGGTATATGGAGTATGAAGGAGACTGGGAGCGCACCGGTTGAGCGATCAGCGATCAGCGA
>Ga0111538_10002870_pt1 | contig 24165 bp, 21 predicted proteins | sample SoiMethybrSBSTD1_FD_79669 | JGI IMG/M metagenome (GOLD analysis project Ga0111538, IMG submission 79669) | Bulk soil microbial communities from a Populus tree surrounding site in Tennessee, USA - Soil MetaG P. TD hybrid SBSTD1 (version 2)... | ecosystem: Environmental > Terrestrial > Soil >...
ACGGCGTCGGCATCTTCGCCGACGGCGTCGCCGTGCGCGAGGTCGGCGAGCTGACGTTCCCGATCGTGCAGGCGACGGTCGAGACGATCGAGCGCGTGACCAACGACGAGATCTGCGCCGCCATCAAGGACGTCTTCGACGACACGCGTTCAATCATGGAGCCGGCCGGCGCGCTGGCGGTTGCCGGACTGCGCGCGTGGGTCGAGCGCACCGGCCGGCTCTATCACCGTACGCGTATCGTCGAATACGTCCTTGATCGCGGCGCAGATCTCGTCGTTGGTCACGCGCAGGACTTCATCGACGGTCCGCTGCGCGATCGAGAACGTGCGCTCGCCCACTTCGCGCACGGCGACGCCGTCGGCGAAGATGCCAACGTGCTCGAGCTGCACCCGGCGGCCCATCGCCAGTGACCGATACATCGCGTCGGCCTCGAACGCCTCGACGCCGATGATCTTCACGTCGGGGCGCAGCGCTTTGATGTAGCCGGAGATGCCGGCGATGAGACCGCCGCCGCCGACCGGCACGAACACCGCCGACAGACGCTCCTGGCTGTGCCGTAAGATCTCCGCACCGATGGTCCCCTGCCCGGCGATGACCAGCGGATCGTCAAAGGGATGAATGAAGGTCATCCCCGTCTCCGCCACGATCGTGTCGCAGTGCGCCTTGGCCTGATCGTAGTTGTCGCCGGCGAGGACGACCTCCGCGCCCATCGACTTCACTGCATCCACCTTGATGCGCGGCGTCGTCTGCGGCATGACGATGATGGAACGCAGGCGGAGCTTCTGCGCGGAGAAGGCGACGCCCTGCGCGTGATTGCCGGCGCTCGCCGCGATGACGCCGCGGGCGCGGTCCTTGTCTGTGAGATGGGCGATCTTGTTATAGGCGCCGCGCAGCTTGAAGCTGAAGACCGGCTGCAAGTCTTCGCGCTTGAGCAGCACTTCATTGTCCAGACGCTCTGACAACCGCGACGCCGCATCGAGCGGAGTCTCGCGGGCCACGTCGTAGACGCGGCTGGTCAGGACGTTATGAAGGAGTTGTTGGAGTTCGTCGGTCACGAGCACAAGGCTGTTATTCTAGCCGGTTGGTGGTCGGTCGTTGGTCGTTGGTGGTTGTGATAGGTGGTTCGTGGTAAAAAGCAACATGTTCTTGATTGTCCTCCTGACGATGCTGGCTCAGAGGCCAATCACGCCGCCGCCTCAAACACCCATCCCCGAGACGAAGTCACGCGTCAAGGCGACCCAGTACAAGATCGTCGTGATGGGCTGCATCCGGAACGGACGGCTCACGATCGCCAACGCCGTGACGGACAGTCTTCCGTTCGACACGCTCAACGTCTCGGAATTCATTCTGGACGGGCCCAACGAGCTGCTCCGACAGATTCGGGAGCAGCACAATCACCACTACGACGAAATCGCCGGCATCGTCACCGTGCCGCCGCCACCCGGCGACCCTGATGCGGCGGTGGAGACGGCGAAGAAGGGGCCCGTTCGCATCACCGCTGGAAGACGCGACGAGAAGTCGCTCGGGGGAAAAAGCGCGCCGCAGCAGGTCAAGCTGCGCGTCGCGTCATTGACGCATATCAGCGAAGGCTGCGTCCCGGCGCGGTAAGCGCAGGCGCGGGATTCTCCTGCCAGAAACCGGCCGGCAGCACCTCGGCGATCTTCAGATCCGCCATGATGCCAATGGCCGCTGCCCACGAAATCGGCGTCGCGTGCACGTGCACGCGACCGTCCCGAATGGCGTCGCAGATCGCGTCGGCGTGGGGCTCGGCATCGATCAGTGAACAGGTCGTTCCCAGCTGTACCAGCCGATGGATGTCGCCGCCACCGATCATCGGCTTGTCATACGCACGGGCCCAGCGTTCGGCCGTCGCATTGAAGTTCAGCGACGCCGTGAACATCGCGTTGTATTCGACCGCGTCGAACAGCTCCGCGTGGCGATCCATCATCCCGCGCAGACAGGTCCCGCCCGGAAAGAACGGATGCGGCGCGATCACGAGGCCGGCCTCACGGCGTTTCAGCGCGGCGAGGTCGTCAAAGCTACGCACATCTTCAGCGCCGCGTCTGAAGTTCAGCAGAAGCACGTGCTTGCCTTCGATCGTTCGCTCGATGCCCGGAATCAGCGTGATGCCGCAGTCGGCCGCGAAGGATCGATACGGAGCCAGGTCCAGCTGGCGATCGTGCAGCGTGACCGCCAGCGCGTCGTAGCCCATCGTCGCCGCGCGTTCGATCAGCTGTGCCGTAGTGTGCGGGATTGCGTCAAAGGGATCGTCGGCAGAATGCGCGTGCAGTTCGACTGTGAGCACGCCCATCGCTTACTCAAGATCCCTGCCCGGGGGCCTGGGACAGGCAAACGTGCGAAAACGCCTGATTTCCTCCTGAACGCACGGCACCGGCGTATCCAACCGGTGTAGAAAGTCACCGAAATCAGGAGTCTTGGTCTGACGGAAGGCCCCATTCGTTCGCCAGCAGCCGGTATGCGCGAAACCGTGCATCACGGTCGTACATCATCGACGTCACCATGATTTCATCGGCGGCCGTGGCGTCCACGAGGTTGCGGATCGTGCTGGCGACCTTGAATGGCGTCCCGATGAAATGACGCTGCCGGTTCGCCTCGACAATCACGCGCTCCTGAGGCGAGTACTGGTACGCCATCGCCTCTTCAGGACTCGGAAGCGGCGTGAACTCGCGGCGGTGCAGCCGCACCCAGGCCAGGTCGGTCGATGCGGCGTGATACTCGGCCTCTTCTTCCGTCGGCGCGCAGATGACGGACACACCGAGGATGACGTGCGGCGAGGGGAACTGCTCGGACGCGACGAAGCTCTGGCGATAGGCGCGAATGGCTGGCTGCGGCGGACTTGGACTGAAGTGCCGCGCGAAGCTGTAGCCGAGACCGAGCGAGCCGGCAAACGACGCCATCGCCCCACTCGACCCGAGTACCCAGATCGGCGGCAGCGACACGTCGCTCGGAACCACACGGACGGATCCGAACGGATGCTCGGCGGGAAACGTGCGCCGCGACAGCGCCAGCAGCTCGCGCAGGAGATCGGGAAACTGCTCGCCATCGAACGGTCGCAACGCGCGCGACGTCGCTGGATCCGTACCCGGCGCGCGGCCAAGTCCCAAATCGATGCGCCCGGGGTGGAGCGCGGCTAGCGTGTGAAACGCCTCGGCCACGCGCAGCGGCGTGTGATTCGGCAGCATGATGCCGCCCGACCCGACACGCAGGCGCGTCGTTTTCGACGCGATGTGCTCGATCAGGATCTCCGGCGACGAGCTGGCGATGCTCGCCATGCCGTGATGCTCCGCGAACCAGTAGCGGAGATAGCCGAGACGTTCGGTATGTTGAGCGAGATCGACGGCCTCACGCAGCGCGTGGGTGGCTGAGGCTCCGGCGCGTACGGGTGCCAGGTCGAGGACGGAGAGCGGGATCATTCCGCTTCAGGATCGCGGAAGCGCGACCGACGCGGGAAGCCCGATGCGCCTGGCGAGGTCCACGAATCGAGGCTGACCCCGTAACGCATCCAACCAGCCGGTGCCGAGAAACGGCATCGTCGGCGCCCCCTCGAGGTACGAACGCTCGAGCAACGCGTAGCCCTCGTCGAGCTGTCCGAGCGGGAGCATCAACGCCGCTCGCCAGAACGGAGACACGTACTCGCCGGCGGCAGCGCGGTCATCGAGCGAGCGGAGAATCTCTTCGGCGCGCTCGCGAAAGCCAGCGATCGCCAGCGACTGGCCCAGCTCAGAAGCCAGATAGACCGCCCTTGGCGAGAGCTGTACCGCGCGCTCGAACATCGCAATCGACTCGGCATATCGGCTGAGACTTCTGAAGGCCATGCCAGCCGTCCAGAGACCGAGCCCGGAATCAGCCCGCAGACTCAGTGCCTTCTGGCTGGTCTCGAGTGATTCCCGTGAGCGGCCGATGGCGAGCAACATCAACGAGCTCACACCGTATGTCCACGGCGACAGTGGGTCCAGCGCGATCAGGCGCTCGGCGTGGTCGCGCGTGTCGTGCTCGCGCTGCAGCACTGCACACATCAGGCCGTAGAAGGCGTGACCTTCGATACAGCGGGCGTCGAGCGACAGCGCGTGCCGGAACAGGCGCTCAGCCTCGGGCCAGTTCCATTCGTTGAGCGCCATCCACCAGCCGCGCGTCGCATACGCGACCGGCAGATTCGGATCGAGTGCCAGCGCCCGTTCGATCGCCGCCCTCGACCGGGTACGTGCGTCCATCGGAGGCCAGAACGCGAAATTGGCGAGCACCGCTGACACGTACGCCACGCCGACTTGGGCATCGGCATAGTCGGGATCGATCTCGGCCGCCTTCTCGAACGAGCGAAACGCTTCGAGAAGGTTGTACGTCGTGTAGCGGTGATGCATGCCCTGCAGATACAGCTGGTAGGCCTCCAGCTTGGGCGTGTACTGACGACGCACCGGAGTGGCTCCATGAGCGCCGACGAGCCTGGCTCTCAAGGCATCCACGATGCGATTGGCAATGGTGTCCTGGATGTCGAAGACGTCGGCCAGTTCGCCGTCGAATCGATCCGACCATACGGCCCGGCCGTCCCGAACATCGACGACTTGCGCGGTCACCCGTAAGCGCTGACCGGCCGTGCGCACGCTGCCTTCGAGGATATGACGCACGCCCAGGGACGAGGCAATCTGGCCGAGGTCGGTGCTCGACGCGCGGGCGTGAAACGTCGACGTGCGCGGGGCCACGCGCACGCCATCCACACGCGCCAGCGCGGTGATGATCTCCTCGGCCATGCCCTCACAGAAGTACGCCTGATCGTGCTGCGGGCTCATGTCGGTGAACGGAAGCACGGCGATCGACGCTCCTTCGTCGGGCGAGGGACGCGCCGGCGGCGCCACCGCATCGGTCTGCGACATCGTCTCGAGCGCAAAGCGCAGATCCATCGCGGACTGGAAGCGATCATCAGCCGACTTCTCCAGGCATCGGCGGATGATTCGCGCCAGTGCGGGAGTAGCGCCGCCGTTGAGCGTGCCCTCCCGCGGCTGTTCGTGCAGGACAGCGCTCATCGTGTCAGCCGGAGACTCGCCGCGAAACGCCCGCTCGCCTGTCACCATCTCGTATAGCACGGCGCCGGCAGCAAAGATGTCGCAGCGGTGATCGACGGCGGCACTGCGAACCTGCTCGGGGGCCATGTAGCCCACCGTCCCGACGACTGCCCCGTCCACGCTGACCGCCATCGTCACATCGAGATCGGATGCGGTGGCCGCCAGCGGTTGCGTGGCCTTGGCCAACCCGAAATCAAGGACCTTCACCAGCCCGTCGCGGGTGAGAAAGACGTTCTCCGGCTTCAGATCGCGATGCACAAAACCGCGCGCGTGCGCCGCGGCAAGACCCGAGAGGAATTGGCGGGCGATGTCGACTGCTTCGCGGACGGCGAGCCGGGCGCGGGCCATGCGCACCCGCAGCGTCTCACCCTCGAGGAATTCGGTGACAAGGAACGCCGGAGCGCCGATGCCGACGTCGAAGATGGCGACGACGTTCGGATGCGACAACGCGGCCACCGCTCGCGCCTCCTGCTCGAAGCGATGGAGGCGCGACTGGTCGGAGGTCTGGTGCAGCACCTTGACGGCCACGTCGCGATTGAGGCGAGGGTCGCGGGCTCTATACACCTCGCCCATACCTCCGGCCCCGACCAGAGATTGGATTTCATAAGGACCCAGGCGTGTGCCCGCGGCAAGGGACATGGACGGCGGATTATACCGCTCAGGCGATGAGGGACTCGGTGGCCAGATACGCGTAAAGGAGCAGGGCGGCACCGAGCACCACGTTCACCAGAACACCGTTCCGAGTGGCGCCGGGGGCGTGACGGGAGTTGTTCAGCCAGAGCAGCGTCGAAATCACGAACGGAAAGAACAGCGAGCCGACGACCGTATAGGCGAAGACGAGCCACACCGGGCGTCGAATCAACAGCGCTGAGATCGCGGCGAGAGTGAGATAACCGGCCCATGCGCGATACGCGGCGCCCTGCTGCCCCGTCGGCGTCTGCCGCCGCCAGAGGTGGATCCAATCGTCGAAGAGAAACGGCACACCGTGAAACACCCCGAGCACCGACGAGAACGCCGCGCCCCAGAACCCGAGCAGGAACACTCCGCGTCCGATCGGACCAATCTCTGCACCAATGCGATCAGCCAGCAGCAGACAGAGACGTGGCCCCTCCTCGAGGATCTGTCCGGTCCAGTTGATCTGCGTGGCGAGGAAGATCATCGAGAAGCAGAAGATGAAGACCAGACAGAATGACAGCGTCAGGTCCGTGCGAGCGGAACTGATCCGCCGTGGGCCCGACCAGCCGGCCTCGCGCATCCAGTAGGCGTAGGACAGCAGTGTGACCGTTCCGCCGACGCCGCCGATCAGCGACAGCGTGTACGAGGTCGTGAACGCTGACTTCGCGCCGAAGTGCGACCAATCGGCCCCCGACCACAGCACGATGAGCAGCACGGAGCCAATCACGGCGCCAAACTTCAGGCCGACGAACCACTTGATCACCGAGAGAAAGCGCTCGTAGCGGCCGAACCACACCATCGTGAACGCCGCGACGGCGTGGATGAGTCCCCACACCGGCAACGGCACCGACGGTATGATCGCCGCCGGCACCAGGGCGCTCGCCGCCACCAGCGCGCTCGAGACGAAGTAGCTCCAGACGATGAAGTAGAGGAAAAAGGCGAAGACCGCAGCGCGCGGCAGGTGATCGCGCCAGCCCTCCATGAGCGTATTGCCGGTGCCCAACTGCCAACGGGCGGCGCCTTCGGTGATCGCGAACTTGAGGATGACGCCGGCGGCGAGCGCCCAGATGAGCGTCAGCCCGTACTCGGCTCCGGCGATCGTGGACGAGACCATGTCGCCGACGCCAATGCCGGTGGCCGCCAGGAGCAAGCCAGGGCCGATGTCGGAAAGCTTCACAATGGGGTTAGGCTAGGAGTAGCGCGCGCAAGACTATCAGACAGAATGCAGCTATGAAATCCCCCGACCTCGTTGCGGTGTCAACTTTTCCCTCGAGGACCGATGCACTGATTGCCAAAGGTGTCCTCGACGAAACCGGTATCGAGTCGATGATCCGTTCCGACAACGTCGGCGGAATGTATCCGGCGGTGGGCGGAACCGACCTTCTGGTCAAGGCGGAGGACCTCGAGAAAGCCACCGAGGCGCTGCACCGGCGACATGGCCGGCGCAGCACTGGTTAGGGGTGGCTACGCCGTACCACCCTTCAGCATCTCCGGCTTGATCGGCAGCTTGTAGATCCGCTTCCCCGTTGCTGCCGCGATCGCGTTCACCAGTGAGCCCGCCGCCAACGCCGTACTCGGCTCGCCGATACCGCCAGGCTCCGCCGTGCTCGGGACGATGTGGACCTCGATCTCGGGCATCTCGTTGTGGCGCAGCATCTGATAGTCGTTGAAGTGACGCTGCACGACGCGGCCCTTGTTGATCGTGATCTCACCCTTCAAGGCGGCGGTGAGGCCGTAGACAATCCCGCCTTCCATCTGCGCCTTGATCGTGTCGGGGTCGATCACCCAGCCGCAGTCCACGGTGCAGACGACCTTGTGCACACGCACGTTGCCTTGTGCGTTGACCGAGACCTCGGTGACCTGACTGAGGATGCTGCCGAAGCATTCCATGACGGCGATGCCGCGGCCACGGCCGGCGGGCACGGGCTTGCTCCATCCCGCTTTCTCTGCCGCGAGATTGAGCGCGGCAAGATGCCGTGGGTGTTTGGCAAGGAGATCGCGGCGGAACTGATAGGGGTCCTTCTTGGCCGCCGTGGCGAGCTCGTCGATGAACGCCTCGATCGCGAAGCCCTGGAACGACGCACCGACCGATCGCCAGAATCCGAACGGGATTCCGGGGTCGTGCTCGATGTACTCCATCCGGACGTTGGGGATGTCGTAGGGAAGGTTCGCAGCGCCATCCAACGAGATGAAGTCCACGCCGTTCGGCGGTAGACCGCCGATGCGCTTCATCAACGACTGCTGCACGAGACGCTGCATGAACACCGTGGGCTTGCCGCTCGCATCGACCGCGCCCCACATCCGCGCGTAGGAGACCGGACGATAGTAGTCGTGCTGGATGTCGTCCTCGCGCGTCCATACGACCTTCACCGGTTTGCCGACGGCCTTCGACGTCTCGACGGCATCCATCACGAAGTCCGCTTCACCGCGCCGGCCGAATCCGCCACCCATGTAGACGGGATGGACCTTGACCTTGTCAGCCGGAAGCTTCGATGCCGCCATCGCCGCTTGCTGCGATGCGGTCTGTCCCTGCGTCGGCACGTAGACATCAACACTGTCCGCCTTCACATCGGCGGTGCAGTTCATCGGCTCCATGCACGCATGGGCGAGGAATGGCGCCTCGAAGACACGCTCGAAGGCCGGTCCAGAAGGACCGGCCCTACGCACTGCGTCCTCGGCGTTGCCGTCGTTGCGCGCGACTTTGCCCGGCTGCTGCGCGAGCTCGGTCTGCTTCTTGTTGATGTCGGCGCTCGAGAGATTCGCCAGCGGACCTTCATCCCAGGTCACTTGCAGCGCCTGCGCGCCCTGCGACGCGGCCCAGTAGTTCTCGCCGACGACGGCGATGCCGCCGCTGATCGGCACGACATGCGTGACGCCTTTGATCGCTTTGGCCTTGTCGGCGTTGAAGCTGGCCACCTTGCCGCCGAAGACCGGACATCTGACGACGCGCGCGGTCAGGAGTCCTGGCAGCTTCACGTCGATGCCAAACTGCGCGGTGCCGTTGACCTTCTCAGGCAGATCAAGTCGCGGCAGCGACTTGCCGAGGACCTTGAAGGCCTTCGGATCTTTCAACGTCACCGTCTTCGGCACCGGCAGCGTCGCAGCCTTGTCCACGAGCGAGCCGTACTTCGCGCGGCGCCCGCTCGCCTGATGAATGACCTCGCCCTTGTCGGTCGTCAGCGAGTTCTCGGGAACATTCCACGTCTGAGCCGCGGCCGTGACGAGCATCGATCGCGCCGCCGCGCCCGACTCACGCAGCACCTTCCACATGCCGCGCACGCTGTTGCTGCCCGCGGTGAGCTGCTGTCCGCCGAAGTTCGGGTTGCCATACTTCGCATCGGCGCCGGCCCACTCGGTCTTGATCTTCGTCCAGTCGAAGTCGAGCTCTTCGGCCACGAGCATCGGCATGGATGTCATCACGCCCTGCCCCATTTCGAGCATGGTGAGCATGATGCGCACAGTGTCGTCGGCGTTGACCTTGATCCAGATGTTGGGCTCGAAGCTGCCCGCGGCCGTGAGTATCGAGCGGCCGCCGCCCACCGGGAGATACGCGCCGAGCATCAGCCCGCCGCCTGCAGCGGTCGCCGTCTTCAGGAAGGTGCGTCGTGTCAGTGACTTCGTCATAGCCGCCTCCTTCCTTAGACCTGTGCCGCGCGTTTGATCGCGCGGTGAATGCGTTGATAGGTGCCACAGCGGCAGATGTTGCCCTGCATGGCGGTGTCGATCTGGGCGTCGGTCGGCTTCGGCGTCTTCGTGAGCAGCGCCGCGGCAGTCATGATCTGGCCCGACTGGCAGTAGCCGCACTGCGGCACCTGCTCGGCGACCCACGCCTTCTGCAGCGGATGCGACGAGGTTGGCGAGAGCCCCTCAATCGTCGTGATCTTTTTGCCGACTGCGGTTGAGGCGGCGGTCAGACACGCACGCGTCGGGTTGCCATCGACGTGAATCGTGCAGGCCCCGCACTGTCCGAGACCACAGCCGAACTTGGTGCCGGTGAGCCCAAGCGCATCGCGCAGCACCCACAGTAGCGGCATGTCCGGGCTGACGTCGAGGTCGTGACGTTTGCCGTTGACTTCAAGAATCATGCGCACATTATGGCGGATTGCCACGATGCGCACAAAGACAGACTCACTGTGGCGACTTCACCGCTTTCCATGGTTGGAACGCGTTCTTCACGCCTTCCAGCGCCGGGCCGAGCTGCGGGAAGTGTCGCTTCAGCACCGTCAGCATCGAGTTCTTCTTGACGTAGTCGAGCCCGAACTCGGTGTAGACCTCGGGGCGCCAGTCGTCGGTGAAGAACCGATCGCTCTTCAGCCGGCGCGAGGCCATCAGGATGAACACGCGGAACGCCGTCTCGCTGAACCCGAACCCGGCCGGCAGAGGCTCGGCGTAGAGCCCGGTCATCAGGTCCACCTTGTCCAGGTCGTCGTTGTAGACCTCCTTGATCTGCTTGCGCCAGGCGGGATTGTCGGTCAGCTCGTCGAACGATTTCACCTTCGGCTTGTGGAACAGCTCCCGGAACTGGTTGTAGCGAGGCACGCCGCGTTCGCGGTCGCGGAAGATGTCCACCGCTGCGAGATCGAGACGCTCGCCATCGTCGCGACGCAGGTTCTGCAGCGTCTTCGGATAGTTGTGGAGCACGACGGCACCAGGGTGTGAGACGCCGAACGAATAGAACTGATCCGGCATCGTGATGCGCTCGGCGATCTCGGGCGTCCGCCGGCCGCTCATCTCCTCCAGCTTGCGGGTCTCGAGCGTGCGGCCCGTCGCCAGTGACCTCCACACGATCTCATCGGGCATCAGCGGGTGCATGCGGTAGACGGCGACGAACTCCTCGGTGAGCGAGTACGGCGCGGCGTGATGATCGGCCTTCGATCCGACGATGCCGCCGAGGATTTCGCTGTCGTCGATGAAGCCAATGGCGTCCTGCAGGTCGCCTTCGAGGAGGCCCGACCAGTTGGTGTTCATCGCGGTCTTGATGATCGGATGCGGCAGGATGGCCGGCGTCCACTCGACGGTGTGGATCTTCGCGACGAGAGCGGTGGTGATGAGCCGCGCCTTGTTGAACAGTTGGTCATCGGTCCAGTTCGGGTGCTGCGCAGCAAGCAGGTCGCACACGTGGTTGTGCTCCCACGTAAAGAGTGTGTGGAGCATGGCCAGGCCGATCCACCAGTTGTCGGTGAAGCCGCTGATGCTGATGCCGGTGGCCGGATCGACCGGCAGGAGTCCCGTCGGCTCGATCTTCAGCTTGCCGCCGATCGTCGTCCGCACCTTCCGAGCGGTCTCGGCGTCGCAGCCATACAGCTGTGAGCAATCCCACCAATGACTGTTCAGATTCGCGTACGCCGGCGGGCGCTTCGATCCCTGCGGGCCTGGATCGACCTCGGTCCGCGGCACGCGCATCGTCGGCTCGCCCCAGTTGTCGCCGGGCGCCAGCGGAATCTCGGCAAACTGCGCCTTCGAGCGCTTGTGCACGAACCAGTCGTGTACCTGGAACTGAATCCACGACGCGGCGAGCAGGTTGAGAATCGTTGCCGGCTGGAACTGATCGCGCGTCATCAACTCGCGGCTCACCACGCGCGGACTCGGCGTCATGAGATTGGCCGTGTCGGGCTTCACGTGGTCGAGCGGCACGTTGCGTCCGAAGCGGCGGCCCACCGATCCCATCGCCGGATAGAGCAGATCGTTGTTGCTGCCGTCGGTCGATCGGCTGTTGCGCACCTCGGGATCGGGTTGCGCGCCCGCATTGGCGCGTTTGAGCAGTGGATCCTCGGTGTCGTAGAGGTTCTTCTCGCGCTCGTTCTCGCGAATCTCGCCGAGGCGCACCATCGCGAGCAGGCGTGGCATGTCGTACCACGGTTTGTTCTTCAGGAGACCAGTGATGCGATCGATCAGTCGGTCAGGCATGGTTGTGACGCGCGAGATGAAGTGTTGAGGGAATGCGGTGCGCCAAGCTAACCGTGTGCGACCTCGGCTGTCAACGAAATGAACTGCGGCTGAGCTGGTTGGTGGTTACTGGTACAACGTCGTGAACACCAAATCGCCCAACTGCTCAGGGGAAATCCTCGGTCTTCGCGAGCGGCGTGCCGCCGCGCACAGAGAGGAGACAGCGATCGCCCGGGCGCGCGATAGAGCCCGTTATCCATCTCCGCCTTGTGGAGATGCGCGACGCCAAGACTCTGAATCGTGTCGGCGACCGCGGCGGGCTGATCGGTTTCGGCAATGCGTCTGGCCGCCTCGAACTGCGCGATCGCCAGCGCCATCTCGCCGTCGTAGGAATACAGCTGACCGAGCGCCATGTGCGCTTCCATCACATCGTGTGGCGAGAACTCGGCGCGCGTCTGCGCGATCTCGGGCCCCAGTGCCGGGACGCAGATCGCGGAGCGCCTCACGCAGCTCGGGACGCAGTTCCGACAGCGCAACCGGACCAATGAGTCCGCCCTGACGGGCCGACGGATCGGAGGACTGCGTACGCGCGATCGTCTCGAAGCTCGCGCCGGCCCCGATGTCGGACAGCAGCGACTGGGCATGGTCCGCCGAGCTCACGACGATCAAACGGAAGGTCACCTCCGCGCTGGCTGGCGTCTGTGCCGCCAGCGCCCAACTCCCAACTCCCAACTTCCAACCACTGCCCAATCTCCAACTCCCAAAAGCAGAGCGACAGTGACAACCGTTGGCAGTTGGGAATTGGAAGTGGTTGGGCGTTGGGAGTTGGCCACTTGGGAGTTTCCGGAATCTTCCCGCGTATCATAGCTCTCTGGTTGGTGGTTGGTGGTTCGTGGTTGGTGGTTGGGAGCGTAGAGCGCACGCTTCAGCGTGCGCGGACACGCGGAGGATCCATGCTCGTCAAGGCCGGAATCATTTTCTCGTTTCTCATCGCCCTCGCTGTGCCTGCGTTTGCACAACAGACACCCGACGGCGCCGCCGTCTTCAAGCGTGCGTGCGCCAACTGCCATAACGACTCGCAGAAAGACGCGCCGGCGCCGGCGATCCTCCGCCAGATGACGTCCGAGGGAATTCTGAATGCGCTCACCCTCGGGCGCATGCAGATTCAGGCGATCAGTTTGTCTGAGGCCGAGCAGCGCGCAGTAGCGGTGTTCGCCTCAGGCAAGCCATTCGGTCCCGTGACACCGCCCGTCGTCGTGAACAAGTGCAGCGCGACTCCAGCCATGCGCGCTGCCGCTGCCACTGGTGAGTGGAACGGCTGGGGCGGAAGCGTCACCAACTCGCGCTACCAGAAGAATGGCGGACTCACCGCAGCCGATCTGCCAAAGCTGAAACTGAAGTGGGCGTTCGGCTATCACACCGTGACCTCGGCGCGCGCGCAGCCGACGATTGCTGGCGGCCGCCTGTTCGTCGCCAGCGAGAACGGCGAAGTGCACGCGCTCGATCCGAAGACCGGCTGCACGTATTGGACGTTCAAGGCCCAGGCCGGCGTGCGGACGGCAATGTCCGTTGGTCCATACAAGAACGCCGGACGCTCCGGTCAGGCGGTCTTCTTCGGCGATAACCGCGCCAACGCCTATGCGGTAGACGCCAGCACCGGCCAACAGATCTGGCTGCGCAAGGTTGACGACCATCGCGCCGCCGCCATCACCGGCGCGCCGACCTACTACGACGGCCGCGTCTTTGTGCCCGTGCAGGGACTGAATGAAGAAGGTCAGGGCGGCAGCGCCAAGTACGAGTGCTGCACCTTCCGCGGCAACGTCTCCGCGCTCAATGCCAACACCGGCGAGGTGCTGTGGAAGACGTACACGATCGCCGAGCCCAAGCCACGCGCCAAGAACAAGGACGGCGTCCAGCAATGGGGTCCCGCCGGCGCGGGCATTTGGTCGTCGCCGACCGTCGATGCCAAGCGCGGGATGGTGTACATCGCCACCGGCAACAACTACGCCGACCCGCCGCAGAAGACCAGCGACGCGATCATCGCCCTCGACATGAAGAGCGGCACGATCAAGTGGGTCAACCAGACGACGCCGAACGACAACTGGACGTTGGGCTGCCAGGCCGAGAACCCGGACAATCCGAACTGCCCGGCGAAGATGGGACCCGACCACGACTTCTCTGCCTCGCCGAGTCTGGTCACCGTCAACGGACGCGACCTCCTCGTGCTGCCGCAGAAGTCGGGAATGGCCTACGCGGTCGATCCCGACAAGGAAGGCGAGATCGCCTGGCAGTACCGCATCGGTCAGGGCAGCGGGCTGGGCGGACAATGGGGCGGCGCAGTTGACGAGCAGCAGGCCTACTTCGGCGTCTCGGATCTGCTCTCACCCAAGCCGGGCGGGATTCGCGCGATCAATCTCGCCACCGGCGCACTTGCCTGGAGCAAGGACCCTCAAGAACGGCTGTGCGATCCGAAGCGGCTGACCTGCCGCGCGTCACAGGGCGCGGCTGTGACCGTCATCCCCGGCGCGGTCTTCTCGGGCTCGCTCGACGGCGGCATGCGCGCCTACTCGACGAAGGATGGATCGATCCTCTGGACCTTCGACACCAACAAGGAGTTCCCGACGGTCAACGGCGTGAAGGCCAACGGCGGTGGACTCGAAGGCAACGGCGCCATCGTCTCGGGCGGGATGCTCTACTTCAACTCGGGATATGGCGGGTTCGTGGGTAATCCGGGTAATGTGCTCCTGGCGTTCAGTATCGACTGATCGAGAACGAACACGGCTTACCACGAAGCACACGAAGTTCACGAAGAACACGAGCAACTATGGGTTTTCGTGCCTTCGTGATCTTCGTGGACTCCGTGGTTGATAAGGATTGTTCGTGAATCGCATTGCAAGGTGCCGCTATTCTCGTTCTGCTCGGAGCGTCCGTCGCATCAGCTCAGCTGACTGCGGCGAAGGATGGGCCGATCGTCTACGGTCACCATCACATTGCCGCGAGCGACATCCCCGCGCACCTGAAGTTCTTCGCCGACACACTCGGCGGGACGCGGATTACGTTCGGTCCGCAAAAGGTTGATGTCGTCAAGTTCCCCAACGTCTTCATCTTCTTCAGAAATCAGAAGCCAACGGGCGGCAGCAAGGGCACGACGGTGAACCACATCGGGTTCTCCGTCACCAACCTGCGTCAGACGCTCGACCGGGTGAAGGCCGCCGGATATCCGATCATCACGCGAGCAGAAGTCGCGCCCACGCAGCAAGTGATCGACGACATCGCGCCGGTCAATCCGACGACGTCGATCGCGTTCGTGATGGGACCTGACGAAGTGAAGGTGGAACTGCTCGAGAACAAGCAGCAAACGACACCAATCGCACTACATCACGTCCACTTCTACGGTCCGCAGAACAAGGAGATGCGCGAGTGGTACGTGAAGGTGTTCGGTGCAAAGCCGCGCGATGCGGCCAACTTCCCCGCCGCCGACCTGCCGGGCGTCGCGCTGAACTTCTCGCCCTCAACGGATCCGGTGATCGGTACGACTGGCCGCTCGATCGAGCACATCGGTTTTGAGGTGAAAGACCTCGAAGCCTTCTGCAAGAAGCTCGAGGCGATGGGTATCAAGCTGGCCGTCACGTATCGCAAGTCCGAGGCGTTCGGGCTGGGCATCGCGTTCGTGACCGATCCCTGGGGAACGTCGATCGAATTGAATGAAGGCCTCGATAAATTGAATTAGGTGACGAGAGTCCGCTTCCGGGTTCTTCGACTCGCCTTCTTTCTGGCGATCGTTACCTATCTCGATCGCGTCTGCATCTCCATCGCCACGCCGTTCATCATCGAGGACCTTGGGCTGACGCTCGTGCAGATGAGCACGGTCTTCGGCGCCTTCACCCTCGCCTACTCGCTGTTCGAGGTCCCCTCCGGCTGGCTCGGCGACGTCATCGGCCCGCGGCGCGTGCTCATGCGCATCGTGTTGTGGTGGTCGGCGTTCACGATGTTGACCGGCGCCGCACAGGGCATGCGATCGCTGGTCGCGATCCGGTTTCTGTTTGGCGCCGGCGAGGCGGGCGCCTTTCCAAATGCCGTGCGCAGCTTCTCGCAATGGTTCCCGGCGCGCGAGCGCGGCATGGCCAACGGCGTGCTGTTCCTCGGATCGCGGCTGGGCGGCGCGATCACGGCGCCCATCGCGATCCTGTTGATTCAACGATGGGGCTGGCGCGCGAGCTTCGTCATCTTCGGTGCCTTCGGCATCGTCTGGGCGATCGCGTGGTATCGGTCCTATCGAGATCGCCCTTCTGAACACCCCGACGTCGATCGCGACGAGATCGCCTGGATTGAACAGAGCGAAACGCCCAACTACCAACTTCCAAGGCCCAAAGAGGGACCCACGCCGTGGCGTCGGCTGCTCACCAGCCCGAATCTCTACGCCATCTGCGCGATGTACTTCACATTCGGCTACGGCCTCTATTTCTATTTCACCTGGCTGCCCACCTACCTGATTCGCGAGCTGCGCTTCTCGCTGCTCGCTGGCGGGTTCTTCTCATCGCTGCCTTTCCTGCTTGCCGGCGCAGCGAACATCACCGGCGGCTGGTGCACCGACGCGCTGGCCCGCACGCGTGGCCTGCGGACCGCACGCGTGCGGCTCGGCTTCACGGCGTTCTCGCTGGGCGCGGCTCTGATCCTCGCGTCGATTCTCGTCGAGGCGCCGGTCGCCAAGGCGCTGCTGCTCGCACTGGCGCTGGCGTCGGCGGACTTCGCGTTGAGCGCGTGCTGGGCGGTGTGCCTCGACGTCGCGCCGAATCACGCCGGCGTCGTCACCGGTTTCATGAACACGTTTGGAAATCTTGGTGGACTGGTCGGACCGTTCGTGGTCAGTCTGATGGTCGATCGCCTGGGATCGTGGACGCTGCCGCTCTACGTGACGGCCGCCGTGTATCTCGCCGGTGCGGTGGCGTGGCTGGCGATCGAGCCCACCAAACGAATCGCCTGAGGTGACGTAAGATCAGCGCCGATGCGACCGCTGCTCGACGACACGACGTTTCGGCGGCTGTGCCGTGCTCGCGACTTCGGCCACGCCTGCTTCACGCAGCCCATCACCACCGCCGCACTCGCACGTGAGGCCGCGTTGTCGCATTGGCACTTCCATCGCCTCTTTACCGGCGCCTTTGGCACCACGCCGCACGACTTCCTGACCACTCTGCGCTTCGAGCACGCCAAGCGCTTGCTTGCCGACGGCAATCACTCGGTCACCGATGCGTGCTTCCTGGCCGGCTACTCGAGTCTCGGGTCCTTCAGCACCCGATTCCACAAGAGCGTGGGCTGCTCGCCGGCCGATTACCAGCGTCGCGTTCGTCGCGTGTTCGGTTCCGCAGCCGTGCAGCGTGTCACGTTCATCCCGACGTGCTGGCTCGGCTATCTCGACGGTCACGAATAGCAAAAACGAAGAAGCGCGGCGCGGCAGACCCGCGGTAGGCTTGCCGCGTGATTCAACGACTGTCGTTCGCCAGCATCTTTGTTCCTGATCACGATCAGGCGATTGATTTCTACGTCAACAAGCTCGGATTCGCGCTTACCGCGGATCAGACACTGCCTGGCGGAATCCGCTGGGTCACCGTGTCACCGAAAGGGCAGACCGAGCTGCAGATCATCCTCTACAAACACCGGACTGGTCCCAAGCTGACGCCGACCGACGTCGATCAGATCCAGGAACTGGTGAGTAAGGGAGCCTTCGGCGCCGGCGTGTTCGAAACGGCGGACTGCCAGAAGACCTACGAGGAGCTGACCGCGAAAGGGGTGCAGTTCAACGCACCGCCCAAGGAGCAGTTCTATGGCGTCGAGGCGATCCTGCGCGACCCGTTTGGCAACTGGTTCAGTCTGACGCAGCGCAAGTGAACATCGCTCCGCCACCCCGGAGCGATGTTCACCGCACTCTAGAAACGGAGGCGAACTCCGGCTCCGGCCTGAACGCCGCCTGCCTTGATCTCGAAGGTACCGGTGCCGCTCGACGCCGGCGCGTCGATCGTCGTGCCTGACCACTGCACGGTGCCGCCCACGCCAACCTGTCGCGTGAAGAAGTAGCCGACATCGGCGCCGACGTTCACGCCAACTTTCGACTCGTCTACGGTCGTCGTGAGGCCACGGCTGAACGTCGCGGTGTCGAACGGGTAGGTTTCGGTGACTTCGAAATTGTTGACGACACCCTGCTTCACGGAGAAGAACGAGGGACCGCCGAACACAGCGGCCTGAATACGCCGTGTTGGCAGGAACGTCGCGCGAGCTTGCACGTGCACCGCCAGCTCTTCGCGCTTGAGTCCGCCGACTTCTCCCTCGACGGTCCGCGGACGGTTGAAGAAGAACGGATGTGGCACCGAGGCATTGAGCGTGATTGGCGTGTTCTTCGAGTAGCGCGTGACGCCGACGCCAATGCCGAGGTACCGCCAGATATTGGCTCCCACCGCGACGTTGAAGGCCGGACCGGACTTCACGTCGTAATCGGTCGTAAATGAGCCACCTTCCGCGTTGCGGGTAAATGACACCGTCTCGCCGAAGTCGTCGCCGCCGGTCTGGTAAGCGCCGTCGATCGACACATAGATCCGATCCGTTGGCTGCGACGGGCTCGGTCGCGACGGCTTGGGCGGCACGGGCTTGGGCTGCGTCGGCTTGACCTGCGCAGCGGCGGACGCTGCGACACCAAGGAGGATTATCACTGCTGCTGTTATGCGAAGCATGGTCACCTTCCTCAATTGACGCCCACTGCGGTCCACGCCTGGGTCACCGCGTTCACAACCGGGCCCGTCGCTCCATACAGATCGCGAGCGGCTTGAATCGTCGCCGCCCGCGCCGTCGCAAACGTGGAGTTGGCGGGCATCAGCAGGGTGAACGCCCGGTAGAACACTTTCTCGATCTGCTCAATGTTGGCGACACCCACGCCGGTCACCGGCACGCCCGACACGCGGTTCGTGCCGCCAACGATCGCGAGATAGAACGCGTGATTCGGGATCCCGGAATTGATGTGCACGCCGCCGAAGTCGCCGGTGCCGGTAAAGCGGATGCTGTAGTGATCCGGGTCGCCGAATGCGATCGGACTGACCATCGAGCGGATGCCCTGCAGCCCCAAACCGCTCGGTGTCCGTATCGAGTCCTCGCCAATCAGAAAATCAGCCTGGCCGACTCCCGCCCCAACGGGCTGATAGAAGAACTCGACGGCCGTTGCCATCATGTCGGAGAACGACTCGTTCAACGCGCCAGACTCGTTCATGTAAATGAGATTCGAACTCGACTCCGTGACGCCATGCGTCAGCTCGTGCGCGGCGACGTCGAGAGAGCCAGCCAGATACGACCAATTCTGGCCCGTGCTGGTAAACACGAGGTTGGCCGGGAAGCCGTTGCCGAAGTACATCTCGCCGATCGCACCGGGGCCGCATTCGCCGCACCAGAACGCATTGGTGACGAAGAGTCCAAACAGGTCGGGCGGGACGATGTTCGGGTTCGCACCATCTTCCCGGCGGACACCGTTGATGATGGTCACGATCGGCCGGTCGCGATTGTCCAGACCTCGGCGACCGTGGCGCTTGAAGTAGTAGTCGTAGGTCCAGCCGATGTGTGCGTGGCCATCGATCGCGGGAATGTCGGTCCACACGTTGTCCGAATCAGTGGCCAGGTCCGAAGGGAACAGTGGCGCGCCGCCGAACGTCACGTCAACCGCGCGGTTGAGGTTCCCTCGCAAGTCGTATGTCGTCAGCAGCGGCGGGCGCAGGCGATCATCAGCCACGAACGCGCCAGCCTGACTTCGCACCGACAGCTTCTTCAGGCCGCCGACCAGGCCCTGACCCGTGCCGATCGCCGATTGCGTCTGGACCTCCGTATAGCGCAGCACCTCGGCGCCGGTGTTCGCATCGACGAAGACGCGGAATACGTCAGCGGGTGTCGCCACAACCGCGGTGTAGACGAGGCGAGGCGCCCCTTCGGCCATCGGCAGAATGTTCAACTCGAGCCGGCGAACCAGTCGCGCACCCGGGCCGGCCAGCGCCATCAGCGCGCGCTCGGCAGCTCCGGCGTCGAGTGTCGGACGCGTCTCGAGCGAGAACTCCTGTGGGACCTCGCCAAAGATCGAGAACGCCACGCCCGACTCTGAGTCGCGGACGATCTGCGCGCCGAAGATCGGCACGCCCCCGAAATACTGCTGCATCCGCTCGACCAGTCGTCCCGGCAACGACGGATCCTGCTCCGCGCTGACGACGCGCAGACCGCCGACTCGCAGCTGTGTCGTCACGTACTGGTCCCACGACCGCAGGTCGTTCGCTGTCGTAGCGGCGATGCGCGTCATGGGAGAGGGCTGCTGTGCTGAACCGACGTCCATCCAGAGAAAGAACGCTGCTCCGGCAAGCACGGCAGCAGTGAGACGTGTCATGGTTGCTCCAAGAAAGGAAGGGCCTGCGAAAACTGCACGATTTTACACTGGCACTTCCACAGGGTACTAACGGCTGAGGCTCAGTTGGTGAACAGCGGACGAAAAGGCGAGAGCGGGTCTGTCACGAGACCCGCTTCGAAGATCGCTGGCGGTGAGTTTAGAACCGGAGTCTCAATCCGGCACCGGCTTGAAGCTTCCCCGCGCTGGCGTCGACCGTCCCGGAGCCGGCCGACGGCATGTCGACGTTGGCGCCAACCACCTGCACCGTGCCGCCCAGACCAAGCTGTGGCGTGAAGAAATAGCTGAGGTCAGCTCCGACGTTGAAGCCGAGTGCCGACTCGTTCACCGAACTCGTCACGGTGCTCGCGAGCGCTGCCGTGTCGAAGGGATAGCTTTCCGTATACGTGAAGTCGTTGACGATGTCCTGCGTGACTCGGAAGAAGGAAGGGCCTCCGAAGACCGTTGCCTGCAGACGCCTGGACACAGGTATCACGAGGCGCGCTTGCACATGAACCGCGAGCTCTTCCCGCGTCAGGCCGCCAATGTCACCCGCCAGAGCGCGATCTCGATCGAAGAAGAAAGGATGCGGAACTGACGCCGTGATGGACGTCGGTGTGGAGTGCGAGAAGCGGCTGACGCCGACACCAACGGCCAACTTCTGCGTCAGATGAACGCCACCAGAGACGTTGAACGCCGGACCGGACTCGACACTGTAGTTCGTCGCGAAACTGCCGTCCTCGGCGTTGCGGACGAACGTCTTGCTGTCGGTGAAGTCTTCTCCACCGGTCTGGTAGACGCCGTCGATCGACACAAAGATGCGATCGATCGGTGTTCGGGGACGCTGATTCGATTTCGCGACCTGCGCGCTGGCCGGCACAGCCAGGAGCGCGAAGATCGCCGCTGCTGCCACATGTCTCATCGTCTTCTCCCTCAGAACACGCCGACGGCGGTCCAGGCTTGTGTCACGGCGCGTTCGGCGGCGCTGCCAGCGCCGTAGAGATCGCGCGCTGCCTGAATCGTCGCGGCGCGCGCGATCGAGAACGTCGCGTCGGACGGCAACAGGTAGACGAACGCGCGGTAGAAAATCTTTTCGATCTGTTCGCGGTTCGGGCGTCCGACACCCTGAACCGCGAGGCCGGATGTACGGTTGACGCCACCTTCGATGGCGAGAAAGAACGCGTGATTCGGGATCCCCGAGTTCGTATGGACGCCGCCGTAGTCGAAGGGGTCCACGACGTATCGGCTGTAGTGGTCAGGCTGACCGAATGCGGCCGGATTGATTAGCGAGCGAGTTCCGTTCAACGCGCCCGCCGGACTTCGAAACGTGTCCTCGCCAAGCAGATAGTCGGCTTGACCAATACCCGCGCCGAAGGGCTGATGGTAGAACTCAACGCTCGTGCCCATGATGTCGGAGAACGCCTCGTTGAGGGCACCGGATTCATTCTGATAAGTGAGATTCGAGGATGAGTTCGTGACGCCGTGAGTCAGCTCGTGCGCCACGATGTCGAGCGACGCAGCGAAGTTGGTCACGGTCTGTCCACCCAGCGTGTATTAAGGAGGAATCCCGTTTCCGAAGAGCATCACCCCCACGCCGGCAGGGCCGCACACGCCGCACCACGAGGCATTGACGATGTAGTCGGACCACTCGGCAAACATGACCGCGGCATCTTTCTGAAGAACCGGATTGATCAGCGCAATCACCGGACGATCGTGGTCGTCCAGGCCGCGGCGTCCGAAGCGCTTGAAGTAGTAGTCGTAAGTCCAGCCGATGTACGCGTGCGCATCGACCGCCGCTGAATCGGTCCAGTCGTTGTCGGTGTCGCTCGCCAGATCCGAGGTAAACAGCGGGAAGCCGAAATCGTGGACGAGATAGGCGTGCCAGGGATCGCCTCTCATGTCATACGTCCGCAGCAGTGGCGGACGCATCAGATCGTCGGCGACGTAGACCGATCCCTGCTTCGACACCGACATTTTCTTCGTATCGCCGATGGTCCCGTGTCCGGTCCCCACAGCCGACTGCGTCTGAATTTCCGAATATCGAACCAGTTCACTGCCCGTCTGTGCGTCGAGGAAGACGCGGAAGACACCCTTGTTCGCGACGACTGCGTTGTAGGCCAGGCGATACTCTCCGCTTGCGAGGCGCAGAATGGTCAGAGACGGCGCACGCAGCACTTTGCCGTCGGCGCCCGCAAGCGCCGCGAAGCGAGCGCTGATGGCATCGGCCTGCATCGCCGGCACGGTGCCGATCGTCAGCGTGGGTGACACCTGGCCGAAGATCGACTGGGCTACGCCATTGGCCGAGTCGCGCACGATTTGTGCGCCCCATATGGGAACGCCGTTGTGATACTGCTGCAGGCGCTCGATTTCACGCGCCGGCAACAACGGATCGCGATCGACACGCATTGCGCGCAGCTCGCCGGTGCGCAGCGCCTGTGTGACCCACCCGTCCCACGAGCGCAATTCGTTTCCCGTCGTCGCGCTGATCTGCACGCTCGACGGCTGCTGGGCTCTCCCTTTGACCAGTGAAACAGCAAGTGTTGCGGCAATCACTGCCACAACCGCAGTCATTCGTCTCATCGTCACTCCTGACAACCTGGACCGTTCGACAAACCCTATCGGCACAACTAGAATCGCGCGACATGAGTTCGCACGCTGGCGCACGCGCGATCGAGATCGAAACGCCCGACGTGCGTCCGTGGTATCGGCAGGTCACGCGCGATCAGTGGCGCGCGTTCTGGGCAGTGTTCCTCGGCTGGATCGTTGACTCGTTCGACTTCAACATCCTCGCGTTCATCGTCATCGATATCCAGAAGAGCTTCACCGTTGACCGTGCGCTCGCCGGCGCACTGGGAACCGTGACGCTCATCATGCGGCTGGTCGGAGGCACGATCGCCGGCACGGCGGCCGACAAGTGGGGACGCAAGCTGCCCTTGATGCTGTCGGTCCTGTGGTTCTCTCTCTTTGCGTTCCTCAGTGGATTCGCACCGTCGTACGCGGTGCTGTTCGGGATCCGCGCGCTGTTCGGCCTCGGAATGGGTGGCGAATGGGCTGCCGGCATGCCGCTCGTCCTCGAGCACTGGCCGGCCAGGTTGCGCGGGCTGGCCTCCGGGCTACTGCTTGGAGGGTGGTATTGGGGCTATCTCCTCGCCGTGGTCGTATTCACCTTCATCTATCCGCTCTTCAGCGGCACACCTGACCTCGCCTGGCGGGTGATGTTCTGGGTCTGCATCATCCCGGCGCTCTTCACGGTCTGGATTCGCGCACGCGTGCAAGAGAGCCCGGTGTGGCTCGAGCGGCAGCAACTGAAGAGAAGCGGCGCCGCTACCGACGAGCCCAGACTGTCACTCGTGAGGATCTTCCAGCGCGACTTGCTCGGCACGACGATTCAGACCACGCTGGTCATCGGATCGTTCATGTGCATCTACTACTCGCTGAACTTCTGGTATCCGACGGTCCTGCGCGACGCCGGGCTCACGAGACTGCTGCTACCCTGCCTCGCCGCGTTCAACGCCGGCGCCATTCTCGGCACCGCAATATGGGGACGGTTATCGGAAGGACGACTGGGCCGGCGTGGCGCGTTCACCGCGACGCTCATCCTCGGGCCAGCGTCGCTGCCATTCTTTCTCTATGGCGGCAGCACGACGACGCTGATACTCGGCGCGTTGACGATGGGCTTCTTCGGTATGGGCGTATGGGGAATGGCACCCGCGTACACCGTCGAGCGATTCCCCACCGAAGTTCGCGGCGTGGGCCCCGGGTTCTGCTACCACGCCGGAGCCGCGATCGGTGCCTTCATGCCGTACATCCTGGGGGCCGCCCAGGACAGAGGGCTCTCGGCGGTCAACGGCATGAGCATGGCGATGATCACTTCCGCTGTCTTCGCTGGCATTGCCGTGTGGTCGGGTCCCGAAACACGAGGCCGGGACTTTCGGGCGTGAACTTGTCTAGTCCTTAGTTCTTGGGCCCTGGTACTTGGTCCGTCCTTGGTCCGTGGTCCTTTGATGTTGATCCGCTTTCGTGGACACCTTGATCGGCGCAGAATGCGCCAAGGAGTCCACGATGGCTCGACAGCGACGACGGCAGTTCAGCCCGGAGTTTAAAGCCGAAGCGGTGCGTCTAGTG
>Ga0111538_10002871_pt1 | contig 24161 bp, 24 predicted proteins | sample SoiMethybrSBSTD1_FD_79669 | JGI IMG/M metagenome (GOLD analysis project Ga0111538, IMG submission 79669) | Bulk soil microbial communities from a Populus tree surrounding site in Tennessee, USA - Soil MetaG P. TD hybrid SBSTD1 (version 2)... | ecosystem: Environmental > Terrestrial > Soil >...
ACCCGCCGCCACGCGCCGCGGAAGCGCCGGGGGACGGGGGCGGGGGCGGGGCCGGCCGTCATGCCAGGTGCTCCAGGATGTGGCGCTGGAAGTCCGTGATCGGGGCCTCGTGGGCGCGGGCGAGCGGTCCGACCTCGAACCGGGGCGAGCGCAGCACCCGCTGGATCTGCTCGACCGCGCCGCCGTCCTCGTCGCGCAGCACCCGCAGCAGCAGGGCGATGCCCTGGTCGTCGAGCGTGGCGCCGGGCTCGGCCAGGACCCGGATGTCGAGCTCGGACGTCTCGGGACCCGTGGGCACCACCTGGTAGGTCATCCACTGCGTCTCGGACGACGAGGTCGGCACGTTGGGGAACACGAGGTTGGCCCGCAGCACGTCGCGCTCGTCGTCGGGCAGGTGCGCGATGGGCGGCAGGCCGCGGGGCCGCTCGGTGCCCGGGCGCAGCCGCTCCTCGCTCACCCAGTGGGGGCCGACCTGCCGGTGGAGGAACCCCGTGTGGTCGTACATGCCGAGCGTCTCGTCGTGCAGGTACCAGAGGTGCAGCACGTCGACGTGGTTCTCGATGTAGAGCTTCCAGTTGCACGCCACCGGCACCCGGAGGCGGCGCACCTGGGTGAGGCGGTCGGTGTCGAACGGGCCCATGTGGGCGGGCAGATCGCCCAGCCACTCGTCGAAGGCGCCGGCCGCGGGGTCGGGGTTGACGAACACCAGGCCCGACCACGTGCCGAGGGCCACGGGCACGAGCCCCCACCGGGCGGTGTCGACGTCGGCGAACTGGGCCGCCCGCTGCGGGATGCGCACGAGCGTGCCGGCGGGCGTGAACTCCCAGCCGTGGTAGGGGCAGCGGACGTTGGCCTCGGTGTGGCCGGCCTCGCACGCGAGGGCCATGCCCCGGTGCCGGCACATGTTCACGAACGCCCGGAGCACGCCGTCGTGCCCCCGCACGACCAGCACCGGGTCGGGCCCGGCCTGCACGGGCAGGTAGTCACCCGGCCGCGGGACGTCCGCCTCGTAGGCGACCAGGTTCCACATGCGGCCGAACAGGTCGCGCTGCTCGCGCTCGTACCACTCGGCGCTGAAGTAGGCCTCGGGCGGCAGCAGGTAGCGCGTGTCCGGCGTCGTGCCTGGGGCCCCGGCGAGGAGGGTCTCGGCCATGGACCCCGACGCTGCCACCGCGCCGTTTCCATCGAATGTCCATAGAAATAAGGCGTCGTGTCGCCGCGGCGACGGGCGCTTGTCGGACCGGTGACCCGTTCCTGTCGCCGCGCGCGGGCCGCGCCGGGGCGGCCGCGGTCAGATGCGGACGATCTGGCCGCCGTCGACGGCGAAGATGTGGCCGGTCACCCAGCGGGCTTCGTCGGACAGCAGGAACAGCAGGGGGCCGACGTGGTCGTCCGGCTGCCCGAGGCGCTTGATCATGAGCGAGTCGACGATCGGCTGGAGGAACGCCTCGTGCACGACCGCGCGGGTGGCCGACGTGTCGGTGGGACCGGGGGCGATGGCGTTGACCCGGATGTCGCGGTGGGCGAGCTCGGCCGCGAGGTTCACCGTCAGGCTGTTCAGGGCGGCCTTGGCCACGGAGTAGAAGCCGCCCGCCATCCAGGCCGCGGTCGACGACTGGTTCACGATCGAGCCGCCGCCCCGCGCCGCCATCGACCGGTAGCAGGCCCGGGTGACGACGAGGGCGCCGTTCATGTTCACGGCCAGGAAGCGCTGGTAGTAGTCGAGGTCGACCTTGAGCAGCGACTCGATCTGCATGTCGCCGTAGATGGCTGCGTTGTTCACGAGGTGGTCGATGCCACCGAAGGCGTCGACGACGGCGGCCGCCATGGCGTCGGCGCTGGCGGGGTCGGCGACGTCCACGGTGACGGCCATGGCGGTGCCGCCCCCCGCCGTGATCTCGTCGGCGACCCGCTCGGCCCGGGCGGTGTCGAGGTCGGCGACCGCCACCTGCGCACCCCTGCCGGCCAGGCCCTTGGCGTAGGCCTCGCCGATGCCCTGGCCGGCGCCGGTCACCACGGCGACCCGGCCGTCGAACGAGCGCGTGTCGGACTCCATCGATCCCCCTCCGGAACGACCCCCTGCACAATGAACCGTGGTTCGACGCAGCGAGCTATGGTTCACGGAACCGTAGTCGGGCACGAGGGGAGGGCGCGACGTGAGCGCGACCGGCAGCGCGGACCAGCCCGCCGACATCTGGCGCGAGGAGCGGATGCTGGTCGACGGCGCCCTGGTCGACGCCGCCGACGGCGGCACCTACGACGACGTCGACCCCGCGACCGAGCAGGTCATCGGCGTGGCCGCAGACGGCGGTCCCGCCGACGTCGACACCGCGATCGCGGCCGCCCGCCGGGCCTTCGACGAGACCTCGTGGTCCACCGACCTCGCCTTCCGCGTGCGGTGCCTGCGCCAGCTGGCCGCTGCCCTCGAGAAGCACGCGGACGAGCTGCGGGCCACGACGGTGGCCGAGGTCGGCGCCCCCGTGGCGCTGACCCACGGCGCCCACCTCGACACACCGATCGAGGGCGTCGGGTGGGTCGCCGACCTGGCCGAGCGGTACGGGTGGGAGACCGACCTCGGCGAGGCCGCCCCGTTCGGCCTGCGCTCGCGGCGCGTCGTCCGGCGCGAGCCGGTCGGCGTGGTCGGCGCCATCACCCCGTGGAACTTCCCCCACCAGATCAACCTGGCCAAGGTCGCTCCCGCCCTCGCCGCCGGCAACACGGTCGTGCTCAAGCCCGCGCCCGACACCCCGTGGTGCGCCACGCTGCTCGGCCGCCTGGCCGTCGACGAGACCGACATCCCCGCAGGCGTGGTCAACGTCGTCACGTCGGCCGGGCACGACGTGGGGCGGCTGCTGGCCGAGGACCGCCGCGTCGACCTCGTGAGCTTCACGGGCTCGACCGCCACCGGCCGGTCCGTCATGACCGCGGCCGCCGGCAACCTGAAGAAGGTGTTCCTCGAGCTGGGAGGCAAGTCGGCGGCCGTCGTGCTCGACGACGCCCCGCTCGGCTTCGCGGTGGCGTCGACCGCCATGCAGATCATGACGCACGCCGGCCAGGGCTGCGCCATCACGACCCGGCTGGTGCTGCCCCGGTCGCGCCACGACGAGGGGGTCGAGAGGCTGATCGAGACGATGGCGTCGCTCACCTACGGCGATCCGCGCGATCCGGCGCACCTCATGGGCCCGCTCATCAGCGAGCGCCAGCGGCAGAGGGTGCTGGGGTACGTGGCCACGGGGCTCGCCGAGGGCGCGACCGTCGCGCTGGGCGGCGGCGTGCCGGCCCACCTGCCGGTCGGGTACTACGTCGAGCCCACGGTGCTGACCGGCGTCGACCCCGCGGCCACCGTGGCGCAGGAGGAGATCTTCGGGCCGGTGCTCGTGGTGCTCGCCCACGACGGCGACGACGACGCCGTCCGCATCGCCAACGACTCGGCGTACGGCCTCTCGGGCGCGGTGTACTCGGCCTCGGACGAACGGGCCGGCGCCGTGGCCCGGCGCGTCCGCACCGGCACGATCGGCGTCAACGGCGGCCTGTTCTACGGTCCGGACGTGCCGTTCGGGGGCTACAAGCAGAGCGGCATCGGCCGCGAGATGGGCGTGGCCGGGTTCGAGGAGTACCTCGAGACCAAGGCCATCGCCGAGGGGGTCCGATGAGCGACCGCGCTGTGCACGGGCGTGCGGTGAACGACCAGGTGTGGATCGGCGGCGGGCAGGCCACCGTCAACGGGCTGCTCGACCGGCGGCTGGCCGACGACCCCGGGGGCGAGTACCTCGACGTCGGCGGCACCAAGCTGACCGCGGCCGACGTCGCCTCGGCCGCCAACCGGCTGGCGAACGCGCTCGCCGACCTCGGCGTGCGCCCCGGCGACCGGGTGGCGACGCTGGTCGAGAACTCGGCCGAGGCGCTGCTGGCGTGGTGGGGCATCGTCCGCGGCGGCGCGGTGGCCGTGCCGATCAACACCGCCTACAAGGGCGAGTACCTGCGCCACCAGCTCACCGACTCGGGGTCGCGGGTGCTGATCGTCGAGGCCGCGCTGGTCGAGCGGGCGGCGCGGGTCACCGCCGGAGCCGCCGACCTGGGCCACGTGATCGTCATCGGCGACCGCGGCGGGCAGCAGCTGCCCGGCGTGCGGGCGCACACGTGGGACGAGGTCCTCGGCCACGACGACGCCGAGCCCGGCGTGGCGGCGCGCCCGGGCGACCTGGCCACCTTCATCTACACGGGCGGCACGACCGGGCTGTCCAAGGGCTGCATGCTGAGCCACAACTACCACGAGGTGCTGGCCCGCCAGATCGGCATCTGCTGGCGGCGCACGGCCGACGACGTGGTGTGGACCCCGCTGCCGCTCTTCCACTTCAACGCCATCGTCACCGCGGTGCTGGGCCCGCTCGTCTACGGCGGCCGCTCGGCCATCTACCGCCGGTTCTCGGTGTCGAACTTCTGGCCCGAGATGAACCGGGTGGGCGCCACGATCACGTCCACGCTCGGCACGATGGCCTACCTGCTGGCCCACGACGTCGACCGGCCCGAGATGCCGCGGTCCGGCGCTCCCGAGGCCAACACCAGCCTGCGCCTGATCGGCGCCGCCCCGCTGCCGGTCGAGGTCGACTCGATCCTGAAGGAGCGCTTCGCGGTCGACACGTTCAGCGGTGCCTACGGCACCACCGAGGCCAGCCTCGTCTCGTGGCAGCCGCCGGGCGTGACCAACAAGCCCAACGGCGCCGGGGTGATCAACGACGAGTTCTTCGACGTGCGCATCTTCGACGACGACGACGAGGAGATGCCCCGCGGCGCCGAGGGCGAGATCGTGCTGCGGCCCAAGCGCCCGCACACGATGTTCGAGGGCTACTGGGACGGCCGGAGGCGACCGTCGCCGCCAGCCGCAACTGGTGGTACCACACCGGCGACATCGGCAGGGTCGACGACGAGGGCTTCCTCTTCTTCGTCGACCGCAAGGCCGACTACCTGCGCCGGCGGGGCGAGAACATCTCGAGCTTCGAGGTCGAGCGCATCCTGATGGGCCACGGGGCGCTGGCCGACGTGGCCGTGCACGCGGTGCCGAGCGAGCTGACCGAGGACGACCTGAAGATCACCGCGACGCGGGCCGAGGGCGCGACCGTCACCGAGGCCGACCTGTTCCGCTGGTGCATCGAGGAGCTGCCGTACTTCGCGCTGCCGCGCTACATCGAGTTCCGTGCCGAGCTGCCCCGCAGCCCGGTCGGCCGGGTGCTCAAGCGCGAGCTGCGGGCCGAAGGTCCTGGCGCCGCGTGGGACGCCGAGGCCTCGGGCATCACGTACGACAGGCGCTGACCGCTAGTCGCCCGAGGCGGCGGCCTTGGCCTTGCGGCGCTTGCGCTTGCGGTCGGTGAGGCCGTCGATGGTCAACGCCGTGCCGATGGCCAGCATCCACACGTCCTTGGCGACGGCGGTGCCCTGCTGCGTGGGCTGCAGGCTGCCTTCCTCGCGCAGGCCGGGCGCCTTGAGGTAGAGCCGGCCGAGCATGCCGGCGAACGTGGTGAGCGCCAGCCCGGCCACCGGTGTCGGCACGAACGGCGTGAGCAGCAGCGTGCCCACCGCGATCTCGCCGGTCGACAGCATCGACGCGAACTTCTCGGGCGGGGTGTCCTCGAACTCGGGGTAGGCGGTGGTCGCGAAGCCGTGCAGCCCCTTGGCGGTCTCCTCGTCGGCGGCCCGCTTGTGCAGGCCCGAGTTGAGGACGAACACGCCTGTCGCCACGCGCAGGGGGATGTGCCATGCCTTGAACGCCATGCGGTCAGCGTTCCCTGCCTGTCAAGCCATCAACCACGCACCGTGGCGGGTCATTCGCCCGTCGCGCCATCGGCGGCCTCGCGCAGGAAATCGGCGTGGCCGTTGTGGCGGGCGGTCTCCTCGATCATGTGCAGCAGGATCCAGCGCAGGTTGAAGGTCTCGCCCCGGCGGTTCTGCCCCTTCGACAGGACGCCGAGCCCGCCGGCGGCGTAGGCCTCGGCGACGTTGGCCCGGCTGCGGGCGCAGGCCTGTTCGTAGCGGTCGAGGACGAGGTCGAAGTCGAGGTCCGGGGCGGTCGTCATCTCCCAGTCGGGGTCGTCGTCCCACGGGGCGTCGGCCCACCAGTCGGTCTTGGGCCGGTCGAGCAGGACGACCCCGAACCAGCTGTCCTCGTTGAGGGCGGCGTGGTGGACCAGCCCGGCCAGCGTCAGCGTCGAGGCCCCGACCGTCGACGCCCGCTGCTCGGCCGTGAGGCCCGACGCCTTCCGGACGAGGGTGGCCCGGTGGTAGTCGAGGAACTGGGTGAGCTGCGTCAGCTCGTCACCCGCGAGCTCGGGGTCGACGCGTTCGGGAAGGGGACGCTCCATGCCGGGGACTGTATCCCCTTCCAACAATACGAACGATCGTATACATTTCCGGCGTGCCTCCTTCCGCTGCTCCCCCCACCGCCGAGCTCCGTGCGCAGATCGCCGGCGTGTTCGTCGGCCGACCGACGGTCATCGGCGAGGTGCGGGGCCGGCCGGTCGAGAGCGCCATCGGCAAGCACCGCGTCGCCGCCCCGACGCTGGCGCTGGCCACCACCAACCTCGACGGCGACCGTCAGGCCGACCTGTCGGTGCACGGCGGGCCCGACAAGGCCGTCTACGCCTACCCCGCGGCGCACTACCCGGCCTGGCGGGCCGACGGCTTCGACGTCGACGTGGGCGGGTTCGGCGAGAACGTCACGCTCGCCGGCGTCGACGAGCACGCCGTGCTGCTGGGCGACGTCTGGCGCTGGGGCGACGGGCTGCTCCAGGTCAGCCAGCCGCGGGCGCCGTGCTACAAGCTGGCGCTCCACGCCGGCCGCAGGGACGTCGGCCCCCGCATGATCGCGACCGGGCGCAGCGGTTGGTACCTGCGGGTGCTGGCCGAGGGCACCGTGCCGACGTCCGGCGAGCTCGTCCTCGTCGAGCGACCGGCGGACGCACCGACGGTCGCCGACACGTTCGCCGCGGTGTTCGGCGCCGGGGGCCACCCCGTCTCGCCGTCGGTGGTCGACCGCGTCCTCGCCTCCCCGGCGCTGGCCGAGGCCTGGCGCGCACCGCTGCTCGCCCGGCGGGCGCGGTCGGCGTGACCGCGACCGCCACCCCCGCCGGACGGCCCGCGGACGGCCGGGTGGCCCGGGGCGACCGCACCCGCGCCGCGGTGCTGTCCCGCGCCGCCGACATCGCCTCGGTCGAGGGCCTCTCGGGCCTGTCGATCGGACGTTTGGCGGCCGACCTGTCGATCAGCAAGGCGGGCGTGTTCGCCCACTTCGGGTCGAAGGAGGAGCTGCAGCTCGCCACCATCCGCGCTGCGAGCGAGCGGTTCGTGGCCGAGGTGGTCGTGCCGGCGCAGGCGGCGCCCGACGGCCTGGCCCGCCTCGTCGCGCTGCTCGACAGCTGGCTCGACTACAACCGCCGGTGCGTCTTCCCCGGCGGCTGCTTCTTCGCCGGGACGTCGGCCGAGTTCCACGCCCGGCCCGGGCGGGTCCGCGACGAGCTCGCCGCCGCCCGCCGGCAGTGGTTGGGTGCGTTCGCGGCGCTGGCCGCCACCGCCGTCGCCCGCGGCGAGCTGGCCCCGACCTGCGACGTCGCTCAGCTGGCGTTCGAGATCGATGCCCTCGGCACGGCCGCCAACCTGCACGACCAGCTCTGCGACGACCCCGGCAGCTACGACCGCGCCCGCGCCGGCGTGATCGCCCGGCTCCGCGGCGACGCCACCGGCCCCCACCCCGCACTCGACTGACGACCCATCGAGAGGGAAGCGACGACATGGACCTGCTCGACCTGGACCGGCGGGCGCTGGCCGCCACCGGCGCCCACGTGGACGCCCTCGGGCCCGACGACCTCACCCGGCCGACACCGTGCGCCGAGTGGGACGTCCGGGCGCTGCTGAACCACGTGCTCGGCAACAACCACCTCTACGCCACCGCTGTCTCGGGAGCGGCCGTCGACTGGGCCGAGCGCGACCGCGACCGCGTCGGCGACGATCCGGCCGGGGCGTACGCCGCCTCGGCGGCGGCCGTGACCGCGGCGTTCGCCGCCGCCGACCTGGGCGTCGAGGTCGACATGCCGTTCGGGCGCCTGGCGGCGGCCCAGGCCGTGGCCGTGCACTTCGTCGACGTGCTGGCCCACGGCTGGGATCTGGCGGTCGGCCTCGGTCGCGACCCGGGGCTCGACCCCGACCTGGCGGCGGCCGCCATCGACATCGTGGCGTTCTACCCGCCCGACGTGTTCGGGACGCCCGTCTTCTTCGCCGAGCAACAGCCGTGCCCCGCGGACGCACCGCCCGACGTGCGCCTGGTGGCCCTGCTCGGCCGCACGCCCTGATCCGGCCGGCGCGCGGGCGAGCGTCCCCGCCTCACAGGGCGCGCGCGGCCTCGGCGACGGCGAGGACGACGTTGGCCGTGGCGGCGGCCCGCACGCCCACGTCGGCGAAGCGGGGGTCGGCCGGCTCGTCGCGCCACCACGCCAGGCCCTCGTCGACGATGGCGTGGTGCGCGGGGTCGAGGGAGGCCTTCGACCGCTCGCCCGCCTCCTCCTTCGAGATCACGTCGCCCGTGGCGATGGTGTGGAGCAGGCGGGGCGCGCCCAGCGCGCCCCAGGCCGTCGACCACCGGGGCATGGCCCGCCAGCGGGGCCCCACGCGGCGGTGGGTCGCCTCGGCCCACGGCACCCAGTACGCGGCGAGGTTGTCGAGGTTCCACCGTCGCAGCAGCTCGGGCTGGGGGTCGAGGCCCAGGCGGGCGGGCTCGGGACCCCGCACCGCCACGCCGTGGCGGGCCAGGGTCGTCCACTGCACCGGGTTGACGTCGAACCCCCGGCCGGCCTGGAACTCGTGGCCGACGTGCGACGCGAGCGGCACGATCTCGGTGACCGGGCGCGGGAGGTCGTCGGCGCGCACGTACACGCCGTTGCACGTGCCGGGCAGCGAGAACCGGCGAGCCGCCACCGCCCGGGCCGTGGTGCGGGCGCCGGCGCCGACCTGCACCATGCGCACCCGCCGCAGGTCGGCGTCGGAGAGGTCGCCGTCGACCGTCGCCACGAAGTCGATGTCGCTGCGGCCGCGCCGGTAGGCCCCCAGCGCCACCGATCCCACGAGGTGGAACCCCACGACGCGACCGGGCAGCAGCCGGTCGGCCAGCTGCAGGTAGCGGCGGACGGAGCGGTGGACGTCGGGGGGGAGGCGCGTCGCCGCGCGGGTGCCCGCCTTGCCCCCGAAACCCATGCCCGAGAGCATGCCACGCTGGGTTAGCTTGCGCGGATCCCCGCGCACCACCACCTCGCCCAGGTCAACATCGCCCGCGTGCTGGCGCCGATCGACTCGCCGCGGCTCGCCGACTTCGTCGCCGGCCTCGAGCCGGTGAACGCACTGGCCGACGCCGCCCCCGGGTTCGTGTGGCGGCTCCAGGACGACTCGGGCGACGCCACCGCCATCCGCCCCTACGACGACGAGCGCGTGATGGTGAACATGAGCGTGTGGGAGTCGCTCGAGGCGCTGCAGGCGTTCGTGCGGTCCGACGAGCACGTCGCCTACCTCCGCCGCCGGCGCGAGTGGTTCGAGCGCATGGACGAGGCGATCGTGGCGCTGTGGTGGGTGCGGGCCGGCGACATCCCCACGGTGGCCGAGGCCAAGGACCGGCTGGCGCTGCTCGAGCGCATGGGCCCGACGCCCGCCGCGTTCACGTTCCGCACCTCCTTCCCCGCGCCCGAGCCCGACCGGACGGATCAGCCCCTGGTCTGATGACGGCCGGGCGGGCCGTCGGTACGGTGCGGCCGATGGTCGAACTCCGCCGCCGGGCCCGGGCCCTCGCCGAGCGCCTGCGGCACGCCCCGCCGCTGGTGGTGGACGCCGCGCTGGCGGCGGTGGTGGGCACCGTCCAGGTCGTGTCGATCGCGGTCAGCGACGCCGACGACCCCAGCGAGCGGATGGTGTGGTGGGGATGGGTCCTCGTCGCGGTCCAGGTCGCGCCCCTCGTGTGGCGGCGCCGGGCGCCGCTGGTGGTGGCGCTCGTGTCGGGGATGGCGTCGCTCGCCTTCGGCCTCGCCAACCTGCCCGACCCCGCCATCCAGTTCACGCTGGCGGTCGCGCTGTACACGGCCGCCGCCTACCGCCCCCGGTCGGTGACCTTGCCGGTGGCCGTGTCCGTGGCCGTGGTCTGCGCGCTGTCGATCGTGCTCGACCGCCAGGCCGACGCCGCCGACGTGGCGGTGAACTACCTCGTGGCGATCGGCTCGTGGGTCGTCGGCGACTCCACCCGCAGTCAGCGTGAGCGCACCGCGTGGCTGGCCCAGCGCCGGCACGACGACGCCCGGCGGGCGGCGGCCGAGGAGCGGGTGCGCATCGCCCGTGACCTCCACGACGTCGTCGCGCACCACATCAGCGTCATCGCCGTGCAGGCCGAGGCCGCCCAGGAGGTGCTGTCCACCGACCCCGAGCGCGCCGAGGGCGCGATGGCGACCGTGGCCGACACCGCCCGGACGGCCCTCGGCGAGCTGCGACGCATGCTCGGCGTCCTGCGATCGGACGTCGCTCGGGCGCCCCAGCCCGACCTGGCGGCCGTCGACGACCTGGTGGCGACCGTGCGCAACGCCGGGCTGGCGGTCGAGGTCCGGACCACCGGCGCGGTGCGGCCGGTCGAGGGGGTGGTCGGCATGACCGCGTACCGGGTGGTGCAGGAGGCGCTGACCAACGTGCTGCGGCACGCCGGCGGGTCGCGGGCGTGCGTCGACCTCGCCTTCGAGGACGCCGCGCTCGTGGTGCGGGTCGAGGACGACGGGCCCGGCCCGGGGCGCGGCGGCTCGGCGGGCGACACCGGCACCGGGCAGGGCCTGGTCGGCATGCGGGAGCGCGTGGTGCTGGCGGGCGGTGAGCTCGACGCAGGTCCAGGGCCCGCCGGCGGGTTCGTCGTCAGAGCCACGCTGCCGCTCTGATGCCCGGTCCGGTCGGCGGCCCGGCCCTTGACCTCGAGCGCGCTTGAGGTCTTACGGTACCGGCATGACCCACGACACCGCTGCCGCCCCGGTGCACGACACCACCGTCCCCGACCTCACCCGCGCGGGCGTGGGCCTCGTCGCCCTCAACCGCTGGCGGGCCGCCGACCGGCCGCACCAGCTGCGCCTGGCCCGCGCCTCGCTCGACGCCTGGCACGCCCTCGACTGGCCGCCCGGACTGCTCGGCCACCACGTGGCCCTCGGGACCGCCGGCGACGTCGTCCTCAACTACTCGCAGTGGAGCGACCGCGCCGCCCTCGACCGGTTCAGCGCCGACGGCCTGGCCGAGCGAGCCGACTGGGTGCAGGCGCGGGGTGGCGAGGTCGACCGGCTGTCGTCGGTGCGCCTGCGGCGCTACCGCACGATGCGCGGGCCGCGCCGCGACGAGGCCACCGGCTGCCTCGTGCTCGTGTCGTTCGCCACCGGGGGCCCCGGGCAGCAGGTCGCGCTGGTCGACGGCATCGTCCACAACGCCACGACGCAGCAGCCGGTCTCGCCCGGCATGCTGGCGTCGCACTTCCACGTGAGCCTCGACGGCACGCGGGTCGTCAACGTCGTCGAGTTCACGAGCGCCGAGGCCCATCAGCGGGTGGTCGAGGGGTCGCTCGGCGACGACAGCCCCGTCATCCGGTTCATCCGGGCCCAGCCGGGGGTCGAGGTGCTGGGGTTCGAGCGCTTCGAGCCGTACGGCACGGTCGCGCCTCCCGACTGAGGGGTGCTCGCCTCTGTACGGTGCGGGCGTGTCCACCGGTGCCAGCCCCGCGGCCGACGCCGTGCGCGTCGTGGTCGCCGACGACCAGGAGCTGGTGCGCAGCGGGTTCGCCATGATCGTCGACGCCCAGCCCGACCTGGTCGTGGTGGGCGAGGCCGGCGACGGCGACGAGGCGGTGCGCGTCGCCCGCCGCGAGCGGGCCGACGTCGTGCTCATGGACGTGCGCATGCCCCGCACCGACGGCATCGAGGCCACCCGCCGGCTGGCCGGGCCCGACGTCGCCGAGCCCGTCAAGGTCGTGATGCTCACCACCTTCGACCTCGACGAGTACGTGTTCGAGGCGCTCCGGGCCGGTGCCAGCGGGTTCCTGCTCAAGGACGTGCGCCGCGAGGACCTGGTGCACGCCGTCCGGGTCGTCGCCGGGGGCGAGGCGCTGCTGGCCCCGGCGGTCACCCGCCGGCTCATCGAGGACTTCGCCCGCCGCCCCGCGGCGTCCGACGGCGCCGGCGCCCCGCGGGCGCCGGGCCTCGACCGGCTGACGCCCCGCGAGCGCGAGGTGCTCGAGCTGATCGGCCGGGGACGCAACAACGCCGAGATCGGGGCCGAGCTGTTCGTCGGCGAGGCCACGGTCAAGACCCACGTCGGCCGCGTGCTGATGAAGCTCGACCTGCGCGACCGCGTGCAGGCCGTTATCTACGCCTACGAGGCGGGGCTGGTGCCCTGACGGGAACGCCGGGGGATCAGACCGGGGGCTGAGGCCGGGCCCGGCCCGTTCCGACCGCGGCCCGACGACGCCGGGGGGCGGGCGGGCGCACCCTGCGGGCATGTTGGAACGACTCACCACCCTGGCCCTGCGGGCCCCCCGGCGCGTGGCGGCCGGGTGGCTCGTCATCCTGGTCGTCGGCCTCGGCGCGGCCGGCGTCCTGTTCTCGACCCTGGACGCCGACCTCGACGGCGCCCCGTCGTTCGAGTCCGCGCGGGTCGACGCGCGGCTCGACCGCCTCGACCCCGGCGGCGGAGAGGTCGTCGCCGTCGTCGACGGCGCGCCCGTCGCCGACGACGTCGTCGCCCGGCTCGAGGCGACCGCCGGCGTCGCCGGCGTGGCCACTGTCCCGTCCGAGGACGGCGGCGCCACCGGCGTCGCCGTCGAGCTCGCCCCCGGGCTCGGCGACGACGCCCACGACGAGCTGGTCGGCGACGTGGCCGACCAGCTCCGGGCGATCGAGGCTCCCGAGGTGCTCGTCGGCGGCGAGGAGCTGCTCGACGACGAGGTGTCCGAGCTGGCCGAGGAGGACGCCCAGCGGGCCGAGATGATCTCCCTGCCCATCGTCCTCGTCGTCATGGCGATCGTGTTCGGCGGCGTGCTCGCCGCCGGGCTGCCGCTGGCGGTCGCCCTCAGCGGGGCGGGGGCGACCCTGCTCGCCCTCGCCGGCATCTCCACGCTGACCGACGTGTCGCTCTACGCGGTGAACGTCACGCTGATGCTCGGCATCGGGCTGGGCATCGACTACGGACTGCTGGTCATCAGCCGGTTCCGCGAGGAGCGGGGCGCCGGCCACGACGTGCCGGCCGCCCTGCACCGCACGATGGCGACCGCCGGGCGCACCGTCGTGTTCTCGGCGGCCACCGTGGCCGTGGCCTTGGTGGCGCTGGCCGTCTTCCCCGATCCGACCGTCCGCTCGCTCGCCTACGGCGGCGTCGGGGTGGTGCTCACGACCATGGTCGCCGCCGTCACCCTGCTGCCCGCCCTGCTGGCGTGGGTCGGGCACCGGCTGGCGCCCGCGGCGCCGCCGTCGTCGCACGGCCCGTTCGCCCGGCTGGCGCACGTCGTGATGCGGCGGGCGGTGCCGGTCGTCGTGCTGGTGGGCGTCGGCCTCGTGCTGCTGGCCGCGCCCTTCCGTCACGCCCGCTTCGACGACACCGGCGTGAAGGCGCTGCCCGCGTCGTCGGAGACCCGCCGGGTGGCCGAGGCGGTCGACGCCCGCTTCCCGGCCGTGACCGCCGAGCCGGTCGAGGTCGTGGCCGACGTCGATCCCGGCGACCCGCGGGTCGACGCCTGGGTCGACGAGCTCGCCGCCCTGCCGGGCGTGCGCGAAGCCGCGGTCGACGAGGACATCTCCGGCGGTCCGGGCGGACCCGTCACCCTCGTGCACGTCCACGCCGACGGCGAGAGCAACGGGCGCACCGCCCAGGCGGTGGTCGGCTCCGTGCGCGACCTCGACCCGGGGTTCCCCGTGCAGGTCGGCGGCGACCCGGCCGAGATCGTCGACCTCCGCAGCTCGATCTCGTCCCGCCTGCCCCTGGCGGTCGCCATCGTGGTGGTGGCCACGTTCGTGCTGCTGTTCCTGATGACCGGCTCGGTCGTCGTGCCGCTCAAGGCGATCGTCATGAACGTGCTGTCGCTGGGCGCCACGTTCGGGGCCCTGGTGTGGGTGTTCCAGGAGGGGCACCTGTCGGGCCTGCTGGGCTTCAGCCCGCCCGGCGCCCTCGACCTGATCATGCCGGTGATCATCTTCGTGTTCGCCTTCGGGCTGTCGATGGACTACGAGGTCTTCCTGCTGTCCCGCATCAAGGAGGTGTGGGAGGAGACCGGCGACAACGACCTCGCCGTCGCCCAGGGCCTGCAGCGGTCGGGGCGCATCATCACCTCGGCCGCCCTGCTGATCGTGATCGTGTTCGCGGGGTTCGCCACCGGCGAGATCGTGGCCATGAAGCAGATGGGCCTCGGCCTGGCCATCGCCGTGGTGGTGGACGCCACCGTCGTCCGGTGCCTGCTGGTGCCGGCGACGATGAAGCTGATGGGCCACTGGAACTGGTGGGCGCCGGCCCCGCTGGCCCGGCTGCACCGGCGCTTCGGGCTCCACGAGGCGCCGGCGGCGGGTGCCGCGGCGGTGTCCCGGGCGCCGGAGGCGACGACGACCTCGGCGTGACGTCCGTGGGCCGCGGCGGCCACTGGTCCCGGCCGCCGCTGCTCGCGCGTGGGGCTCAGGGGTGGACGTGCGGGCGACGAGCGGGTGACGTGCGTGGTCAACTCCGGTCGTGGCAGACGCGACGCACGAAGGTCGGGATGGACCGTTCTGGGACGTGTTGGCGGGCCGGGTCCCCCGACCGCCGGCCGCCGACCTGCTGGGTTGGGAGCTGCTGGCCGTCGACCCCGACGCCGGCACGATCGAGGTGGCGTTCGCCGCCACCGAGCGGTTCCTCAACCCGACGGGTGTGGTCCAGGGCGGCCTGCTGGCGGCCATGCTCGACGACACCCTCGGCCCCGCCCTCGTCGCCACGCTCGGCCCGGGCCAGTTCGCGCCCACCGCCGACCTGCACGTGCAGTTCCTGCGCCCGGCCCGTCCGGGTCGCCTCGTGGGCCGCGGCCGGGTCGTGCAGCGCGGCCGCCAGCTCGCCTTCCTCTCCGGCGAGCTGCGGGACGACGGCGGCGAGCTCGTGGCGGTCGCCACCGCGACGGCCCGGATCGGCCGGTTGGGCTGACGGGGCGGGACGCAGCGGCTCCTGCGTCGGGATCAACACGATCGCGGCATGCGCGACGGCACCTGCCCGAGGTGCTCGGGCACCGAGCTGCACGCAGCCCGCAACACCCGGGTGTCGCTACCCTGCCGTCGACGATCACCGGCGAGGGAGTTGCGCCCATGCCCGACGTGAACCCGATCCCCGAGGCGTACCCGCGGATCACACCGTACCTGTGCGTCGATGGTGCGGCCGACGCCATCGCGTTCTACACCGACGTGTTCGGCGCCACCGAGCGCATGCGCATGGGGGGCGAGCCGGGCGATCCCGCGGACAAGGTGGGCCACGCCGAGCTCGAGATCGGCGACGGCGTGATCATGCTGTCCGACGAGTTCCCCGACCTCGGCATCCTCAGCCCGCCGTCGATCGGGGGCACGCCGGTGACGATCAGCCTGTACGTCCCCGACGTCGACGCCACCGTCGAGGCGGCGCTGGCCCGCGGCGCCACGCTGGTGCGCCCCGTCGCGACCCAGTTCTACGGCGACCGTTCCGGTCAGGTCCTCGACCCCTGGGGCCACCGGTGGAGCATCGCCACCCACGTCGAGGACGTGTCGGCCGACGAGATGGAGCGCCGGGCCTCGGCGTCGCCGGGCGGCGGCGAGACCTGAGCCCCGAAGCCCGCGGTCAGGGCGCCGGCCCGACGTCGCCGGGGTCGGCGACCGTCGCCGCGGGCCCGCTCCGGTGCCACCGTCCGAGGCCGGCGCCGTCGGTGGCGGCCAGCGCCACGAGCAGTGCCGTCGTGGCGACCGCGACGACCAGGCCGTCGACGCGGGCGGCCAGCGGGATCGCGGCCAGCAGCAGCACGGCCGCGATCGGACCGGCGGGGCGCGGTCGCCGGTCGATCCTGCGCCCGAACGCCGCCAGCCCGAGGAGGTAGATCGCCGGGCCGCTCAGGGCGACGACGGCGCCGGCGGTGCCCAGCCGGTCGCTCGGATGGGCGAGCACCAGCTCGTCGCCGACGGCCGAGAGCAGCACGCCGGCCACGATCGGCAGGTGGAGGTAGGTGTAGGCGTCGCGCCCGGTGAGCCCGGGCGTGTCGTCGACGGCGGCGTGGCGGGCCGAAGCGGTGGCGACCCGGCCGAAGTACAGCCACCACAGCGCCACCGTCGAGCCGAAGGCGCACAGCAGCGCCGCCATCACCGCGGCGTCGAGGCCCGCCTCGGAGGCGGTGGCGCCCGTGATCACCACGCTCTCGCCGAGCACGATGATGACGAAGAGCTGGAACCGCTCGGCGAAGTGCCCCGGGTCGATCGCCCAGTCGGACATGGGGGTGCGGCCCATCGTCGGCACCCAGTAGCGGGCGAGCGGACCCGCGAGGTCGACGGCCAGGGCCGCCAGCCACAGCCCCCACCGCCCGGCGCCGGCGGTCAGCGCCCCCGCGATCCACAGGGGCACCGACGCCACGCTCCAGGCGAGGATCTGTGTGAAGTTGCGGTGGAAGTCGCCGGGCGGCGTCACCGCCACGACGAACGCGTTGCGCACCACCTGCAGCCCGCAGTAGCTGCCCGCGAACAGCAGGGCGTGGTCGCCGAACGCCTCGGGGATGCTGACGGCCATGAGCAGGCTCGCCAGCATCACCGCCACCAGCACCAGTCGCACGGGCGCGACCTCGGGGTCGAACCAGTTGGTCATCCAGGTCGTGTAGTTCCACGCCCAGTACACGGCGAGCAGCAGGAACGCGGTCTGGGCCGCCCCCGCCCACGTGAGGTCGCCGAGCAGGTGGTGCGAGAGCTGCGTCACCGCGAAGACGTACACGAGGTCGAAGAACAGCTCGAAGTAGGTGGCCCTGCGCTCGCCGTCTCCCGACCGGATGAAGCGGATCTCGGGCACCACCGGCGGGCTGGCCATCGTCAGTCCCCCGGGGCGGCCGAGGCCAGCCGCTCGACCGCGGACACGAACGCGGCGGCGCGGTCGCGGTAGTCGCGGAACCGGTCGAAGCTCGGCGCCGCGGGCGACAGCAGCACGACGCCGTCGGGTCGGGCCCAGTCGTTGGCCAGCCAGGCGGCGGCGTCGAGGTCGGCGACCTCGACGACGTCGAGCTCGCCCGGCTCGGGGGCGAAGGCGGCGTGGGCGTCGAACGCGGCCCGGATGCGCGGCGCCGCCTCGGAGTCGAGCACCGTCACGAGCGTCGGCTCCTTGCGCGCCGTCAACCCGGTGACCAGCGGGCCGTAGTCGATGCCGCGGTCCTGCCCGCCGACGATCACCGCCACGGCCCGCCCCGGGAAGGCGTCGACCGCCGCCAGGGTCGGGAGCACGTTGGTCGACAGGCTGTCGTCGACGAACAGCACCCCGCCGAGCGTCGCCACCGGCCGCAGCCGGCTCTCGAGGTGCTCGTAGCCCTCGGCCGCCCGGGCCAGGGCCTCGTCGTCGCCGGCACCGTCGATGCCCAGCGCCCGGAGGCAGGCCCCGGCGATGAGGGCGTTGCGGCGGTTGTGGGCGCCGAGCAGGCCGAGGCGGGCGGTCCAGTCGTCGGCGGGCGCGTCGTCGACCGACACCCACTCGACCCGCGGGCCGAGGAGGTGCCGGCGCTCGCGCAGGAGGGGGCTGTCGCCGTTCGCCACCGTGAGGTCGGCGCCGGGCCGCCGGCACAGCGACAGCTTGTCGGCGTAGTAGGTCTCGACGTCGCCGGCGTGCCAGGTCAGGTGGTCGGGGTGCAGCGACGTGACCGCCACGACCGGCGGTGCGGCCGTCACGTCGGCGGCCTGGTAGCTCGACACCTCGACGACCCACCAGTCGACGTCGGCGGGGGCGTCGGGGTCGTAGGGCGGCACGCCCAGGTTGCCGCCGACCAGCACCGAGTGGCCGAGGCCGCGCAGCAGGTGGCCCGCGACCGAGGCGGTGGTGCTCTTGCCCTTGGTGCCGGTCACGCAGAGGACGCGCGACCGGTCGGCCTCCTCGAGCCACAGGCCGAGGGCGCCGACGACGGGGGTGCCGCCGTCCTCGAGGCGGGCGACCTCGGTGCGGTAGCGGCTGATGCCGGGCGTCTTGATCACGACGTCGCACCGGGTCAGGGCGTCGAGTCCGAGCCCGCCGGTGGCCATCACCGGCCGGCCGTCGACGCCCGCGTCGGGCGGGCGGTCGTCGACCAGCACCGGCTCGACGCCGAGCGCCGCGAGCTTGCGGATCGTGGCCCGGCCCTCGACGCCGAGCCCCCAGACGCCGACCGTGCGGCCGGCGAGGTCAGACCAGGAGATCGCTGGTCGCGTAGGCATCGGGGATGCAGTGGTCGCCCACCGGGTGCCGGAGGGCCTCGATGGCGTCGGACGTGGGCAGGCGGTCGCCGAGCCGCGCGACCAGCGTGCCGAGGACGGGCGAACCCGACCGGTCGGGCCGGGCCGCGGCGAGGGCGACGGCGGCGCGGCACTCGTCGACCTCGCCGACGCACTCCCACGGCTTGAGCGCGCCCGACGTGTCGACGAGCGCCTCGAAGCGGGGCAGCAGCTCGGGGTCGTCGAGCGGCTCGTGGCCGGCGAACACGGCGGCGAGGCGGGCGGGCTCGAGGAACGGGGCGAGGATCAGGTCGATGAACACGCACTTGTCGCACCGACCGCACCAGTGGTCGAGGCGGCGGGCGGGGTCGATGTGGAAGCCGCGGTTGCAGCTCTGGAACGTCAGGTGGTAGCCGTCGAGGGCGGCGAACCGCTCGGCGATGAACAGCTCGGTGTAGGGCCGGAGGCGCGAGAAGTAGTCGACGGTCGTGCCGAGCGTGAGCCCCAGCACCCCCCGGAAGCCGGTCTCGAACGTCAGGCTCTTCGACCACTGGTGGTTGACCGTGCGCCCGCCGGCGTCGAGGTTGCCCACCGACGACGACCACTCGTTGGACATGACCAGCGCATCGCGGCCCTCGAGCGCGGCGGCCAGCACGCCGATGGCCGAGATGATGCCGGTGACCGGCACGTGCCCGTTGAGGAACCCGAGCTCGGCCGAGCGCAGCACCTGCTCGTCGATCTCGCGCTCGGCGCGCACGACGGGCAACCCGGTGACCGCCGCGGGCCGCTCGATGGCGGCGAAGCGGTCGCCGGGCCGCGAGACGACGAAGAGGGCGGCGTCGGCCAGCGGGCGGACCAGCTCGACGGTCACGATCGAGTCGATGCCCCCGCCGAACGGCACGAGCGGCCGCGTGGCCGGGTTCGGGGCGGTGGCCAGCGGGGGAGCGGCGGCGTCGGGCGCCACCCGGGGTGCCTCGATGCGCAGGTCGGACAGGTCGAGGCCGTTGCGGTAGGCGAACTCGCCGAGGCCGTCGAGGTACACGTCGCGCAGGAAGTCGCGCTCGGCGGTGCGCAGCGGCGTCGAGGGCAGCTCGACGACGGGCGGCGCCGCGGTCTTGTAGTACGAGACGCCGGCGAGCAGGAAGACCCACCGGGCCGCGGCGTCGACGGCGGGGTCGTCCCACCGCCCCCGCCCGCCGCCGGACGTGGCGTGGGCGGGGAACGTCACGACCTCGGCGAAGGCGCGCCCGTCGAGGGAGTACCGGCACGTCAGCCGGCCCTCGGCGGGATCGAGGTCGTAGCCCTCGTAGCGGAAGGCCACGCCCCGGGCGGGAGCGCCGGTCGTGGCGGTCGACGACGTCATGCGACGGGCCAGGCTACCGGCGCCCGGACGACCGCCGGACCGGTCGAGCGGTCGTGGCTCACGCCGCGGGGTGCAGGCGGACGAGCGCGGCGAAGCGGCCGCACGGGCGGGCGGTGCGGTCGCTGAAGAACGGCGTGCCGGGACCGGTGCCGACGGGGCTGACCTCGATGTTGGCGGGGTCGACGCCCGCCTCGACCAGCAGGCGGCGGTTGGCGGCCCACAGGTCGAACGTCCAGCGCCCGGTCCCGTCGGGCCGGACGATGCCGGCGGCGTCGCCGCCGAAGCAGTCGCGCCCGGCGTCGGCCACTTCGTCGCCCACCTGGTAGCGGTCGGCGGTGATCGCCGGTCCCAGGCCCGCGACGACGGCGCCGGGGCGCGCGCCCAGGTCGGCCATCGCCGCCAGGGCGGCGTCGGTGACCCGGGCGACCGTGCCGCGCCAGCCCGCGTGCACCGCGGCGACGACGTGGGCGCCGGGGTCGTAGAGCACGATCGGGACGCAGTCGCCGACCATCACGGCCAGTCCGATGCCCGGCGTGGCGGTCACCAGCGCGTCGGCGGCGGGGGCGTCGTCGATCGATCGGGTGCCGCGGCCGCGGTCGGCGGCGGACACCACGGCGACGTCGCGCCCGTGGACCTGGTGGGCGAACACCATGTCGTCGAGGCCGGCGCCGATCGCGGCCGCCGCCCGGCGGCGGTTCTCGACCACGAGGCCCGGGTCGTCGCCCACCCCCAGGCTGAGGTTGAGCGAGGCGTACTCGCCGACGGACACCCCGCCGTCGCGCCCGGTCACGAGCGCGTCGAGCGGCTCGTCGGCGAACGCCCGCCACCGCAGGGCCGCCAGGTCGGTGGTGGCCGGCTCGCTCACGCCAGCGCGGCGAGCAGCGCCCGCATCCACGGGCCCAGGTCGGCGGGGGTGCGGGCGCTGATGAGGTTGCCGTCGACGACGGTGGCCTCGTCGACCCAGTCGACCCCCGCGTTGACCATGTCGTCGCGGATGGCGGCCACGCTGGTGGCACGCCGGCCCTTGACGATGCCGGCCGAGATCGGCACCCAGCCGGCGTGGCAGATGAAGGCGATGGGCTTGGCGTCGCGGTCGAAGGCGCGCACGAGGTCGAGCACGTGGTCGTGGCGGCGCAGCTTGTCGGGGGCGTAGCCGCCGGGGATCACCAGGGCGTCGAAGTCGTCGGCCCGCACGGCGTCGGTGGACGTGTCGGGCTCGATGGGGCCGTACCCCTTCTTGCCGTGGACGGCGGCGCCGTCGAGGGTGGCCAGGGTGACCGTGGCCTCCTCCTCGCGCAGGCGGAACAGCGGGTACAGCAGCTCCATGTCCTCGACGTCGTCGGCGCCGAGGATCAGGACGCGGGCGGTGCTGACGGAAGCCATGGGCCCGACGGTAGCGGCGCGGGGCGCCCCGACCGCCGGGGGCGGGTGCGGGCCGCCGCCCCGGCGTCAGGCCGTGGCCTGCTTCGCCAGCTTCCCGAGGTCGGTGCCCGTGTGGGTGATCTCGAAGCGGCCCTTGTCGTACGAGCGGGTCGACACGTCCCAGTCGCCGGCTTCGGCCCGCAGCGCCCCGACCGTGCACCGCTCGCGGGGCCGGTGGGCGAACGGGTCGAACGAGTACCACCGCATGGCGTTCTCGTGGGTGATCTTGTGGACCTCGTCGTCGGGCACGTCGTCGGCGGCCAGCACGGCCGCCAGCTCCTCGGGGGCCTCGGGCCACGACGAGTCGCTGTGGGGGTAGTCGCACTCCCAGGCGATGTTGTCGATGCCGATCATGTCGCGGAGCTTCACGCCGACGGGGTCGGAGATGAAGCAGGTGAGGAAGTGGTGGCGGAACACGTCGCTGGGCCGGCGGTCGCCGAAGTCCTGGCCCGTCCACAGGTGGTGCATGTCGTAGGTGCGGTCGAGCCGGTCGAGGAAATACGGGATCCAGCCGGTGCCGCCCTCGGACAGCGCGATCCTGAGGTCGGGGTAGTGCTTGGGGATGCGCGACCACAGCAGGTCGGCCGCGGCCTGGCAGATGTTCATGGGCTGCAGCGTGATCATCACGTCGATCGGCGCGTCGGGAGCGGTGACGGCCAGCTGGCCCGACGACCCGAGGTGGATCGACACGACCACGCCCTCGTCGGAGCACGCCGCCCACAGCGGGTCCCACGAGTCGTTGTGGAAGCTGTCGTAGCCGAGGGTCGCGGGGTTCTCGGTGAAGGTGATCGAGTGGACGCCCTTGGCCGCCAGGCGGCGCACCTCGTCGGCCGCCACCTGCGGGTCCCACAGCGGCACGAGGCCCATGGGGATGAACCGGCCGGGGTAGGTGCCGCACCACTCGTCGACGTGCCAGTCGTTGTAGGCGCGCAGGACGGCGAGGCCGAAGTCCTTGTCGTCGACCGTGGCGAACACCCGGCCCGAGAACCCCGGGAACGACGGGAAGCACATCGAGCCGAGGACGCCGCCCGCGTCCATGTCCTTGATGCGGTCGTGGATGTTCCAGCAGCCGGGCCGCATCTCGTCGAAGGCGGTCGGCTCGATGCCGTACTCCTCCCGGGGCCGCCCGGCCACGGCGTTGAGCCCGATGTTGGGGATCTTCTGGCCGTTGAACATCCACACGTCGGACCCGTCGCGGCGGCGGTGCACCCGCGGCGCCTCGTCGCGCGCCGCGTAGGCCGCGGGCAGGTGGTCCTCGAACAGGTCGGGCGGCTCGACCAGGTGGTCGTCGACGCTGATCATGATCATGTCGTTGGCGTCCATGGGTCCCCCTCTGGAACGGGCCTCCGGCACGTTGAACTATAGTTCGAAGAACTGAACACGGCGCGTCGACGACCGCTCGCACGCCGGACGAGGGGGAGACATGACCGACGAGCACCAGTACGCGGAGCGGATGTTCCCCGCCCCGGTCGACCTCGGCATCGCCCAGCCCGACCGGGCCGTCTCGTCGGTGACCCACGGCACCGAGTCGTACCTCACCGGCCGGGGCGGCGAGGGCACGGCGTGGTACCAGGGCGGGGGCGCGGCCTCCGACCGGGCGGTGCAGGGCATCACGATCTACCCGCCGACCGGCGGCGTCCAGACCCAGGGCGACCCGTTCGAGCCGGTGAAGGTCGGCATCCTCATCGACATGGACCTCAACCAGCTCCTCGCGGACTGGATCGACCCCACGATCCTGGCCGTCGAGGACGCGCTGAACGAGGGGGTCTACTCCCGGGGACCGATCCAGCTCGTGATCGCCGACGCCCGGGGCCTTCCGCGCGAGAACTACCGCAAGGTCATCGACGGCTACCGCTGGCTCGTCGAGCAGGGCTGCGTGGTCGTGCTCGGGCCGATGATCTCCGACAACTCGCTGGTGCTGCAGGACACCGCCAACGAGCTCGGCGTGGCCTGCATCGGGTGGACCGGTGCCCACCGGTTCGCCTCCGAGTACTGCTTCACCGTCGCCAACGGCGACATCCCCACCGAGGGCGTGATGTGCGCCCAGTGGCTCGCCGCCCGGGGCATCACGAAGGTCGGGTCGTTCTGGGAGCAGGGGTCGTCGGGCCGCGACTACGCCGACTACTTCCGCGACACGGCCGGGTCGCTGGGGCTCACGGTCGTGCGCGAGGTCAAGCTCGAGCCCAACCCCCGGGGCCTGCAGGACGACCTCGCGATGATGCGCGACCTCGGCGTCGAGGGCCTGTACTACGGCGGGTACGGCTACGCCACGTTCCACTTCGCCGAGGCGCTGAGGGCGCTCGACTGGGACCCGCCCCGGGTCATGGGCACCGCCTTCATGTTCTATTCGAACTCGAACCGGTGGGCCGAGGGGCTCGAGGGCTGGCACGGTGTCGACCAGCTCGGCGAGGACGGCACCAATCCCAACTACGAGGCCATGATCGATCGCTTCACCAAGCGGTTCGGCCGGTCCACCCGCAACGTCGTCGTCGCCCTGGCCTACGACACGGCGCGGGTCGCCATCCACGGCATCGGCAACGCCGCCATCCCCACGCCCCGGCACGTGAAGGAGGGCATGGAGCGCATCCGCTGGATGCCCGCCACCAACGGCGGCCCGGGCACCTACATCCAGTTCGGGCCGTGGGACCGCAAGGGCTACAAGGGCGACTTCCTCACGATCCGCGAGCTGCGCGGCGGCGAGCTGCGGTTCGACGGCTACCACCGTCCCGAGTGGCCCTCGAACCCGTGAACGGCGAGGCCCGGTGACGAGCGAGGCCCGACCATGAGCGAGGTCCGACCATGAGCGAGGTCTGGTGATGAGCAACGACAAGGTGTACATCCACGAGCTCATCGACATCATCGGGCACAACCGCGCCCGCTACATGCACCACATGACGGCCAACTGGGTGCCGGTCGCCATCGAGGAGCGCGAC
>Ga0111538_10002872_pt1 | contig 24159 bp, 20 predicted proteins | sample SoiMethybrSBSTD1_FD_79669 | JGI IMG/M metagenome (GOLD analysis project Ga0111538, IMG submission 79669) | Bulk soil microbial communities from a Populus tree surrounding site in Tennessee, USA - Soil MetaG P. TD hybrid SBSTD1 (version 2)... | ecosystem: Environmental > Terrestrial > Soil >...
CCTCGTTGTAGTTGTCGATCACGATCTTCCAGTTCGAGGGCTGGTGGTTGTGCCACTCGCCGCTCGGCCTGAGCCGCTCGATGCCGTAGCGCTCGAGCCGCTCCGGCAGGCCGGCCACCTGGTCCGACAGCGGCTCGGCGTGGATGTCGAGGTTCACGAAGATGAGCCCGCAGAGCGTCTCCACCCGCGCCGGGAACAGGCCGAGCGTCGACTTGTCGAGCCCCGCGATCGAGCGCCCCTCGGGCACGCCGATCAGCTCGCCATCGGTCCGGTAGGTCCAGCCGTGATAGCGGCAGCGGATCGCCTTTCCGCACTGGCCCGAGCCGCTCAGGAGGCGCGAGCCGCGGTGGCGGCAGACGTTCCGGAAGGCGCGCAGCTCGCCGTGCTCGTCGCGGAGCACGAGTACCGGCTGTGAGCCGGCCGTGGAGGTCATGTAGTCGCCCGGGTTCGGGAGCCGGCCCACGTGGCCGACGAGCTGCCAGGTGCGGCCGAAGATCCGGCGCTCCTCGAGCTCCGTGATCTCCGGGTCGCGGTAGTGGCGCGGCTCGAGCTGGCGCCAGCTCTCCTGGGCGCGTGGATCCGCCGCCGGACGGACCTGCTGCGTGCTCTTTTCCGCTCCAGGCCTGGCCTCAACTGTGCTCATCGGCTCCATCCTGACTTTGTGATCAGTCGCATGATACCATCCTCTCGTGCGTCCGCTTGGCGCCCGTCACGTGTGGCTCTCGATCACGCCCGAGCCTGAGAGCGAGCTGCCTCGCGCCATCGCGACGCTTCGCTCCGGGGGCTCGCCCCCGGCCTCGCTGGTCGAGCGCGAGACGGCGCGGGTGGAGGCGCTCGTCCTGCGCGGAAGCCGGCGCGCCTGGCGGCGCTATCTGGCCGAGGCGCTCGCTCTCGCCGGCGCCTCGGACGACCCGGCCGTACACGACGCCCGCGCCCTGGTCGAGGACGTCGTCCACAACCACGACAACCTGGAGCTCGCCCTATGACAGTCACGCCCGCCGCCCCCGCCGCCGCCCAGACGGCGGCCGACTTCACGCCGGAGCAGCTCGACCTGCAGGAGCGGGCGCGCCGCTTCGTGGAGGACGTCCTGATCCCGAACGAGGAGCTGGCCGAGCGCTCCGGCGGGCACATCCCGGACGAGCTGAAGCAGCGCATCAAGCGAGAGGCCGTCGACGCGCGCCTGTCGGGCGGGCTGCACGCGGTGGAGCACGGCGGACAGGGCTGGTCGAAGGTGGAGTGGTTCCTCGTCGAGGAGCAGCTCGGCCGGTCGACGAACGCGCTCTCGTGGCACATGCCGGGCGCGTACAACGTGCTGGCGAACGGCTCGCCCGAGCAGATCGAGCGGTACCTGAAGCCGGCGCTGCGCGGCGAGCTGCACGACGCGTACGCGGTCACCGAGGCCGAGGCGGGCTCCGACCCCTCGCGCATCGAGACGACCGCGACGAAGACGGACGGCGGCTGGGTGATCGACGGCGAGAAGTGGTTCGTCACCTACGGCGACGTCGCGGCCGTGTACATCGTGATGGCGAACGCCCTGGGGGACGGCGAGCGGCAGCCGACGCTGTTCCTGGTCGACCGGTCGCTGGACGGGATCGAGATGCTGGACGATCCGCCGTTCACCCACACCTATCCGCACGGTCACCCGACCATCCGCTTCAACGGGGTCGAGGTGGGCGACGACGCGGTGATCGGCGGGATCGGCGGGGGCGACGACCTCCAGCGCTCGTGGTTCACCGAGGAGCGGATCGGGATCGCGGCCCGCGGGGTGGGCTCGATGTGGCGGCTGATCGAGGAGAGCACCTCCTGGGCGATCGACCGCGAGCAGGGCGGCTCCCGGATCATCGACTACCAGGGTGTGTCGTTCCCGCTGGCGGACTCGGCGGCCGACGCCGCCGCGGGGCGCCTGCTGACGCTCGAGGTCGCGCGGCTGGCCGATGCGGGCGCCGACCCGAAGGTCGTGCACGCGAAGGCGTCGATGGCGAAGCTGTTCGTGAGCGAGGCGTCGAACCGGTGCGCCGACCGCTGCCTGCAGATCTTCGGCGGCCGCGGCTACATGCGCACGAACGTCGCGGAGCGCTTCTTCCGCGAGCTGCGAGTCGACCGCATCTGGGAGGGCACCAGCGAGATCCAGCGGCTGATCATCGCGCGCGCCCTGGAGCGCCGCGGCGTGGAGCGGACGCTGCACTGATGGAGCTCGGCCGGCTGCTGCGGCCGCGGAGCATCGCCGTCGTCGGCGCGAGCGAGCGCGACGACTCGTACGCGGGCGAGACGCTGCTGAACCTGCGCGGCGCGGGCTTCGCCGGGCCGGTGTGGGGCGTGAACCCGAAGCGCACGTCGGCGCACGGGTTCGACTGCTTCCCGTCGCTCTCGGAGCTGCCCGGTGTGCCGGACGCGGTGGTCGTGGGGATCCCGGCCGCTTCCGTGCCGGAGGTGCTGGATGAGGCGGGCGCGCTCGGCTGCGGCGGCGCCGTCGTGTACGGGGCCGGCTTCGGCGAGGTGGCGCTGGGCGTCGAGCACGAGCTGCGGCTGCGCGAGGTGGCCCTGCGCCACTCGCTCCCGGTGTGCGGCCCGAATGGCAACGGGATCGTGGCGGTCGGCTCCGGCGCGGCGATGTGGGGCGACGCGCTCGCGCAGCTCGAGCCGGGACCGGTGGCGCTGGTGTCGCAGAGCGGGAACGTGGCGGTGAACGCGCTGGCGGGCCGCCGCGCGCTGCGCTTCCACACCGTGATCTCGTGCGGCAACGCCACGGTCGTGGACCCCGCCGGCTGGATGCTCGAGCTGGCCCGCGACGGCGACGTGCGATCGATCGCCCTCTACCTCGAGGGCGACGGCGACGGCGCACTGCTGTGCGAGGCGCTGGCCGAGTGCGCCGAGCGCGGCGTGGGCGTGGCGGTGCTCAAGGTGGGCGAGTCCACCGCGGGCGCGGCGGCGGCAACCGCGCACACCGGGGCACTCGCGGGCGACCAGCGCGTGTTCAGGGCGCTGGTCGAGGAGGCCGGCGCCGCCTGGGCGGCCGACCTGCACGACCTGCTGGAGCTGGCCAAAGCCCTGGCGGTGCGCAAACCCTCAACCACCCTGCGAAAAGGGTCAGACCCCTTTCGCAGGGTTGCGGTTCTCACCTGCTCCGGCGGCGACTCGGCGCTCGCGGCCGACGAGTGCGCGCGCATCGGGCTTGGGCTGCCGCTGTTCTCGGAGGCGACGGCCGCGCGGCTGCGGGATCTGCTTCCCGATGCGGCCACGGTCGGCAATCCGCTCGACTACACCGCCCTGATCTGGGGCGACACCGAGCGGCTCCGTGACATCATCGTCGCCGTCGGCGAGGACCCGTCCATCGACCGGATCCTCGTCTTCTACGACCAGGCGGCCGACTCCGGCCGTGGCGGCTCGTGGGCCGCGGTGCGCAGGGGGATCGCGCAGGGGGCGGCCGCCTCGGCCACGCCCGTGATGGTCTCCTCCACCCTGCCCGAGCTGCTCGACGAGGCATCGGCGTTCGAGTTCCTGGAGGCCGGCGTGCCGGCTGTGGCCGGACTGCGCACCGGGCTGGCCTGTGCGGCGGCGCTCGGCGACCCCGGCGGGGACCCCACCCGGCTCCGCGAGATCGCGGCCGCCGCCCGGCGTCCCGCCGCCCCTTCGGATCGAAATGGCAGACGCTGGCTCGCCGAGCACGAGGCCAAGGAGCTGCTGCGCTCGGCCGGCGTGGCCGCGGCCGAGGGCCGGCTGGTGGCGGGCGAGGACGATGCGGTAGCCGCGCTGGCGGAGCTCGGCGGTCACGTTGCCGTGAAGCTCAGCGCGCCGTCGGTGCAGCACAAGGCGGACATCGGCGCGCTGGAGCTGGGCGTCTCGACAGAGGAGGCGATGCGGTCCGCGCACCGCCGGCTCGCCTCTCTGGGGATCGACGGCAGCGGAATTCTGGTCGAGCGGATGGCGCCCCCGGGCGCCGAGCTGCTCGTCTCGACCCGTTCGGACGCGGTCGTGCCGTGCCTCGTCATCGCCCTCGGCGGTGCGTGGACCGAGCTGCTCGACGACGCCGCCATCGTGCCGCTTCCGGCGAGCGCGGAGCGGGTGGAGGAGGCGATCCGCGGGCTGCGCGCCGCGCCCGTGCTCACCGGTGGGCGCGGCGGGGTGTCGTTCGACGTGCCGGCCGCGGCGCGGATCGCCGCGGCGGCGGGGGAGCTGCTGCTCGCCAACCGGCTCGAGCTGCTCGAGCTGAACCCGGTCGTGGTGCACGAGCGGGGCGCCACGGCGGTGGATGCGGTCGCGGCGGCATGAGGGCCGTCGTCGTCGGGGCCGGCCTGGCCGGGCTCGTCGCCGCTGACGAGCTGGCCCGCGGCGGCGCCGAGGTCGTCGTGCTCGAGGCTCGCTCGCGGGTCGGGGGGCGCGTGTGGTCGCAGACGCTTCCGAACGGCGCCGTCGTGGAGATGGGCGCCGAGTACGTCCTGCCGGGCAACACGGCTGTCCTCGAGCTGGTCGATCGCTTCGGGCTGGGCCTGTGGGACAAGGGCATGCGCTACGGGCGGCGCGACCCGCGCGGCGGGATCGGCACGACGCACGAGGAGCTGGCCGCGGCGATGGAGACGGTCGAGGCGGAGCTCGCGGCCGGCACGCACGGGGATGCGAGCGCCGAGGGCTTCCTCGACTCGATCGACATCCCCGTGGGCGCGCGCGAGGCGATCCTCGCAAGGGTCGAGATCTCATGTGCGAGCACCGCGGACCGCGTGGCCGCGGCCGACCTCACCGGAGTGGCGCACATCGACGACGAGCCGTCGCCGAGCATCGCGGGGGGAAACCAGCGCCTGCCGCTCGCGCTGGCGGCGGAGCTCGGCGCGGCGGTCCACCTGGACGACGCCGTCACCTCGATTCGGTGGGACGAGTCGGTCCGCGTGTCGTCGCGATCCGGGGAGGTGGAGGCGGACGTGTGCGTGGTGGCCGTGCCCGCCGCCGTCCTCGACCGGATCGCCTTCGAACCGGCGTTGCCCGAGCCGGTGCGCCGCGCGCTCAAGCTCGTCGAGTACGGGCACGCGGCCAAGCTGTTCGTCCCGCTCCGCGTGCCCGCCCCGCCCAGCGCCGTCATGAACGTGTCCGAGCGCTACTGGGCCTGGACCGCCACCGGCGACGGCGACGAGCCGCAGCCCGTGGTGAGCGCCTTCGCCGGGTCCGCCCCGGCGCTCGAGCGCCTGGACGTCGACGCCGGCCCCAGCCGCTGGCTCGACTCACTCGAGCGCCTGCGGGGCGACCTGGAGCTCGACCCGAACGGCGCGGTGCTCTCCACCTGGGACGACGATCCCTGGGTGCGCGCGGCCTACTCGACCACCCCGCCGCCGGAGGTGGAGGCGGCCACACAGAGCCTGTCCGGGCCGTTGGCGTTCGCCGGCGAGCACACAGCCGGCGACCACCACGGCCTCATGGAGGGCGCGATCAGGAGCGGGCGGCGCGCCGCTCGGTCGCTCGTTCGGGAGTGACGTCGCGGTAGACGGCCGCCACCTGGGTGGCCACGTCGGCCCAGTCGAAGCTCAGCACGTGCTCGGAGGCCTCGGCGACGAGCCGGTCGCGCAGGTCGTCGTCGGTGAGGAGGCGCTCCGCCATCTGGCCCAGCGAGCGCGGGTCGCGTGAGCGGAAGCGCAGACCCACGTCCTCGTTGGGCACGACCTCGCGGAGCCCGCCCGTGTCGGCGACGAGACACGGACAGCCGGACGCCATCGCCTCCAGCGCCACCAGCCCGAACGGCTCGTAGATCGACGGCACCACGGTGAGGTCCGCGATCCGGTACAGCGAGTGCAGCACGTCGTCGCCGATCCAGCCGACGAAGGTGCCGTGGTCGTCGAGCCCCAGCGCCGTCGCCTGCTCGCGCAGCTCAGGCTCGGCGGTGCCGGACCCGGCCACGATGAAGCGCACCTTGCCGATCCGCTCGATCAGCCCGGGCAGCGCCTCGAGCGCGAGCTGGAAGCCCTTTTCGTACACGAGCCGCCCGACCAGCAGCACGAGCTTCTCGTCGGGAGCGGCGAACCGGGACCGGAGCGTGTCGAGGTCGTCCACCGGCACGAGCTCCGACGGGTCGATCCCGTTGGGGATCACGTGCACCCGGCTCTCCTCGAGCCCGTAGATGTCGGCCACGTGCTCGCGCATGTAGGAGGAGCAGGTGATCACTCGCTCGGCGCGATTCGCCATCCACCGCTCCACCCCGTGGATGTACGACTGCGGATGCTTTTCGACCCAGCCCTGGTGGCGGCCGTACTCGGTCGCGTGGATCGTCACCACAAGCGGCGCGCGGAAGCGCTTGGCGAGGTGGTCGCCGGCGGATGCGACGAGCCAGTCGTGCCCGTGGACCACGTCGAAGTCGTAGCGGTCGCCGACCTCCACCCCGGCGGCCAGCATGTCCGAGTTCATGTGCTCGATCCAGGCCACGAACTCGCTCAGGTCGCGCGGACGCTCGGGCTCCCGCACCCGGTGGACGATCACGCCGCCGCAGACCTCCTCGGCGAGGTCCTCCTCGCGCCCGCGGGCGAGCACGTGCACGTCCATGCCCTGCGCGGCCATGTTCTCCGCGAGCTTGCGCACGTGCCGCGCGAGACCGCCCTCGATCAGGGGCGGGTACTCCCAGGACAGGATCAGGACGCGCATTCGAGCTAAGGAGTCGTGAGCGGAGAGAGGTCGAGGTGGGGCGCCAGCCCGCGCACAGACGGGTCCGGAGCGGCCGCTGAGTCTGTCAGAGCAGCCAGTGCAGCGTCCAGAGAACCTGCGTGGGCGCGCATTCGCTCGAGGGGGTAGTCGGCCGCCAGGTCGCGGGTGACCATGAAGGACCAGTCGCTCGACTGCATGGCGAGGAGCTCACGCGCCGCCCGCTCCAGCGCCGCGTGCGGGGCGCCATGGGTCGCAACCGCCGCCACCGTCCTGAGCTCGGCCGCCCGGGCGTCGAAGGCCAGCTCGGCAACCGCGGGCGAGTCCCAGGTGGTGAAGTCCTTGTCCCTGCCCCACGTCGCGGGAGCGAGCGGCCGCGCCACCGGCTCGGCCTCCTCCACCCCCTCGGACACCGTGACGAGCCGAACTCCCTGCGCCCGCGTCTCCTCGAAGACCGCCCCGAGCCAGTGGAGCCCCTCGTACCACCAGTGGCCGAGCAGCTCCGTGTCGAGCGCGCAGCAGAGCAGCCCGCCGTCCGCGAGCTTCTCGGCGGCACGCCGCACGAAGTCGCGCGCGTGCGAGTGCGCGAGCTCGAGCGCGGCATCGTGGTCGTACGGCTCCCCGGCGTTGTTCCATGGCTTCAGGTCGTGCACCGTCCGGCCCCAGTAGTTGCGGTAGGTCCCGTGCGTGGGATAGCCGTGTTTGTCGCACCAGACGAGCTCCACGGACTCCCAGTCGATCGGCACGGCCACGGGTCCCGCCTCGGTCGCGACCGGGCTCAGGTGGTCGAACCCGGCCACGCCGGTCTGGTCGACGCAGACGACGCGGACCCCGTGGTCGGCCAGCTCGCGCTCGAGGCCCGGGACGTAGGCGCACTCGGGCAGCCAGAAGCCTCCGCCCCAGTCGCCGAACCGCCGCAGGTGCGCCGCGGTGCCGGTCGCCACCTGGAGCCGGACGCCGGCGTCGGTGGCCAGCAGCGGAAGCAGCCCGTGGGTGGCGGCGGAGGTCCACAGCTCGACACCCTCGAGCCCGGCGAAGCCGCCGAGCAGGTCGCGGCCGCGCGCCTCGAAGGCCTCGTCGGCGCCCGTGTAGTCGGCTGCGGCGCGGCGCACCTCGGCGGCGAGCACCGGCTCGCCGGTGTCGTCCAGACCGGCCGCGTCCTCGGCATGGATCGGCGCGCGGATGTCTCGCAGGAAGCCGGCGTAGCGGTCGCCCGCCTCGCCGCGCATCGCCTCGAACTGGTCGCACAGCACGGGCGTGAGCCCGACCGTCACGGGCGCCCCGTCGAGCACGTCCAGCAGCGGCAGGTACACGCAGGCGACGGCCTCCCACAGCCACTCCTCGCCGAACGGCCATGTCCCGAAGCCCTCCACGTAGGGCATGTGCGAGTGGAGGACGATGGCGAGTGCCCCGTCCTCCGGACGGCGCGTCAAGGCCGAAGCACCGCCACGAAGTCGAGCGCACGGTCGAGCGGCCCGTCGCGCAGCGCGAAGTCGCGCGCCGAGATGGCGGGGGTGAACCGGTCGTAGAAGGGTTTCGTGATGCCGAGCGCGGCGTGAACGCGGTCCCAGCCGGCCCGCAGCGCCACCTCGTGCGCGCGCAGGACGCGCGCGTGGAACAGGCCGAGCAGCTCGACCTCTCCGAAGACGCTCTGGCAGAGGGCGCGGAACTCCTCGGCGCGGTACTCCTTGACGTGCCAGGGGTTGTCGGACTTCTCGGCCCCGGGAGGCGCGAGCGTCAGGAGATTCGGAGTCGAGACGTATGCCGCGCCGCCCGGTCGCAGCATGTCGCGGAAGTGGCGGAGCACCGCCTCCGGGTCCTCCACGTGCTCGATGGTCTGGAGGAACACCACGGCGTCGCACGGCTCCTCGTAGCTCTCCACGAGGTCGCGCACGAACCGGACGCCCGGCCGCGTGTACTTGAGGCGAGCGTGCTCGTGTGCCTCCCGGTTGGCGTCCACTCCGGTCACGTGGCGCGCGCGCCGTGCGAGCACGTCCACCCCATAGCCCTCTCCGCAGGCCATGTCCACCACGTCGCGGCCCGCGCAGCGCTCGGCCACCCACTCGTACACCGCCAGGTGGCGGCGGAACCAGTAGTTCTCGGCGGGGACATCGGGGAGCGTCCGCTCGCCGGTCAGCTCCAGCGGCGGCACGCCGTCGGGCTGAGCTCTCTGGACCGTTTCCTGCATGGGCCGAGGGAGTCTAGGTACTACTCTCCTCCCGCCCATGCAGACCGCAGAGCGCATCAGGGACGCAAACGTCCGTTACCACGACCTCGCCGCGGAGCACTACGACTCGAAGTGGGGCATCAACTACAACGAGGTCGGCCAGGCCCAGGTGACCGGCAAGCTGCGCAAGGCGCTGGGCCACGAGCCGGGCCGTTATGCGCGCGGGCTCGAGATCGGCGCCGGCACGGGCTACTTCACGCTGAACCTGCTGCGCGCCGGCGTGGTCGGCGAGGCGGTGGCAACCGACATCTCGCCCGGCATGCTGAGCCGGCTGGAGCGCTCGGCCGCCGAGATGGGGCTCGCGGTCGAGACGGCGGCGTGCGAGGCGGCGGAGCTGCCTTTCGACGACGACTCCTTCGACCTCGTGTACGGGCACGCCGTGCTCCACCACCTTCCAGACCTGCCGGCGGCGTTCGGCGAGTTCCGCCGCGTGCTCCGGCCGGGCGGCGTTGTGGCGTTCTGCGGCGAGCCGTCTCACTACGGCGACCGGCTGGCCTCGTGGCCCAAGCGGGGCGCGAACGCCGTGGCGCCCCTGTGGCGGGCGCTCGTGGGCGCCGGCCCGCGGCCGTCGGGCAATGGCAACGGCCATGTCCACACCGAGGAGGAGGACCACCTCGAGCAGGTCGTGGACATCCATGCCTTCACTCCGGCGCAGCTGTCCGCGTTCGCGCGGGGCGCGGGGTTCGAGCAGGTCCGGGTGGGCGGCGAGGAGCTCGTGGCCGGGCTGTTCGGCTGGGCCAACCGGACCCTGGAGGCGTCGGCCGACCCGCTCGACGTCCCGTGGGCGTGGCGGGTGTACGCCTACCGCGGCTACCTGCTTCTCCAGACGCTGGACCGCTCGCTGCTGGAGCCGCACCTCCCGCCGGCGATCTTCTACAACCTGCTGGTCTCGGCGCGGCTACCCGAGAGCGATCGCTAGCAGCGGCGCGGCCGCGGTCGCGATCAGGGCGTAGTCGAGGGCTCTTGCACTGAGGGAGAGGGCCGGGGCGGGCGCTGCCGGCTGAAAGCCGGCCGACTCGGTGACCACCCAGGTGAGGACCGCGTCGAGCAGCTCGCGCGGGCGCTTGGGCGTCTCGCCCAGTCGGGCGGTGAGGGTGCGGGCGGCGGCCGCGAGGCGGCTCTCCGAGTCGATCCGGTCCAGCACCGAGGAGGCCTCGGGCGCCGCCGGGATGCGCCGGATGCGGTGCAGCGCGCGCCGCGAGACCTCGCGGAGGCCATCGGCGCCGGCCGCCGCGCGCAGCCAGGTGGCGGTGAGGACAAGGAGGGCAGCCCGGAGCGCGCGCCGCAGCGCGGCGTCGAGCCCGAGCCCGCCGCCCAGGGCGAAGGCGAACGCGCCCGCGGCGAGGATGGCGGCGAAGGCGGCGCCGGCTCGCAGCGGCTTGGGGTCCGCGCGGCTCAGGAGCCACGTGAGGGTCAGCCACGCGGCCATGGCCGCGAGGAATGCCCACTCCGTGCTACCGAGCAGCAACGCGAATGCAACGGCAGCACTGAGGGTGACCGCGCGGGGGTCGAATCTCCCACGGTGGTGGGGAATCGTGCCGTTTTCCGGTACGAATCCCCACCACCGACGCTCGGGCTCCCCTTCAATGCTGTCTTTCCACGTGTTGAGCCCCCGCCGGTACACCAGGACCTGCACCGTGCTGGCAAACGCCGCCCACACCAGCAGGCTCACCAGCGTGAGCACCACCGCGTCCGCTGTCCCCACCTCGATGCCGATCCTGCGGCCGATCGCGTCGTAGGTGCCGGCGTAGGCGTCGAGCCCGCCCGCGATCACCCAGATGAAGAAGGCCGTGGTGGCGGCGTTGTGGAGCAGGCGGACGAGCGCGCAGGCGGCCAGCTGTGGCCAGAAGCCGACGCCCCGGGCGTGCAGGCGGCCGAGCATCGGCGCGGTGAGCGCCTGGGTGAGCGGCACGCCGAAGCGGGCGGGGCCGATGATCGCGACCGTCTCGAGCATCGCGGCCGCGCTCGCTCCGAACCCGAGCCGGGCGCCGCGGCGCTCGGCCACGCGGGCGAGCGCCACGCCGCCGGCGAGCGCGATCCAGAAGCCACCCGTTGGGGTTGCCCGAGCCGCCAGGAAGGAGACGACGCCGACGTGGGCCGGGCCGACGACGTCGGGCGGCGCCGGGCCGGCCTCCTTCGGTGCGTCGTTCGGCCACGCGTCGCCCACGGAGCGACCGTAGCGGGAGCTGGAGGGGCTCCCGCCGCAGCCGTTGGGGGTTTGCTTGGTCTGGGTCCCGGGGCGGGGCCTCGGGGCGTTGGTCTAGCTGCCGGAGTAGCGGCGGATCGGCGACTCAGCGATACGGCGGCCAAGGTCGGCCACCTCATCGTCGCTCATCTGGGCGGTAGCGAAACCGGCCTGCTCCAGCTCGTCACGGACACGCTGCACGCCCTGGATGTAATCCAGCTTGGCGCCCAGCTTCACCATCACCGACTTCGCGTTGTCGTCGTCGATGGCGGCACTTCCGTCCGCGGACGGCTTGAGGAGCCAGGACTTGACAGCCTCGGCCTCGGCAAGCGTCAGCTCCAGGCTGACGCCCTGATCATCCGCACCCTCCGGGAGACCGTTGGTCACCTCGATGGACATGGGGTGTGAATCGGCTTGCGCGCGTGTTCCTTGATTCTCAGCGGGATTCCTGGACAAACCGTGCAATAGCCGCTTCACGCGCCTCGCGCTGATCCACGATCGGTTCCGGGTAGTCCACGCCGTTCGCCCATGGCTCGGCCAGGTGCTCGAGCGGCACGTCGCGCAGCTCCTCGACGTACCGGCGCACGTATGCGCCGTCCGGATCGAGCGTCCGCAGCTGCCGCGTGGGGTTGTAGAGCCGCCGGTAGAACGGCTGCGGGTCCACCCCCACGGACGACACCCATTGCCAGTTCCCGTTGTTGTTGGCCTCGTCGCCGTCCACGAGCCAGCGCATGAACCAGCGCTCGCCCTGGCGCCAGTCGATGCCGAGCTGCTTGGTGAGGAACGAGGCCGCCACCAGCCGGGCGCGATTGTGGATCCACCCCTCGGTTCGGAGCTGCCGCATGGCGGCGTCCACGAGCGGGAAGCCGGTGCGGCCATCGCACCACGCGTCGAAGCGCTGCCGCGACCGGCTCCAGCGGATGTTGCCGCGGTAGCGCTCCTGGAACTCGGAGCGCGCGTTGCGCGGGAAGTTGAGCAGCACGTGAGCATGGAAGTCGCGCCAGCAGAGCTGGCGCCTGAACGCCCGGGCGCCCTCGCCCGCCGGGAGCCGCTCCTCGACCTCGCGCGCGGAGACGCAGCCGAAATGGAGATACGGCGACAGTCGCGAGGTGGCATCGGCGCCGAGGTCGTCGCGGCGGTCCGCGTACCTCTGAATGCCGTCGTTCAGGAAGGCCTCGAGCCGATTGCGTCCGGCGAGCTCGCCGCCTCGGGGAGCGGCGCTCAGGGGGTCGTCGCCCGGCGGTGAGGGAAGCGCCCCACGCAGGCGGTCCGGAAGCGCGGGGCGGGGGGCGGGGGCGTCGAGGACCACCCGGCGCGGCTCCTGGAGCCATGTCCGCTCGAATGGGCTGAACACCGTGTACGGGCCTCCCGCCTGGGTCCGGATGGCAGCGAGATCGTCCACCGCCGCCACGCCCGGATGCAGCTCGAGCGGACAGGGAAGCGCCCGGCGGACCGCGTCGGCCCGGCGGCGGGCGAACGGGCCCACGTCCTCGGTTGCATGCACGGCGCGGGCGCCGAGCTCGCGCGCAAGCTCCGGAAGCACCTGCTCCGGGCGGCCGTCGCGGAACGCGATCCCGCCGAGCCGCTCGTCTAGCTCCGCCAGGCACTCGAACATGAAGCGGGTGCGCGTGCTCGACGCGTGGCGGCCATTCAGAAGCCGGGAGTCGAAGCAGAACACCGGGACCACGTCATCGCCCTGCTCGAGCGCGGCACACAGGGCGGGATGGTCGTGCACACGGAGGTCGCGGGTGAGCCAGAGAAGGGCCGTCACGCGGCCGGAGACTAGCCTTGCCGTATGGGCCACGAGATCGAGCGCTTTCCCCTCTTCCCGCTCGGCCTCGTGCTGCTCCCCGGCGAGCTCGTGCCGCTCCACATCTTCGAGGAGCGCTACAAGCAGATGATCGGCGAGTGCCTCGACGAGGAGCGTGAGTTCGGGATCCTCTGGCTCGCGGAGGACGAGCTGAAGGAGGTCGGCTGCGCCGCGCGCGTCACACGGGTGCTCGAGCGCTTCGAGGACGGACGCCTGAACATCCTCGCCGAGGGCACCACACCCTTCCGCATGGAGCGCCGGATCGGCGACATGGCCTACCCCGCGGGCGACGTCGTCCTGCTCGACGACGAGCCGGACGCGGACGACGCCGCGCTCGAGCGCGCCCGCACCACCTACGCGGACCTGGTCGAGGAGGTCACCGACGCGCGGCCCGAGGCGGAGACGCTCGCCGGCCTCGATGCGTACGGCATGGCGGCCACGGTCGACATCAACCCAGCTGCCAAGCAGGCGCTGCTCGAGCTCCGGTCGGAGCCGGCCCGGCTGGAGCAGCTCGACGGTCTCTTCGCCGAGGCCCTCCAACGGATCAGGACGGCCGCGCGCGTCGCGGAGCAGGCGAGCGGGAACGGCCACCTGAAGCCGGGCGATTAGCACTCCCCAAGCGGGCTCGGCGGGTTGTGCCGTTTAAGGTCCCGCCGCCCCGGTGACGGATTACATATGCGCAGGGGCACTCTTGGCGTCGCCTGCCTCCTCGTGTTGCTCTTTGCCTTTGCCGGCAGCGCGCAGGCGGCCAGGTACGACGCCCACACAGTCATCGTCAAATTCGCGAGCGGCGTCTCCCAGACGCAGCGCGTCGCACTGCTGTCGAGCACGGGCGTGACCGGCACGACCGGGCACGTGGCCGGCGTCGGCGCCGACGTGGTCAGCGTCACGGGCGACCCGGCAACCGTCGCGGCGCGGCTCAACCGCAGCGCGCTCGTCAACTACGCGGAGCCGAACTTCATCCTGAAGGCGACGGCCACGCCGAACGACCCGATGTACCCGCAGCTGTACGGCCTGAACAACACCGGCCAGACGGGCGGCAAGCCGGACGCGGACATCGACGCTCCAGAGGGCTGGGACGCCGCCGGGCTCGGATCCTTCCCGGCGACGGGCGGCACCACGATCGGCATCGTCGACACCGGCATCGACCAGACACATCCGGAGCTGAGCGGCAAGACCGTGGCGTGTGGCGACGCGCTCGGCGGCACCGTCGTCAGCGGCGAGTGCACGGACGACAGCCTCCACGGCACGCACGTGGCCGGCACGATCACCGCCAAGGCGAACAACGGGACCGGCGTGGCGGGCGTGGACCCGAACGCAAGCCTCGTGATCTGCAAGGCGCTGCGCGGCGGCGCGGGCGTCGGCCTCACCTCCGACGTGTCCAGCTGCATCACGTGGGCGCACACACACGGCGCGAAGGTCATCTCGATGAGCCTCGGCGGCGGCGCGTCCACGACGCTCCAGCAGGCCGTCCAGGGCGCCTGGGCGAACGGCGGGCCGAACGGCTCGGTGCTCGTGGCCGCGGCCGGCAACGACGGCGACTCGACCGTGAACTACCCGGCGGGCTACGCCGAGGTCGTCTCGGTCGCCGCGACCGACCAGAACGACGCCAAGGCGTCCTTCTCGAACACCAACGCGGACGTCGAGGTGGCTGCGCCCGGCGTGAACATCCTGTCGACGATCCCGGGTGGCCAGTACGCCACGATGTCGGGCACGTCGATGGCCACCCCGCACGCCTCCGGCGTGACCGGGGTCCTGTGGCAGCTGTTCCCGGCCGACACCGCAGCCGGGATCCGCAGCAAGCTCGACGCCGCCGTGGACGACCTCGGCGCGGCGGGCCGGGACCAGTCCTTCGGCTTCGGCCGGGTCAACCTGTGCAAGGCGGCCGGCGGGGGCTGCTGACCAGCTGACGAGGTGACCGCCGCGGGCGTTCAGCGCCCGCGGCGGCTCGCCAGCTCCGTCCGCGAGTGAATGCCGAGCTTGGCGTAGACGCGCGTCAGGTTCGCCTCGACGGTACGCACGCTCACGAATAGCTCCGCCGCCACCTGCTTGTTCGACAGCCCGTCGGCGACCAGGTCGGCCACACGCGACTCTGTTGGGGTGAGCCCTCCCACGGGTGCTCGGCCGCTGATCCGCGCCAGCTCGGACCGGGCCCGCTCCGCCCAGAGTCGTGCGCCGATCCCGTTGAGGATCGCCAGCGCCTCCTCGAGGGAGGCGCGCGCCGCCGCCCTCTGCTTCAGCCGCCGCTGAACCTGACCAAGCACGATCAGCGTGCGCGCGCGCTCGAGCGGAACGGGAAGGTTCCGGTGGAGCTCGAGCGCCGCCTCGGCGTGGCCAAGCGCGGAGTCCAGATCCGCTCCGGCCGCCGCGAGCAGCGCCCGGCAGCGCGCCGCCGTTGCTCGCACGCGCAGCCTGTCGAGGCGCTCTCCGGCCTCCTCCCATGCGACGAGCACCTCCTCCGCGTCCTCGAGCCGGCCGACGCCGATCAGCGCCTCGACGGCGTCCGGCATGTCGATGACGTGAGGCAGGCCGGGATCGACCGCCTGGGAGCTCAGAAACAGTTCCGCGGCCGGTGACAGCCGCTCCACCGCCGCGGCGTTGTCCCCGAGAGACAGCTCCAGGAAGCCCAGCGTGTTGCGGTTCATCGTCGCGAAGGCCACCTCGCCCTGCGCCTCGCATTGGGCGAGCCCACGCTCTCCCAGTTCGCGCGCCCGCTCCACGTCGCCCACATGCGCGGCCACAAGTGCGCGCACGTAGACCAGCGAACCCTGGGCCACGTCACCGTACGACGCCTCCTGGATCGCGAGCCCCTCCTCCGCGTAGCGGAGCGCGGCGTCGAAGCGCCCCTCGCGGATCTCGAGCTGCGCGAGATGGAGACACAGCCCCGAGCGCGACTCGTCGTCTCCGGCCTCGGCCGCGCGGCGGTGGCGCTCCTCCAGCAGCGGCCGCGCCGCCTCGAGCTGGTCCGAGAACATCAGCGCCCGGCCGAGCAGCATGCCGGGACCCCAGTAGGCGCTCGGAATGAGGTCATCGCCCTCGAGCTCCGCGGCCTCTCGCAGGAGCTCCATCGCGCCCACGTCCCCGCGCAGGTGACTGAGCCTGGCGCGGGCGCCAACCACCTTGATACGCAGCGTCCGGTCCGTGCACGGCCCGCACTCCTCGTTCGCGCGCATCAGTCGCGCGAGGGCCACGTCGTATCGGGCCCCGAGCGCGAGCCCCAGTGACTCCGCAAGGAGCGCCTCGATGAGAGCCTCCGTGTCCTCCCCCGCCTCCTCGACCGCCTGGCGCGCGAACTCGAGCATCTCGTCCAGCCGACCCTCCTGCTCCGTGCACGCGACGAGAGCTCGCGAGCGGAGCGGACCGCGAGGAAGCTCTTCCACCAGGGCATGCGACAGCGCGATCGCCCGGCGGCCGTCTCCGGCGGCCACGTGGTGTCGCACAGCTTCGATGCGGCGACGGGCTGCCCTGTCGGGGTCGGGCTCCGCGCGAGCCGAGGCCTCGAGCAGCTCCGCGGCGGTGGCCGGCGCACCCCGCGCCGCAGCGGCCTCGGCACCCGCCGCAATGTCCGCGGCGACCAGCGCGTCGGAGGCCGTGGAGGCAGCCGCCAGATGCCGTGCTCGCTCCTCGGCATCGGTCGCGACCTCCGCGAGCCTGCCATGAACCGCTCGGCGCCGTGATGGCGGGAGCTGCCGGTACGCGGCCTCCGCGAGCAGGGGATGATCGAACCGGATGGTCTCCGCCTCCTCGTGCACGACCTCCGCGACGAATGCGGCGTCGAGCGCGCCGGGGTCGACCACGGCGGTGGCGGCCGCGATCGTGGGGTGGCCCATCGCCGCGACGGTTCCGAGGGCGTCCGTCGTAGCCCCGGGCAGCGCGCGCAGGCGGTCCTGCAGCACGGCGTATATCCCCTCGGGCAGAGGCAGGTCCGGTGTCACCGGCTCGCTCCCGGCGTGGCGAAGCGCAGCCCGCGCGAGCTCGAGCACGTAGTACGGGTTGCCGCCCGAGATCTCGGCCAGGCGCGCGAGCGCCGGCCATGAGACACCACCCCCCAGCCGAGTCTGGAGAATCCGGTGGAGGGCGTCCGGGCCGAGCGGCCCGACGCCGATCCGGGTGATCCGCTCGTCGGCGAGGCCAAGGTCGAACGGTTCCGCTCCCGGAGCCGCGCGGCGGGTCGCGAGCAGCACGACGGGCTCGTCGCCGAGCCGCCGCAGGGCGAAGGCGAGCGCGCCCGCGGAGGCGGGGTCGAGCCACTGGACGTCGTCGATCGCGAGCACGAGGGGAGCGTCGCCGGCCGATGTCCGGAGCACCGCGAGCGTGGCGGCGCCCACGGCGCGCGGGTCCACCGGCCCGGAACCGGGGGCGGCGCGCAGCAACGCCACGTCGAGCGCGTGGCGTTGCGGCGCCGGAATGCCCTGGCCGACCTCGTCGACCACCGAAGCGAGCAGGTCGCCGAGCGCCGCGTGGGAGAGGCCGGTCTCGGACGCCACCGGCCTGGCGGTGAGCACTCGCAGACCCCGCTCCTCCGCCTCGGCGATGCCGGCCAGCCACAGGGCGGTCTTGCCGATGCCGGCCTCGCCCTCGAGCAGGATCCCGGCGGCCGGGGAACTCCCGGTGAGCAGCTCGCGCAACCCACGCAGCTCGGCTTCGCGGCCCACGAGTGCCGCGGTGGGCGGCGACTCACGTTGGAGTTCCACGGCCACCGATGATAGGCCGGTCAGCGGTGATGAAAGCGCTCGGCCGCACGGGTCGAGTCGATCGTGCCGCTCGGCCGGGAATCGTCCAATCCGTACCGGTAGACCTTCGCGGGATCGGGCTGTGCGACGGCGGGCGTGCCCGATCGCGCCGGGGCGGTTCGGTCGGATCCGCCGCCGGCAACCGCGAGGGTCACCGTGACCGAGGTCACGGCGACCAGAGCGCTTGCCGCGGCGAGTACCGGGACGCGGCGGGTTCTATTGCTCTTCGAGGGGGAGGCATGGACGGCGGTGCTCATTGCGGGCTCCTTGCTTCGAGGGACGAGAACGAAGCTACGCCCGCACCGGCCGAGCCGAAATTGCGGAAACCCCCACACTTTGGCCGGGCTAGCCGACCACCGTCGCGACACCACCACGACGCGGGTCGCCTCCACCTGTGAGGCGGCCCGTGTCGGGGTTCCGCGCTACGGCCTGCACCCCGCCGAAGAAGAGGTTCAGCTCGCTCCACCGGCGGACCGTCCAGCTCCCCTGCTCCAGCCGGTCGAGCGCCGCCGCGTCCACGCCCGGCTCGGCGTCGACCTGTCCCTCCTCCACGTGCAGGCGCGGCGCCGAGACCGCGTCCTGCGCGGCCATTCCGTCATCGATCACGTGGAGCACCGTCTGCAGGATCGCCGAGCGGATCCGGTTGGACCCCGCGCTGCCGATCGCGATCTCGGGCTCGCCGTCCGCCAGCACGACCGTCGGCGCCATCATGCTCGGCACGCGGGCGCCCGGCGCGTGCCGGTGGAACCCGAGCGGGTTCAGGTCCTGCTCCCCCAGCATGTTGTTGACGTGCATGCCGGTGCCCGGCACCACGACGCCTGAGCACGAGCCGTTCGAGCACGTGACCGACGCGCAGGCGCCCTCCGCGTCCATGACCGAGATGTGGGTGGTGTTGCCGAGCCGGGAGCGCACCTCGGTCGCGACCGTGTCGAGCGCCTGCTTCGCCAGGAACTGCTCGAGGAACCCCTCGGTGGCCAGCCCTTCGAGGAACTCCGCGTCGCGTGCCCGGTTGGTCTCCTCGATCACCTCGGCGATCACGAACGGGTCGTGGGGGCGCCCGAGCCGCTCGAGGATGCCCAGCGCGTCCGCGATCAGGATCCCGCCCGACGACGGCGGCGGGTTGGTGAGCACCTCACGACCGCGGTACGTCACGCGCGCGGGCTCGCGCTCGATCACCTCGTAGGACGCGAGGTCCTCGCGGCTCAGCATGCCGCCCCGCTCGAGCACCCAGTCGCTCACCGCCGCCGCGACGTCGCCCGTGTAGAGGAAGCCCGGCCCCTCGGCGCCCAGCCGGTCCAGCAGGTCGCCCAGCTCCGGCGCCCGGAAGGTGTCTCCCTCGCGCAGCAGCTGCCCATCCGGGGCGTACATCGCCGCGCACTCCGGCGTGGACGTGACGATCGGGGCGAGCACGGTGTAGAGGAAGGCCTGCATCGGCACCACCTCGACCCCATCGCGGGCAGCGCGCGCCGGTGCGTCCGTGAGGTCGCCGAGGCCGACGCTTCCGAACCGCCGGAGGATCTCGGCCAGCCCGACCGTCGTCCCGTACGCGCCGCACGACGCGGCGCCGATGTTGAACCGCTGAACCGCGTCCTCGGAGAAGCGGACGTCGATCGGGACGAGTTCCCCCGGCTCGCGGTCCTCGAGCCCGAGCCCGGGCGCCGCGACGAAGAAGTCGAGGAGATGGTTCTCGCCGCGGGCGTGCACCACCATGAAGCCGCCCGCGCCCGGCCCGGTGAGCGGCGCCTCGGCCACGAACGACATGAGCACCGCGGCCACCGCCGCATCCACCGCGTTGCCGCCGGCGCGCAGGACATCCGCCCCGGCCTCAGCCGTGAGCGGATGGCCGGCTGCGACCACCCCTCTCATCGGCGCGAGCCTAGTGCGTGATCAGCCGCGCGGTACGAACTCGGGCACGTCGATGTCGGCCAGGATGTTCGAGGGCTCACGCGAGCGCCGCACCTGCGGCTCCGCGTCGGCCGGGATGCGCCCCGGCGACTCGCGCCGGATCGGCCGGTCGCCATAGCCCGTGGCCACGACGGTCACCCACACCTGGTCCTCGACCTTGTCGTCGACCATCGCCCCGAAGATGATGTTCGCGTCGGGGTGCGCAGCCTCGGCCACCGCCTTCGCCGACTCGTTGACCTCCCACAGCGAGAGGTCGCGGCCGCCGGTGATCGACAGCAGGATCGAGCGCGCGCCGTCCAGCGACGTCTCCAGGAGCGGCGACTCGATGGCGTGCTCCACCGCGTCCATCGCGCGCCGGTCGCCCGTGCCCATGCCGATGCCGAGCAGCGCCTGACCGGCCTCGGCCATGATCGTCCGCACGTCCGCGAAGTCGAGGTTGATCAGCCCGGGCAGCGTGATCAGGTCGGAGATGCCCTGCACGCCCTGGCGGAGCACGTCGTCCGCCACTCGGAACGCCTCGACCATCGACGTGGACTTGTCGAGCACGGACAGGAGACGCGCGTTCGGGATCACGATCAGCGTGTCCACCTCGCGTGCGAGCTCCTCGACGCCGCGGTCGGCCTGGTCGCCGCGGCGCGCGCCCTCGAACGAGAACGGCTTCGTGACGATGCCGACCGTGAGCGCGCCCACCTCGCGGGCGATCCGCGCGACCACGGGCGCCGCACCGGTGCCGGTGCCGCCGCCGGAGCCGGCCGCGATGAACACCATGTCCGAGCCCTTCAGGTGGCTCTTGATCTCGTCGTAGTCCTCGACGGCCGCGGCCCGGCCCAGATCAGGGTTCGAGCCGGAGCCGAGACCGCGCGTGGCGGCGTTCCCGATGTGGAGACGGGTGGACGCGGACGAGCCCTCGAGCGACTGGACGTCGGTGTTCACCGCGATGAACTCCACGCCCTCGACCTCGGCCTCGATCATCCGGTTGACGGCGTTCACACCCGCGCCGCCCACGCCGACCACCCGCAGGACGGGCTCGGTCGGGCGGTCGGGCGCCACGCGGATGAACGGCTCCGACTCCGGCATGGGCTCGCGCTGAGCCGGGACCGGCTCGCGTTCGAGGATGTTCTCGGGGATGTCGTGCGAGAAGACGGCCTTCAGCCGCTCCTCGGGCGTGGGGATGCCCTCGTGCTGGCCGTACCGGCCCTCACGCTGCACTCGGCGCGCCTCGCGCTCCTCGGCACGCTTGGCGGCCTCGGTCATCCTCTCCGTCTGACCCTGGGGCTCGGGAACATGCCTCGTGACCTGCGGCGCCGCCCCACCCTCCGGGAGCGGGCGCCCGAGCTTGGGCTCCTCGTCGTGGCGCGGAGCGTCCTCCTGACGAGGCGGCTCCTCCTGGCGCGGCTTGTCCTTCGGACGAGCGTCGTCCTCCTCCGTCTTGCGGAAGAGCTGCGCCAGGGGGCCCTCGCGCATGCTCGCCCTCTTACCGCTTGCCATTCGCCAGGACCTCCTCCGCTAGCCGCCGGTAGGCGTAGGCCGCCTTACCGTCAGGGTCGTACTTCAGCACCGACATGCCCTTCACGGGGGCCTCGGCGAATCGAACGGTCTTGTTGATGCGCGACGCGAAGACGCGGTCGCCGAAGTTCTCCTCCAGGATCTCGATGGCTTCCTTCGCGTGCACGGTGCGATTGTCCACGAGCGTCGGCAGGATGCCCTCGATTTCGATCTCCGGGTTCAGCTCCTCACGCACCATGGACAGCGTGTTCTGGAGCTGGATCAGCCCGCGCATGGATAGATACTCGCATTGCACGGGGACGATCACCTTCTGGGAGGCCGTCAGGGCGTTGATCGTGAGCAGCCCGAGGCTTGGTGGAGTGTCGATGAAGATGAAGTCATAGTCGTCGCGAACGGGCTCGAGACCCTTCTTGAGGGAGCGCTCGCGGCCGATCATCGTGGACATCGCGATCTCGGCTCCGGCGAGGTCGATCGACGAGCACGCCACGTCCACCTCTCGCTTGCGGATCACCTCGCGGATCGAGAGCTGGTGCACGAGCACGTCATACATCGAGGCGTCGAGCTGGTCAGGGTCGATGCCCTGGCTCATTGTGAGGTTGCCCTGCGGATCGAGGTCGACGCACAGCACGCGATGGCCTCGCTCGACGAACGCCGCCGCGAGATTGAGCGTGGTGGTCGTCTTGGCGACGCCGCCCTTCTGATTTGTGAACGCGATGACCTGCGCCTTGGCATCCATTACGCAAGCGGTATTCGCACGGGCTGGGCGGAATCCTTCACCCTTCCCGTCCGGTGACTGCGCTACTCGACAAGCGGCTCCTCGTCGTGACCGGCAAGGGAGGGGCCGGGAAGACGACCCTGGCGGTCGCGCTCGCCCTCGCGGCCGCGCGTCACGGCAAGCGCGTGGTGCTGTGCGAGGTGGCCGGCAGCGACCGCATGTCGCGGCTGGTGCCGGAGCTCACCACCGTGTCCGTGGATCCCGAGGAGGCGAAGCGCGAATGGCTCCGCTACCAGCTGAAGTCGCGGACGCTCGCCGGCGTGCTGGGCGGCAGCAGCCTGTTCCAGTACCTCACCGCCGCGGCGCCCGGGCTCACTGAGCTCGTGACGATCGGAAAGGTCTGGGACCTCGCGCAGCTCGAGCCGCGCGCGGGCGGGCAGACGTTCGACCTGGCGATCGTCGACGCGCCCGCCACCGGGCACGGGCTGGCGATGCTGCGGGCGCCGAGCACCTACGCGACCATCGCGCGGGTCGGGCCGGTCGGCCGGCACGCCGAGACGATCGACTCGTTCCTGCGCGACCCGCGCCAGACCGGCGTGCTCGCCGTCGCGCTGCCCGAGGAGATGCCCGTGAACGAGACCGTCGAGTTCGAGCGGGCGCTCGACCGCGAGCTCGGCATGGCGGTCGACGCGATCCTCGTGAACGCGGTGCACCCGATTCGATTCCGGCCGCGGGACATCGAGCGCATCCGCGGCGCCGCCGGTGAGAAGCCCGTGACACGCGCCGCGCTGAACGCGGCTCTGTCGGAGCACACCCGGGCCCGCGCCGAGCACGCGCAGGTACGCAGGCTGCGGCGCGCGGCCTCCGGCCCTGTGACCACCCTCCCGCGGATCTTCGAGCCGGAGCTCGGCCGGGACGAGATCGAGCGGTTGTCGGCCGAGCTGGAGCGGCGACTGTGATCGGCGACTGGCTCGCCCGCAAGGAGGTGTGCATCTGCTGCGGCTCCGGGGGAGTCGGCAAGACCACGACCTCCGCGGCGATCGCGCTCGGCATGGCCGCGCGCGGGAAGAAGGTCGCCGTCCTGACGATCGACCCGGCCAAGCGGCTGGCCAACTCCCTCGGGCTGCCGGAGCTCGGGAACGAGGAGCGGCTCGTAAAGGCGGACGTGAAGGGTGAGCTGTGGGCGATGATGCTCGACCCGAAGCGCACCTTCGACGAGATCGTGGAGTGGCACGCGCCCGACGAGCGCACCCGCGACGCCGTGCTCTCCAACCGGATCTACCAGGAACTCTCGAACGCCGTGGCGGGCTCGCAGGAGTACATGGCCATGGAGAAGCTCCACGAGCTCCACCAGGAGGGCCGCTACGACCTGCTGGTGCTGGACACGCCACCAACCCGCAACGCGCTCGACTTCATCGACGCACCGAAGAAGCTGGCCGCCTTCATCGACTCGCGCACGCTCCAGGCCTTCACGGCGCCGGGCGTGCTCGGCCTGAAGGTGCTCGGCCGCAGCTCCGGGATGGTGTTCTCGGTGCTGAAGCGCACGACCGGCATCGACCTGCTCGAGGACCTGTCCACGTTCTTCGCGAGCTTCGGGAGCATGACCGAGGGCTTCCGCGAGCGGGCGGAGCTCGTGAACGCCCTGCTGGCCGACAGCCGCAGCGCGTTCGTGCTGGTCACCTCGCCGCGCGCCGACGCCGTGGAGGAGGCGGGCTGGTTCCACCACCGCCTGCTGGACGCCGGTCTGCCGTTCGCAGGCGTGGTGGCGAACCGCGTGCGGCCGCCCGCGCCGAGGGGCGACCCGTCGGCCGAGCTGGACGAGCTGCTGGGCGACCCGGGCCTGGCGCGCAAGGTGATGAGGACGTTCGAGGACGAGCGCCGCCTGGCCACCCAGGACCGCCGCAACCTGGCGAACCTGAAAAAGCGCCTGGGCCGCCAGCCCATGATCGAGGTGCCCCACCTCGACGACGATGTGCACGACCTGGCGGGCCTCGCCCGGATGGACGAGTTCCTCTTCGGCCGCTAGACGGGCGCTGAGAAGTCCTCCGGGTCGTCCCAGCCCCAGTCGGCGGACTCGGTGACTCCGTCGGGCTGGTGCTGGACCGGCTGGTGGGCGGTGACCGCGACCGGCTCGATCTCGGCGGTGTCCGGCTCGTCGTCGTAGTCCGCGTCGTACTCCTCGTCGGATTCCGCCTCGTACTCGGGCTCGTAGTCGGGCTCCGCCTCCCACTCGAGGTCGGGCTCGAAGGTCAGCGGGTTCTCGAAGGTCGGCACCTCCTCCCGGTGGAAGCGCGGCGCGTGCTCGGCCGGCGGCTCCGGCGCCGGCTCCTCGCGCATGTCGTGCACCTCGATCTCGCCCAGGGGCTCGCCGTGGGACTCGATCAGGATGTCGTCCGCCACGGACTTCAGGTCGGCCTCGAGATAGCCGCAGAGCACGTCGCGCAGCAGCGCCCGCAGGTGGCC
>Ga0111538_10002873_pt1 | contig 24159 bp, 22 predicted proteins | sample SoiMethybrSBSTD1_FD_79669 | JGI IMG/M metagenome (GOLD analysis project Ga0111538, IMG submission 79669) | Bulk soil microbial communities from a Populus tree surrounding site in Tennessee, USA - Soil MetaG P. TD hybrid SBSTD1 (version 2)... | ecosystem: Environmental > Terrestrial > Soil >...
GCCGGGCGTGCCGGGCGTCGCCCGCGTCCGCGAGGGCGCGCCGCCGCGTCCCTCGGTGCTCATGGTCCGTCCTCCGCCACGCCTCGGCTCCGATAGTCGTCCAGGATCTCGTCGGCCAGATCGTAGGCCGAGCGGCCGGTCTGCCGCTCGACGCGGCGGGCCAGCTCGTCGGCCAGGCCCGCAGTCTCCCACACGTCGCGCCTCAGGCGGCTGTCGACCAGCCGGCGCACGCGCTGCTCGAGGTTGGCCGTGCGCCGCGCGGCCAGCTCGCCGCTGGCGGCTCGGGAGGCGAGCTGCTCGTCCAGGGCGACGGCCAGCTCGGCGATGCCCTGGCCTGCCTCGGCGGTCGCGGTCAGGATCGGCGGCCGGCGGCCCTGAGGCAGCTCGCGCAGGTCGAGGATGTCGGTGAGCTGCTGCACCATCCGGTCGAGGCCGGGCAGGTCGGCCTTGTTGACCAGGTAGACGTCGGCCGCCTCCATGAGCCCGGCCTTCATGGCCTGGATCGTGTCGCCCCCGCCCGGGTGCAGCACGACGACGGTGAGGTCGGTCGACCGCGCCACGTCGATCTCGCTCTGGCCCACGCCCACGGTCTCGACGAGCACGAGCTCGCGGCCGGCCAGGTCGAGCACGTCGGCGATGTCGTCGGTGGCGCGCGCCAGGCCGCCGAAGACGCCGCGCGTGGCCATCGAGCGGATGAAGACGCCCTTGTCGAGCGCGAGGCGCGACATGCGCACGCGGTCGCCGAGCAGCGCGCCGCCCGAGAAGGGGCTGCTGGGGTCGACGGCCACGATGCCGACGGTGCGCTTGCTCCCGCGCCAGTGCAGCGCGAGGCGCTCGACGAGCGTGCTCTTGCCCGCGCCCGGCGGGCCCGTGATGCCGATGCGCCGCGCGCGACCGACCGCGCCGGCGAAGCGCCGGTGGTGGTCGGCGTAGGCGCTCTCGCCGCGCTCGGCCAGCGTCATGAGCCGCGCGCAGGCCAGCTCGTCCCCGGCCCGCACGCGATCGACGAGGTCGGCGCCGGTCGCGATGGTCATCGGCCCGCCAGCAGGGCGCGCGCGATCACGATCCGCTGGATCTCCGAGGTGCCCTCGTAGATCTCGGTGATGCGCGCGTCGCGGAAGTAGCGCGAGACGGGGAACTCGGTCGTGTAGCCGGCGCCGCCGTGGATCTGCACGGCCTCGTCGGCGGCGCGGTTGGCCACCTGGCTCGCGATGAGCTTGGCCTGCGCGGCCTCGCGCGTGTGCGGCAGGCCCTGGTCGCGCAGCGAGGCGGCGTGCCAGATCGCGAGGCGCGCCGCGTGCAGCTCGGCCGCGACCTGGGCGATCTTGAATTGCACCGCCTGGAACTTCGCGAGCGGCTTGCCGAACTGCTCGCGCTCGTTGGCGTACTTGACCGAGGCGTCGAGGCTGGCCTGCGCGATGCCGAGGGCCTGCGCGCCGATGCCGATGCGTCCGCCGTCGAGCGTGTCGAAGGCCACCGTCAGGCCCTTGCCCACCGCGCCCAGCACGCGCTCGGCCGGCAGCTGGACGCCGTCGAGCACGAGCTCGACGGTGCTGCTGCTGCGGATGCCCAGCTTCTCCTCGACCTTGCCGACCGAGAAGCCGGGGCAGTCGCTCTCGACGATGAAGGCCGTCACGCCCTCGGGCGCGCGCGCGAAGACGATCACGAGGTCGGCCTCGTCGCCCGAGGTGATCCACAGCTTGGCGCCGTTCAGCACCCAGCCCTGGCCGTCGCGCGCGGCCTTGCAGCTCAGCGCGCCGGCGTCGCTGCCCGCGCCGGCCTCCGAGAGCGCGTAGGCGCCGAGCATCCGCCCGCCGGCGAGCTCGGGCAGGTAGCGCCGCTTCTGCGCCTCGGTGCCGTGCCGCACCATCGGGCTGCACACGAGGCTGTTGTGCACCGAGAGCGTCACGCCGGTCGAGGCGCAGGCGGCCGAGATCTCCTCGATGACGAGCGTGAGCGCGAGCGAGCCGAGGCCCGTGCCGCCGAACTCCTCGGGCACGAGCATCCCGGTGAAGCCGAGCGCCGCCGACTGGTCGAACTCCGCGCGCGGGAAGCGGTGCTCGGCGTCGCGCGCGGCGGCGGTCGGGGCCACGACGTCGCGCGCGAAGTCGCGCGCCGTCTGCCGCACCAGGGCCAGCTCCTCGGTCAGCTCGAAGTCCATCAGCGGCGGTCGCCCGAGGGGTAGGTGTGGAAGCCGCGGCCGGTCTTGCGGCCCAGGTGCCCGGCCGCGACGAGCTTGCGCAGCAGCGGGCAGGGCCGGTACTTGTCGTCGCCCAGGTCGCGCTGCAGCACCTCGAGCACCTGCAGGCAGACGTCGAGGCCGATCAGGTCGGCGAGCGCGAGCGGCCCCATCGGGTGGCCCATGCCGAGCTTCATGATCTCGTCCACCGCGGCCGGCTCGGCCACGCCCTCGGCCACGCAGAAGACCGCCTCGTTGATCATCGGCATGAGCACGCGATTGCTCACGAAGCCCGGCGAGTCGTTGGCAAAGACCGGCACCTTGCCGAGCTCCTCGGTCAGGCCCTTGATCGTGGCGGCCGTCTCGTCGCTCGTGTCGAGCCCGCGGATGATCTCGACCAGCCGCATGACCGGCACCGGGTTCATGAAGTGCATGCCGATGACCCGGTCGGGCCGCCGCGTGCGGCCGGCGAGCCAGGTGATCGAGATCGACGAGGTGTTCGTCGCCAGGATCGTGGAGGGCGAGGCCTCCCGGTCGAGCTCGCCCAGCAGCCGCGCCTTGAGCTCGCGGTCCTCCGAGACGGCCTCGATGACGAGGCCCGCCGGCGCCGCGTCGGCCAGCCGCGTCGTGCCGCGGATGCGCTGCAGGATCGCCGGGATCTCGGCCTCGGGCAGGCCGCCCTTCTTGGCCACGCGCTGCAGGCTGCCCTCGATGCCCTTGCGCGCGGCGTCGAGCCGCGCCTGGTCGACGTCGACGAGCGTGACGGGACGGCCGCGCTGCGCGAGCACCTGGGCGATGCCGTTGCCCATCGTGCCCGAGCCGATGACCGCGACCGCCGGCGCCGCGACGCTCACAGCATCTCCACCGAGACGGCCACCGCGCCGCCGCCGCCCAGGCACAGCGTGGCCAGGCCGTGCTTGCCGCCGCGCTGCTCGAGCGCCCAGATCAGCGTGCTCAGGATGCGCGCGCCGGAGGCGCCGATGGGATGGCCGAGCGCGATCGCGCCGCCGTGCACGTTGACGCGCGCGGCGTCGCTCTTCCACAGCGCGTTGACCGCCACGCACTGGGCCGCGAAGGCCTCGTTGAGCTCGATCAGGTCGTAGTCCTTCAGCTTGCGGCCCGTCTTGGCCTCGAGGTTCTTCACCGCCTCGATCGGCGCCATCATGACCCACTTCGGGTCGGTGCCGCCGCTCGCGTAGCCGGTGATGCGCGCCAGCGGCTTGACCTTGGCGGCCTTGGCCTTCTCGGCGCTCATGACGACCAGCGCGGCGGCGCCGTCGTTGATCGTCGAGGAGTTGCCGGCGGTCACCAGGCCGTTCTTGTCGAAGGCCGGGCGCAGCTTGGCGAGGCCCTCGGCCGTGACGTCGGCGCGCGGGCCCTCGTCGGTGTCGAAGAGCCAGGGGTCGCCCTTCTTCGGCTTCATCTCGATCGGCGCGATCTCCTGCTTGAAGTGCCCGGCCTTCTGCGCGGCGAGCGCGCGGCGATGGCTCTCGAGCGCCCAGGCGTCCTGCGCCGAGCGGTCGACCGCGTACTCCTGGCACACGGCCTCGGCGGTCAGCCCCATGTGCGTGTCGTAGTAGGGATCCCACAGGCCGTCGATGATCATGCTGTCGATGACCTTGCTGTGCCCCAGGCGCATGCCGGCGCGCGCGTCGGGCAGCAGGTAGGGTGAGTTCGTCATCGACTCCATGCCGCCCGCCACGATGACCTCGGCGTCGCCGCACTTGATGGCCTGCGTCGCGAGCACGACGGCCTTGAGGCCCGAGCCGCAGACCTTGTTCACCGTCAGCGCGGAGGTGTGGTCGGGGATGCCGGCCGCGCGCGAGGCCTGCCGCGCCGGCGCCTGGCCGACGCCCGCGGTGAGCACGCAGCCCAGGATGACCTCCTGCACGTCGCCGGCCTGCAGGCCGGCCCGCTGCACGGCGTGCCGGATGACGTGGCTGCCGAGCTGGGGCGCGGTCAGCCCCGAGAGCGCGCCCTGGAACTTGCCGATCGGCGTGCGAACGGCGCTGGCGATCACGACATCGGTCACGGAAGGGCCCTCACGGCCAGAAGGAATGCCTCGGAGGGTCCGGCGCGCAACCACCCCGCGAGCGGACCCGAAAGGAGGCTCAGTTTATCGAAAGCCGCGCGCGGGCGGAAGCCGCGGTCGGCTGGCGCCGGCGGCGGGCTCCGCCGTCAGCGGCCGGCCAGGCCGGCGTCGGCGAGCGCCTGCGCGACCGCACGCGCGATGACCAGGTGTCCGGCCGCCGTCGGGTGCACGGCGTCCAGGAACATCGCGCCGCGCGCCGCGTCGAGCGCGGCCTGCGGCGCCACGACCGGCGCGCCGAGCTCGCGCCCCAGGGCCGCGATCGCCTCGTGGTACGGGGAGAGCGACGCGAGCTCATGGCCCGGCCGCTGCGGCTCGGCCACGAACACGATCGCCGCGCCGGCGGCGCGGCAGGCCTCGGCCATGTCGCGCAGGGCGTCCTGGAAGCGCCGCGCCGGCGCGAGCGTGAAGCGCTCGCGGTCGTCCTCTGCCACCGGCTCGCCGCGCGACAGCGCCTGGTTGTACTCGCCGAAGGCCTGCTCGCTGCGCGCCGCCGACCAGCCCGCGAGGAGGCGCTCGAGTGGTCCGATGCCGTCGGTCGTCATGGCGCGGAAGTGCGCGCGCTCGTCGCTGACGCCGCCGATGCTGCGGTCGTTGAAGGACAGGTCCACGATGACCACGTCGGGCCGCATCGGCAGCACCACGCCGGTCAGGAAGTAGCGCAGCCGCTCGGCGCTCCCGCCCGGCACGCCGGCGTTGATGACCTCGACGCGTGCGCCGCCCGCGGCCAGCAGCCGCTCGAGCCGCGCGGCCCAGGCGTCGGCGCCCGCCACGCCGTAGCCGTAGGTGGACGAGCTGCCCAGCGCGACGATCCGGCGCACGCCCTCGGGCTTGGTCACCGGGTAGGGCAGGTCGCGGAACTGTTGCGCGCGCATGTAGGGGTTGAAGCGCCGGCACAGCGGGTGACGGGCCCAGGCGTAGGCCGCGGGCACCGGGTCGCCGCCGATGTCCGCGTCGCGCAGCCGGTTGAGGATCGACGGCGAGATCTCCGCCGGCCGCTCGAGCAGCGCCCAGCTCGAGCCGCCCACCAGCGCGGCCGCGATCGCCGTCGACACCAGGGCCTGCACCGGCGCGCGCACGGCGGTGCGCACGAGCAGCGGCAGCAGCAGCAGCGCCGCGGCGCAGACCCCGAGCCACAGGCCCGCCTCGGGCGACATCGGCGCCACGACCGCGGCCAGCGGCCAGACCCACAGCAGCGCGGCCCAGCGCATCCGGCACGGACCTGCCAGCAGGATCAGCGCGACGAGCGCGCCGGCGGCCAGCGTCAGGGCTCGCAGGTCGATCAACCGCGCCAGGCTGCGCGGCTGACCCGAGGGCTGCAGGCGCAGCTCGGTCACCTTCGCGACGCCGCTGAGCGCGTGCAGCGCGGTGGCGCCCGCGCGCAGGTCGAGGTCGCTCACGGCGCCGAGCGGCCGGCCGTCGACGCTCGCTTCGAGGTGCTCGTCGCGACACTCGATCTCCAGCCGCAGCGGACGGTCGGCGGGCAGCGTCGCGAGCCCGCCGCCCGCCGGCTCGGTCTCGAGGAAGGTGCCGAGGTTGCGCCCCACCCCGCTCGGCAGCGCCGGGTCGGTGCTCAAGGTCACCAGGAGCTGCCGGTCGATGCGCGGCAGGCCCGCGCGCAGCAGCACGTCGAGCGCGCTGCCCGCGCGCAGCGTGACCAGCGCCGAGAGGCGGAAGTCGCCGTCGCGGCGCGGGACGAGCGTCCAGGTCGCGCCCGGCTCGACGACGCGCGGCGCGGCCTGCTCGTAGGCGTCCGCGTCGCAGGGCTCGGGCACGGCCCCGCGCGCTTCGTTCCGCGCACGGAAGACGAGCGGCAGCCCCACGACGAGCGCGCCGCACACGAGCAGCGCCGCGCCCCGCGCGGCCGCGCCCGGCTGGCCGCCCGAGAGCAGCGCCCACCAGCCCGAGAGGCACAGCAGGCCGACGAGCGCGACGAGCCCGGCCCACAGCGTGCGCTCGAAGCCGGGTGGCGGCGGCTCGCCTTCGACGTGGCGGCTGATGCCGTCGGCCGTCTCGCAATCGAGCGCGGCGAGGGACGCGTTCAGACCGAGCTGCAGCGCGGCCGGGCCGGGCGGCGCGTCGGCGGGCACCGGCGCACCGGCCGCCTGGCCGTCGAGCCATGCGCGGTACGCGCCGTCGGCCCAGGCCAGCCGCACGCGCGAGGGGGCGCCGGGCGGCGCGAGCTCCTGCGGCGCGCCGCTCGCGCTGCGCAGCTCGAGGCGCCGGCCGTCGCCCTGCAACCACACGCCGCTCTCCGCCGGCCCGAGGCGCAGCACGAAGTCGCCCTGCGGCGCGGTGACCTCGACCGCGACCGGGTCGACGAGCCAGCGGAAGACCATCGCGACGGGCCGATTGGCGATGATGCGCCCGGCCGTGCACACGACGTTGCCCTGCGTGCCGCCTTCCGGGAACTCGAGCTGGAGCGACTCGGGGCACACGAAGCGCACGCCCTCGCGCACGGGCGCCGGCCACGCGGCCCACACCGCCGCCGCCACGACGAGCGCGCACACGAAGGCCGCCCGCGCCGTGCGCACCGCCTACTCCAGGTTCGTGTGGCGCGCGTCCAGCTCGGACTCGGTGGCGCCCAGCGCCTCGATCAGGTCCACCACCACCTGGTCGAGATAGGCCAGCAGCGACGCCTCGAAGAGCGTGCCCAGCGGGTAGACGTCGCCGCCGGGCGGAACGACGAGCTCGACCAGCACGTCGGCGGCGAGCTCGCGCATCGCGGGCGCCCGCGTGACCACGAGCACCCGCGCGCCGCCCGTGCGCGCGGTGCTCACCAGCGAGAGCACGGTCGGCGTCTCGCCGCTGCCCGTGCAGGCCACGAGCGCGTCGCCGGGCCCGAGCCGCGGGACGGTCGTGTCGTCGAGGCCCCAGGCCGTCAGGCCCATCTGCCCCAGGCGCCGCGCGAAGGCCGAGGCCATCATGCCCGAGCGGCCGCGCCCGGCGACCACGATCTGGCGCGCCTCGAGCAGCTCGCGCACGAAGGCGCGGTGCATCTCGTCGGGCACGGCGCGCACGGCCGAGCCGACGGCCTCGACGTAGGCCTGGATGCGCGCGGCGCGGTTCAACGCTGGTGCCAGCGCAGCCGCGAGGTGTCGAAGACCGTGCCCTCGCGGCAGGCCAGGTTGTAGGTGTAGCCGTCGGGCTGGCCGCCGTCGGCGACCGCCACGGCGCAGCCGTTGCACACGGCGTAGCCGCAGCCCATCACCGTCTCGAGCGAGGCGCGCGCCGGCACGCCGGCCTGCGCGCAGACCGCGCCGACGGCCTCCATCATCGGCTCGGGCCCGCAGGTCAGCACCATCGACGCGGGGCCCGCCGCGAGCAGCCGCGACAGCCGCGCGTCGACCCGCCCGTGGAAGCCGCGCGTGCCGTCGTCGGTGCACAGCTCGACCGCGGCGCCCGTGGCCGACAGCCGCTCGGCCAGCGAGAGCCGCTCGGCCGTGCGCGCGCCGAAGACGACCGTGGTCTGCGGCACGCGCGCGCCGCCCGCGCGGCTCCACGCGTCGAGCAGGAAGAGGAAGGGCGCGATGCCGTAGCCGCCGGCCACGCACACGAGCGGCCCCTCCGGCAGCGCGACGTCCATGCGGCCCCCGAGGGGGCCCACGACGTTGAGCGCCTCGCCGGGCCGCAGCGAGCAGAGCAGAGCCGTGCCCGCCCCCACCGGCATGACCAGCCACTCGAGCTCGTCGTGCGTCTGCTGCCGCTGCCAGCCGAGCAGGCTGAAGGGCCGCGGCAGGATCGGGAAGCGCGGGTGGTCGAGGCTGAGCATCGTGAACTGGCCCGGCCCCGTGTCCGGCCAGCCGCCCTCGACGGCCGCGACGATGCGGTGGCAGCCGCCCCGCACGCGCTCGTTCGAGAGCACCTTCGCCTCCGCCGAACGCATGCGCGTGGCGCAGACCGCCTCGGCGTCCTCCGCGTCCGGACAAGTGGCGTTCATCCTGCGGCGGATCCTATCATCTGCTTCGCGGCCGCCGACGGGCGCGACCGACGCCCCCATGACCTGTCTCGCCAGCGGCATCATCCTGTACCGGCGCGACGGCCGCGCGATCCGCCTGCTGCTGCTGCGCAACCGCGACGGCGGGCACTGGGGCTTCGCGAAGGGACGCCGCGTGCCGGGCGACGCGCACGAGGTGGATACCGCGCTGCGCGAGGTCGCCGAGGAGACCGGCTACACGGCGATGCGCCTGCACCCCGCGTTCCGACGCGAGCTCGAGTACCAGGCGCGCGGCGCGGACGGCGAGGGGTACGACAAGCGCGTGGTCTACTTCCTGGCCGAGGCGCCGCCGGGCGAGCCGGCGCTGTCCGAGGAGCACGATCGCGCGCGCTGGGCGACGGCGGACGAGGCGCACACGCTGCTGCGGCACGAGCAGCTGCGCGCGCTCGCGCAGGCGGCCTGCCTCGCCATCGCCGAGTGTTGAGCGCGCCTCCGGGTCCCGGCGGACCGGCGTGATCCTGCCCGTCCACGGCGTGTTCCTGGCGCAGCTGCTGCTCGTGCTGCTGTGGAATGCCTTCGCCTGCAGCGCGGGCCGGCCGGCGGGCGCGCCCCGCGCGTGGGAGCGCTGGCTGCTGCCGCTGCTCGTCGCGCTCGCGGCGGTCCTGCTGGCCGACCGGGTGCGGCCGTTGCACGCGCCGCTGCTCGAGCGGCCCGCGATCTCGATCGCCTTCCCGCTCGCGCTGCTGGCGGGCGTGGTCCAGAACGTGAGCGCGATCCGCGCGCGCGGCGTCCGGGTCACGGACATCCCCGTCGTGCTCTACAACGTCGGCGTCGGCGCCTGCGTCGCCACGGCCGTCGCCGCGGTGCGTGGGGCCGAGCCGGCGCCGCTGCTGCTGTACGACTACTCCGTCCTCCAGCACCTCGTCGGGAGCCACCTGGCGCACTTCTCCACGCTCTGCTGGCACCTGCCGATCTTCCTGCGACGGGGCGAGCCGGCCAGCCTGCCCGCGGCGATGGCCAGCCTCGTCGCGCCGGCCTTCGCGGGCTTCGTCGTGCTCGTGCTCGTGCTGTTCCGCTCGGAGTCGGCGGACGTGCTCGCCGCCTTCGAGCGCGAGCCGCGGCTGGAGCGGGCGCGCGAGGGCCTGATGCTCGGCGTGCTCGAGCATCCCGAGGGCGAGCCCGCGCCGCCCGGCGCCTGCGCCGCCTGGCGGTTGCCGATCGATGACGCAGGGCTGACGCCGCCGCCCGACCGGCCGCTCGTCCTCGAGCTCGCTGCGCCCGAGTCGTGGTCGCTGCGCGTGCCCCCGCGTGCGGACGCAACCGCGGCCTTCCTCGCGGCCGCCGAGCGCCTCTCCGCGCGCTACCGCCCCGCGGTGCTGCTGCCCTTCCCCGAGCCCGACGGCGTCGCGCCGCTGCTCTTCGGCGCGGGCTTGACGCCCGCGGACTGGCGCGCGCTCTACGAGCAGGCGCGCCGGCGCGTGCTCGCCGTCAGCCCGGACACGCGGATCGGTGCGCGGATCTCGGGCCTGGGCGACGAGAGCCGCGCGCTCGCCGACGCGCTGGCCGCCGCGCCCGCGGTGGTCGACGTGCTCGGGCCGCGGCTGCACCCGGGCAGCGCGCGCGCCGGCGGGCCCGCGCTCGCCGACGAGGTGCTCGCGACGTGGGGCCGTTGGCGCGCCGAGCAGGAGCGGCCGCCCGCGCTGTGGGTGCTCGCGGCCGGACTCTCGCCGCTGGCCTACGGCGAGGCGGCGCAGGCGCGCTTCCTGGAAGGCTGCATCGCGCGCGCCTCGGCGCGCGACGACGTCGAGGGTCTGCTCGTCGAGGGCGGACGCGACCGCGGGCACACGCTCGGGCTGCTGCGCCCCGACGGCAGCCCGCGCGAGGCTGCGCTCGCGTGGCAGCGGATCGCGGGCGGGCGCTGAAGGCGATCGCTACGATGCCGCGCCCATGAGCCGCTTCGCCCAGCTCTTCGCCGAGCGCCTGGCGCCCGTGGTCGAGCTGCCGGCCGAGCAGCTCCGCGGCCAGATCGGCGCGCCGCCGCGTCCCGAGCTGGGGCATCTCGCCTTCGGCTGCTTCGCGCTGGCCAAGAGCCGGCGCGCTGCGCCCGCCGCCATCGCGCAGCAGATCGCCGGGCAGGTCGCGACGGGCGGCGGGCTGCTCGCGGTGAGCGCCGACGGCCCTTACGTGAACGCCCGCCTCGACGGGGCGGAGGTGGCGCGCGCGGTGCTGACCGGCGTGCGCGCGGCCGGCGCGCGCTTCGGGACCTGCGACCTCGGCCGCGGCGGCGTCGTGCCGGTCGACTTCAGCTCGCCCAACATCGCCAAGCCCTTCGCCATCCACCACCTGCGCTCGACGGTCATCGGCCATGCGCTCATCGGGCTGTTGTCGGCGGCCGGCTACGAGCCCGTCGGGATCAATCACCTCGGCGACTGGGGCACTCAGTTCGGCGCGCTGCTCGCGGTCTGGGAGCAGACCGGCGACGAGGCGCGCCTGCAGCGCGAGGGCATCCACTACCTGCTCGAGCTCTACGTCGAGTTCAACCGCCGCAAGGAGGCCGACCCCTCGCTGCAGGAGACGGCGCGCGCGAAGTTCAAGGCGCTCGAGGACGGCGAGCCGCGGGCGCGGCGGCTGTGGCAGCTCTTCCGCGACGTGTCGCTGCGCGAGTTCGAGCGCGTCTACGCGCTGCTGGGCATCCGCTTCGACGACGTGCGCGGCGAGAGCGCCTTCGAGTCGCTCATGCCGGCGGTGCTCGACGAGCTGCAGGCCCGGGGGCTGCTCGTCGAGAGCGAGGACGCGACGGTCGTCGACCTCTCGGCGCGCGGGCTGGGCGCGGCGCTGCTGCGCAAGCGCGACGGCTCGACGCTCTACCTCACGCGCGACCTGGCAGCCGCCGACTACCGCTGGCGCACCTACGGCTTCGCGCGCGCCCTCTACGTCGTGGGCGCGGCGCAGTCGCTGCACTTCGCGCAGATGAAGGCGGTGCTCGAGCTGCTCGGGCGCGAGTGGGCCGGCCGCGTCGAGCACGTGCCCTTCGGGCTCATGCGCTTCAAGGATCGCAAGATGGCCAGCCGCACCGGCGACGTCGTGCTGCTCGAGGACGTCCTCGAGCGCGCGGTGGCCCTGGCGCGCCAGACGATCGAGCGGGGCGCGGCCGAGCGCGGGCGGCCCGTGCCAGCGGAGGCCGACGAGCTGGCGCACCGCATCGGCGTGGGCGCCGTGGTCTTCAACGACCTCAAGAACCGCCGGGTGCGCGACGTGGTCTTCGACTGGGACGAGGTGCTGTCCTTCGAGGGGGAGACCGGTCCCTACCTGCAGTACACGGCCGCCCGGATCGCCTCCCTGGCCGACAAGTACGGCCGCGAGCCGCCCGCGGAGGTCGAGTGGGCGCGGCTGGCCGGCGAGGGCGAGACCGCCCTCGCCCTGGCCATCGACGCACTGCCCGACAGCCTGGTCGCCGCGGTGGCCGAGGCCGAGCCCTCGCTGGTCGCCGACCGGCTGCTCGACATCGCGGCCCGCTTCAGCACGCTCTATGCCCGGCGCGACTGGACCGTCGTCTCGGACGACCGCGCGCTGACCGATGCGCGTATGCTCCTCGCCTCGGCCACGCGGCAGGCCCTCGTCAACGGGCTGACGTGGCTGGGCATCCCGGTGCCCGACCGGATGTAGAGGCAGAATCCCGGAAGGCCAAGCATGCTCGATCTCAGGCGCTATATCCGCGACGTTCCCGATTTCCCGAAACCCGGGATCCTCTTCAAGGACATCACGCCGCTGCTCGGCGACGGACCGGCCTTCAAGGCCTCCATCGACGGGCTGCAGGACGCGGTGGGCGACCTTCCCTGCGACGCGATCGTCGGCATCGAATCCCGTGGCTTCATGTTCGGAGCGGCGCTGGCCCTGTCGATGCGCAAGGGCTTCGTGCCCGTGCGCAAGCCGGGCAAGCTGCCGGTGCGCGTCGTGCGCCAGGAGTACTCGCTCGAGTACGGCTCGGACGCGATCGAGATGCACCACGACGCGATCAAGCCCGGTCAGCGCGTGGTCATCGTGGACGACCTGGTGGCAACCGGGGGAACCGCGGCGGCGACCTGCGCGCTGGTGGAGAGCGTAGGCGCCCAGGTCTCGGCGCTGGCCTTCGTGGTGGCGCTCGACTTCATCCCCTGGCGCGAGCGGCTCGGCTCACGGGACGTCAAGGCTCTGATCCGCTATTCGTAAGCCCAGACTACCTCCCGATCCGCCTGCCTGCCGCGCACCGCCCCGATTTGCCTCCCCCCCGAAGCCAAGTAATCTGCCTCATCGAAAACGGCTCCCGGGCCGATAGATTCTGAGCCGCAGTCCCCTCTGCCGAGCACCCCCGATGTCCAACGCCTTCAAGGACAAGCTCAAGAAGATCCGCGACGCGAGCGCCAAGCGCAGCGAGGTGCATCTCAAGACGCGCTCGGATGCGGATCTGGCCAAGAGCCAGAAGACCGTGGCGGCCTTCGAGTTCCGCGAGGCGATCGAGGCGGTGATCGGCGACTTCGTCAAGAACTTCCAGGCCGAGGCGCCCGGCTTCGCGCTGACGCGCGGCTTCTACGAAGGCAAGTACATGCTCGCCATGCGCTGCGACGAGGAGCTGACCGACCCGAACGGCCGCACCGGCAAGTACTACTCGCGCCTGCTGTTCCTGCTCGATCCGCACGTCGACGACCGCAGCTTCTCGATCCAGGCCAAGAAGACGATTCGCAACCGCGACCTCGAGACGGTCGCGCTGCGCGGCGAGATGGGCGAGACCGACCAGGCCGCCTTCGCGCGTTTCGTCGAGGCGCAGTTCATCGAGTTCGCCGAGAGCTACTTCGGCGAGCACTCGTTCTCCAAGCCGACCAGCGTCCCCACCTGACGGCCGGCTGGGCGTCGCGGCCCGTTGCGCCGCGACGGTCGCAGCGCTCGCGCCCCGCCCTCGCGCGCCAACGCCGCGCGGCCTCGCGCCTCTCGCCGCGACGCTCCGGCGACCCAGGTGGGTCGATCAAGCCTCGCGCCCGGCGCCACTCGGCAGCCACGTTCCCCCTGCCCGGGCCAGCAGCCCGCTCCGCGAGCCGTGCAGCGGCAGGAGCCGCACGAACGAGCCAGGCTGGGAGCTCCCCCGCCCACACATCGCTGCAAGGCCATGCGTCACCTGCGCAGCCGCGCAAGCTTGTACAGTTTATACAGATTGCACCGATAGTTCCCGTGCCCGAGACGCGGACGCCGCCAGGCCGATCCGGGGACTCGGGGTTTCCCCCTGGAGAACGAGCGAGATGGCCAGGAGCAGCGCGGGTACGGCGAAGTCCGGTTCCACGGGCAAGGCGAAGAGCGGCAAGGGGAAGTCCAAGGGTTCGGCCCGCTCGCGGTCGGCCAGGCCCACCCCACCGCCCGCCCACGGCGAGATCGGCGGCCCGAACGAGCGCCTCTGGCGCCAGTACGAGCGCACCAAGGACCCCGCCGTCCGCAACCGGCTCATGGAGCTGTACCTGCCGGTCGTGAACTTCATCGCCGAGCGCCTGCTGCTCACGCTGCCGCGCAGCATCGACGTCGACGACCTGCGCAGCGCCGGCACCTTCGGCCTGATGGACGCCATCGACGGCTTCGACATCGACCGCGGGATCAAGTTCAAGACCTACTGCAGCAACCGCATCCGCGGCGCGATCCTCGACGAGCTGCGCAGCCAGGACTGGGTGCCGCGCCTCGTGCGCCTGAAGGCCAACCAGCTCGCCCGCGCGCAGTCGGCCCTCGAGGCGCGCCACGGGCGCGCCCCCACGCACGCCGAGATGGCCGAGGAGCTGGGCGTCGACCTGAACGACTACGGCTCGATGTCGGAGGAGGCCCGCGCCCACACGGTGCGCTCGCTCTCCGAGTGCTGGGACGACGGGAGCACCGAGCAGGCGGTCGAGAAGATCGACTTCATCCGCGACGTGCGAGCCGCCGACCCGGCCGAGCAGCTCAACCAGGACGACGTCATGCGGGCGATCATCCGCTCGCTGAACCGCAAGGAGAAGCAGATCATCCTGATGTACTACCGCGACGGCCTCACGATGAAGCAGATCGGCGGGGTCCTGCGCCTGACCGAGTCGCGCGTCTGCCAGATCCACAGCAACGTGATGAAGAAGCTCAAGGTGCACCTCGAGGAGGCGCGTCAGCGGCTGCTGCTCTGAGCGGGCGGGCCCGCTCGGGGCGCGGGCGGCTATCCTGGCCGCCATGCAGGGCGAGACGCGGCTGGCAGGGCACCGGGTGCTGGAGCTCGAGGAGGTCGACTCGACCAGCGCCCACGCCCGCCGGCTGCTCGAGGCCGGCGCGCTCGCCGCGGGCGACGTGGTCGTTGCCGAGCGCCAGAGCGCGGGGCGCGGACGCCGCGGACGGATGTGGGTCACGGTGCCGGGCCGCTCGCTGGCGGCCAGCCTCGTGCTCGCGCCCCCGCCGCTGCCGCGTCCGACGCGCCTGACCGTCCTCGCTGCGGTCGCCGCCTGCCGCGCGCTCGAGAGCTGCGGCGCGCGCGGCCTGGCGATCAAGTGGCCCAACGACCTGCTGCGCGACGACCGCAAGTGCGGCGGGCTGCTCGTCGAGTCCGCGGCGGGCCTCGCCGGCGGGCGCGACGCCGGCCGCCCAGTGTGCGTGCTGGGCATCGGCATCAACCTCGAGCTGCGGCCGGGCGACCTGCCGGCCGAGCTGGCCGAGCGCGCCGGCGACGCCGGCCTCCCCGGCGACCCGCAGACTCGCCAGCGGCTGCTCGCCGCCCTGCTCGCCGAGCTCGACGCCGCGCTGGCACAGCTCGGCGGGCCTGCCGATCGCGAGCGCGGCGCGGAGTACCGCCGCCGCGCGTGGCTGGTGGGCCGGCGGGTCGAGCTCGCCGCGGGCCTCGAGCGACTCGCCGGCCGGATCGAGGACGTCAGCGAGGACGGCGACCTGATCCTCGAGGGCGGCCGCCGCCTCGCCGGGGAGCGCGTCGAGCTGCTCGCGGTGCTCCCCGCCTCCGAGCGCGCCGCGTCGCGTTGATCGGCTGCGCGCGTCCGCCCTATACTCGCCGGACTTCTCGCCCCGGCCCAATTGCCATGCCCATGCAGCGTCTCGACGGCCGCGGCCCGCACCACCTCCGGCCTCTCAGCTTCCAGGTCGGCTGGATCCCTTCGGTGCCCGGCTCGGTGCTGGTCGATCTCGGCCGCACGCGGGTGCTCTGCACCGCGGTGATCGAGGAGGGCGTGCCCCCCTTCCTGCAGGGCAGCGACCAGGGCTGGCTGACGGCCGAGTACTCGATGCTGCCCGCCTCCACCGGCGAGCGGCGCGGGCGCGAGCGCGGCAAGCCCGACGGGCGCTCGGTCGAGATCCAGCGGCTCATCGGGCGCTCGCTGCGCGCGGTCGTCAACCGCAAGGCCCTGCCGGGCCGCACCGCGTGGGTCGACTGCGACGTGATCTGCGCCGACGGCGGCACGCGGACCGCGGCGATCAACGGCGCCTTCGTCGCGCTCTCGGCCTGCTTCCGCGACCTGCAGGCGCGCGGCGCGCTGCGCAGCTGGCCGCTCACCGACAGCGTGCGCTCGATCAGCGTCGGGCTGCACGAGAACCAGATCCTCGTCGACCTGACCTACTACGAGGACAGCCAGGCCGCGGTCGACATGAACCTGGTCATGACCGGCTCGGGCCGCCTCGTCGAGATGGGCGGCGGCGCCGAGCGCGGCACCTTCACCCTCGAGCAGATGCAGGCCATGATCGAGGCGGCGCAGGAGGCCCTCGGCCGCGTCGGCGCGGCGCAGGAGGCCGCGCTGTCGAAGTGACGCGCGTCCTGCTCGCCACGACCAACCGCGGCAAGCAGGCCGAGCTGCGCGCCGCCTTCGACGAGCTGGGCTGGGAGGCCGTGGGGCTCGAGGCCTTCCCGGGGCTCGCGGTGGCGGACGAGCCAGCCGACACGCTCGCCGCGAACGCGCGCGCCAAGGCGCTGCACTACGCGCGCCTGACCGGGCTGGCCGCGCTCGCCGACGACTCGGGGCTCGAGGTCGAGGCGCTGGGCGGCGCGCCGGGCGTGCGCTCGGCGCGCTACGCCGGGCCGGCCGCCGACGACGCCGCCAACCGCGAGCGCCTGCTCGCCGCGCTCGCCGGCCGGACGGCGCCCGCCGAGCGCCGCGCGCGCTTCGTCTGCGCCCTGTGCCTGGTGCAGGACGGCCGCCCGCTCGTCGAGGTGGCTGGCCGCTGCGAGGGCACGATCGCGCCCGCCGCGCGCGGCAACGGCGGCTTCGGCTACGACCCGCTCTTCGTCCCCGGCGATCCGCGGGCCGGCGGCCGCACCTTCGGCGAGCTGCCACCCGCCCTCAAGCAGGCGCTCAGCCACCGCGGGGCCGCGCTCGCCGCGCTGCGCTCCGCGCTCGCGGCCCGCCCTGGCCCGGGCCCGCGCCGATGAAGTCCGAGCTCATCCGCAACTTCTGCATCATCGCGCACATCGACCACGGCAAGAGCACGCTGGCCGACCGCTTCCTCGCGATCACGCACACGATCGCCGACCGCGACGCGCGCGAGCAGGTGCTCGACGACATGGACCTCGAGCGCGAGCGCGGCATCACGATCAAGGCCAAGGCCGCCTCGATGGACTACGAGAAGGGCGGGCAGACCTACCGCCTCAACCTGATCGACACGCCCGGCCACGTCGACTTCAACTACGAGGTCGAGCGCAGCCTGCAGGCCTGCGAGGGCGCGATCCTGCTCGTCGACGCGACGCAGGGTGTCGAGGCGCAGACCGTGCACAACGCGCAGCTCGCGGACACGGCGGGCCTGACCGTCATCCCGGTGATCAACAAGATCGACATCACCTCGGCGCGGCCCGACGCGGTGGCCGAGGAGATGGAGCACGTGCTGGCCATCGAGAAGGAGCACGTGCTGCGCGCCTCGGCCAAGTTCAACCTGGGCGTCCGGGAGATCCTCGACCGCATCGTGGACGAGGTGCCGCCGCCGCAGGGCGACCCCGAGGCCCCGCTGCGCGCGCTGGTCTACGACGCCGAGTTCAACGACTACCGCGGCGTCATCGTGCACGTGCGCATCGTGGACGGCTCGCTGGGGGCGGGCGACAAGGTGCGCCTCAAGGCCGGCGGCACGCGTCACGAGGCGCTCGAGGTCGGCATCTTCCGGCCGCAGCTCGTGCCCCGCGAGCGGCTCGGCACGGGCGAGGTCGGCTACCTGATCGCCAACATCAAGACCCTGCAGACCGTCCGCATCGGCGACACGGTCGTGGGCGACAAGGACACGACCTCGGTCGGGCTGCCGGGCTACCGGCCGGCGCGCCAGATGGTCTTCTGCGGGATCTACCCGGTGCAGAACAAGGACTTCGAGGCCCTGCGCAAGGCGCTCGAGAAGCTGCAGCTCAACGACGCGGCCTTCTCCTTCTTCCCCGAGACCTCCGACGCCCTGGGCTTCGGCTTCCGCTGCGGCTTCCTCGGCCTGCTCCACATGGAGATCGTGCAGGAGCGCCTCGAGCGCGAGTCGGGCATCGACATCGTGCAGACGGCGCCCAACGTGACCTACGAGATCCTCCAGCCGGACGGCGAGCTGCTGCGCATCGACAGCCCCAGCCAGGTGCCCGACCCTACGCGCATCGCCGAGTTCCGCGAGCCGATGGTCAAGCTGAACATCCTCACGCCCGACACGGCCGTCGGCTCGCTCATGAAGCTGGCCATCGACCGGCGCGGGCGCTTCGTGAAGCAGGAGTACATCGGGCCCGGGCGCGTGCTGCTCGGCTTCCGCATCTCGCTGGCCGAGATCATCTTCGACTTCTTCGACAAGCTGAAGTCGATCAGCCGCGGCTACGCGACCATGGACTACGAGTTCGACGGCTTCCAGGCCGACGACCTCGTGCGCATGCGCATCCTGGTCAACGGCGAGGAGGTCGACGCGCTCTCGATGATCTGCCATCGCAGCAACTGCGAGACGCGCGGGCGCGCGATCCTCAAGAAGCTGCGCAAGGAGATCCCGCGGCACCTGTTCGCCGTCGCGCTGCAGGCCGCGGTGGGCGGCAAGATCATGGCCCGCGAGACGATCTCGCCGGTGCGCAAGGACGTCACGGCCAAGTGCTACGGCGGCGACATCACGCGCAAGCGCAAGCTGCTCGAGAAGCAGAAGGCCGGCAAGAAGCGCCTGAAGATCATCGGGAACGTCGAGATCCCGCAGAAGGCCTTCCTGGCCGTGCTCTCGACGGACGAGGGCGACTGATGGCCGGCCCGCGCAGCTTCGGGACGGCCTTCTGGTGGTGCGACCAGGTCGAGACGCTGGCCGTGGCCATCGCGATGGCGCTCGTGCTGAAGTTCTTCGTGATCGAGGCCTACCAGATCCCCACCGGCAGCATGCAGCCCACGATGATGGGCGACGCCGCGACCGGCATCCAGGACCGCGTGCTGGCCGACAAGCTGTGCACGATGCTGCGCGACCCGCGGCGCTACGAGGTCATGATCTTCCGCTTCCCCTGGGACGAGCGGCGCCTGTACGTCAAGCGCATCGTGGGCCTGCCGGGCGAGACGCTCGAGATCGCCGGCGGCGACCTGTGGGCCGACGGCAAGATCGCGCGCAAGCCCGACCAGGTGAACGACTCGGTCTTCAAGGCGATCTTCCCCGTGCACGACGAGGGCATGGACGTCGGGCGCGCCTTCTCGGCGGGCGCCGGCGTGACCGTCTCCGGCCAGCGCGCGACCTTCGCCCCCGACGCCACCGGCGAGCTGCGCCTGCGCGAGACCGTGCGGGCCGACTACCTGCACGGCTACGACCCGGCCTGGAAGATCCAGCCCCCGCCCGTGGTGGAGGGCCTCGAGACGCCGGTCTCGGATCTCGAGCTCGACGCGCGGGTCGCCTTCGGCCCGGCCGCGACCGAGCTCGCCCTGACCTTCACCTCGGACGAGGGCGAGACCGTGCTGCGCCTGACCCCCGCCCCGGCGGCGGGCGGCGAGGCGCTGGCCGTCCTCAGCCTGCAGCCCGCCGACGGCGGCCCGGCGCGCGAGCTCGGCCGGCGGGCCGGGCCGGCCGGCGAGCTCCGCGCCGGCGGCACCGCGCGGGTCAAGGCCCGCGACGCCGACCGGCAGCTCGTGCTCTGGGTCGACGGCGACGAGTGGCTGCGGGTGGCCGACGACGTCTCCGGCCCGCGAACCGACCACCCCCGCAAGGCGCTCGCCGCGCTGTCCCTGCGGGGTGGCGGCGAGGTCGACGAGCTCGTCGTCCGGCGCGACATCTACTACCTGCCGGCGCGCGAGACCCGGCAGCGGCGCTGGGAGATCCCCGAGGACAGCTACTTCGCCATGGGCGACAACACCCAGGGCAGCTACGACAGCCGGAGCTGGCGGATGCTGGAGTTCGACCTGCGGGACCGGGTGATCCGGGGCTTCGACTTCGACAACCGCACGGCTCCCGACTGCAACCCGCGGAAGCTGCCCGACGGCCGCCTGGTCTTTGCCGACGTGCACGGCAACGAGTTCACCTTCTCGGAGGCCGAGCTGGTCGGCCCGCCGAAGACCGAGCCGGCGCCCTTCATCCACCGCCGCTTCCTGCTCGGCAAGGCGGTCGCCGTCTTCTGGCCGATCCCGCCCTTCGGCCCCTTCCGCTGGAAGCTCATCCGCTGAAAGAACAGGATGAGCGGCGATGACGCTGCTCCGCGCGAAGGGCCTGACGAAGCGCTTCGGCGATCGCACCGTCGTCAAGAACGTCTCCTTCCACGTCGACGAGAGCGAGATCGTCGGCCTGCTCGGGCCCAACGGCGCGGGCAAGACCACGACCTTCCGCATGGCCGTCGGGATGATCACGCCGGACGGCGGCCAGGTCCTGCTCGACGGGCACGACGTGACGCGGCTGCCCATGTTCCAGCGAGCGCGGCTGGGCATGGGCTACCTGAGCCAGGAGCCCTCGATCTTCCGCCAAATGACGGTGGCCGAGAACCTGCTCGCCGTGCTCGAGGCCCTGGGCATGCCGCCGGTCGACCGCGCCAAGCGCACCGACGAGCTGCTCGAGGAGTTCGGCCTCACGCACGTGACCGGCTCGACGGCGCTCACGCTCTCCGGCGGCGAGCGCCGGCGCCTCGAGCTCGCGCGCACTCTCGCGCTCGACCCGCAGCTGATCCTGCTCGACGAGCCCTTCTCGGGCGTCGACCCGATCGCGGTCGAGGACATCCAGGCCCAGCTGCGGCGTCTGCGCGACCGCGGCATCTCGGTGCTCGTCACCGACCACGCGGTGCGCGAGACGCTGCGCACCACCGACCGCGCCTACATCATCTACGAGGGAGCGATCTTCCGGCACGGCAGCGCGGCGGAGCTGGCCGCCGACCCGAAGGTGCGGGCGGTCTACCTGGGCGAGCAATTCAGCCTGCCCGAGGAGCTGCAGCCCGACGACGAGGACGAGCCCGTGCCGGCCGATCCGGAGGGCGATCGATGAGCGACTGGCAGAGTCTCGAGCGCTCGGCGGTGCTGGTCGTCGACGACGACGCCGGCGTGCGGGGCGCCGTGGCGCGCTTCATCGAGCGCGAGGGCTACGCCGTGCTCTCGGCGGGCACGCTGGACGAGGCGCGCGAGCTGCTCGCCGAGCGCGAGATCCTCGTCGTGCTCTGCGACATCACCATGCCGGGCGGAGAGAACGGCCTCGACCTGCTGGCCGAGATCAAGGGCCAGCAGCCCGACCTCGACGTGCTCATGATGACCGGCAACTCCGACGCCGCGCCGGCCATCGAGGCGCTCAAGCGCGGGGCCTACGACTACATCCGCAAGCCCTTCCAGTTCGACGACCTGCGCGCGGCCCTCAAGCGCGCCGTCGAGCGGCGGCACTTCCTGCTCAAGGCCTCGATGCTCGAGGCGCTCGAGGTGCGGCGCGCCGCCGACCGCGAGAACCTCGAGCAGGTGCTGGTCTCGATGGCCACGATCATCGACGCCAAGAGCCGCTTCACCGCGAAGCACTCGGCGCGCGTCTCCGACCTGGCCCGGCTGCTGGCCGAGAAGATGGGCCTGCCGACCGAGCGCGTCGAGCTCATCGCCCTCGGAGGGCGGCTGCACGACATCGGCAAGATCGGCACGCCCGACGCGATCCTCGACAAGCCCACCTCGCTGACCGTCGAGGAGTACGCGATCATGAAGCGCCACCCGGCGCTGGGCGACGAGCTCATCGCACCCATCCGCAGCATGGAGGGCGTGCGGCCGATGATCCGCTGGCACCACGAGGCCCTCGACGGCAACGGCTACCCCGACGGGCTCTCGGCCAGCCAGATCCCGCTCGAGGCCTGGATCGTCAAGGTCGCCGACTACTGGGAGGCGATCACGAGCCAGCGCCCCTACCGCGGGCCGATGGCGCTCGACCAGGCGGCGCGCACGCTGCGGGCCGAGTCGGGCCTGCGCATCCCGGGCGAGATCGTGGACCGCTTCCTGGCGGCCATCGACGGCGCGCCGATCGCGCTGCCCACCGCCGCCGTGGGGTGACCGCGCTTCGGCGCTGAGTCGGGGTGCTCCGCCCGACCTCAGCGCCGCGCGCGACCAGCTTGCCGGAGCGGTGACGATCCGAGCCGTCGGCCCGGAGAGGCGTCCAGGGGGTCGAGCGCGCAATCTGCAGCGCCCTCGGCGCGCAGACCGACTGATCACGGAATCGATGTCCGCGCCGAGGGCGCGAAGCCGCGCGCGAGCGCCCCCGGACGCCTCCACCGGGCCGACAGCCCATATCGGCAACGCGAGACGCTTGATCGCGGTCGCGCGGGCGGCCTACATTGTCGGCCCTTTTTTTCCGGCCCCGCCGGATCGCCGTCCCGCGAGCCCCTCCGATGAAGATCGTGGCCTGCATCAAGCGCGTCCCCGCGACCGACACGCGCGTCAAGGTCGCCGCCGACGGCGCCTCGATCGACACCTCGCAGGTCGAGTGGATCATCAACCCCTACGACGAGTTCGCGCTCGAGGCCGCGCTGCGCGTCAAGGAGGCGGCCGGCGGCGGCGCCGGGAGCGGCGAGGTCATCGCGCTCTGTCTCGGGCCGGCCGAGGCCAGCAAGGAGCTGCGCACCTGCCTGGCGATCGGCGCCGACCGCGCGATCCTGGTCAAGGATCCCGACGCCTCGCGGCGCGACGCGCAGGTCACGGCGGGCGCGCTCGCCGCGGTGCTCGCCGAGCTGAAGCCCGACCTGATCCTGTGCGGCAAGCAGAGCGTCGACCGCGACCAGGGCCAGGTCGGCATCCTGATCGCCTACGCGCTGGGGCTGCCCTGCGTCACCGAGATCTCCAGGCTCGAGGTCGCCGCCGGCCAGGCCACGGTCGAGCGCGCCGGCGAGAGCGGGACCACCGAGCGCTACCAGGTCAAGCTGCCCGCGGTGCTGACCTGCCAGAAGGGGCTCAACGAGCCGCGCTACGCCAACCTCAAGGGCATCATGGCGGCCAAGAAGAAGCCGCTCGAGGAGCGCGACGCCGGCGCGCTGACCGACGCGCTGCAGGTGCGCGGCCTCGAGCTGCCCGCCGCGCGTCCGGCCGGCCGCATCGTCGGCGAGGGCGCCGGGGCGGTGGACGACCTGGTGCGCCTGCTGCGCCAGGAAGCCAAGGTCATCTGAGCGCCGCGGCGCGGAGGAGTCGAGCGTGACCGGAGAGATCGTCGTCGTCGCGGAGCAGGCGCCCGGGGGCGCCAAGAGCACCTCGCTGCAGGCCATGACCGCCGGCGCGAAGCTGGCGCGCGAGCTGGGCACGGCCGCGATCGCGCTCGTCACCGAGTCGGGCTACGCGGAGGCCGCCGCCGCTCTGGCGCGCCACGGCGCCGGCAAGGTCGTGCGCCTCGAGGTCGACCCGGCCGACGTCGTGGGCTGGGCCGCGGCCATCGCCGGCGTCGCGCGGGCCCTGCAGCCCGCGGCCGTGCTGCTGTCGCACACCACGCGCGGCAAGGACCTCGGCCCGCGCATCGCCGCGCTGCTGTCGGCCCCCATGGCCTCGGACTGCACCGCGCTCACCGTCGAGGCCGGCGGCATCATCGCGCGCCGGCCCGTCTACGCCGGCAAGGCGCTCGTCAACGTGAGCGGCAAGGGCCAGACGCTCGTCGCCACGCTGCGTCCCAACGCGCTGGCGGCCGAGGAGTCGCCCGCGGCCGGCGCGGTCGAGCAGGCCTCCCTGGCGCGCCCCGACAAGGGCCTGGGCGCCGTGCTCCAGGAGGTCCTGGCCGCGGCCAGCAAGAAGATCGAGCTCACCGAGGCGAGCATCATCGTCTCGGGCGGACGCGGCCTGAAGGGGCCCGAGAACTTCGGCATGATCGAGGATCTGGCGAAGGAGCTCGGCGCGGCCGTCGGCGCGTCGCGGGCCGTCGTCGACGCCGGCTGGCGGCCGCACAGCGACCAGGTCGGCCAGACCGGCAAGACCGTCTCGCCGCAGCTCTACATCGCCGTCGCGATCAGCGGCGCGATCCAGCACCTGGCCGGCATGCGCACGAGCAAGTACATCGTCGCGATCAACAAGGACCCCGAGGCGCCGATCTTCAAGGTGGCCGACTACGGCATCGTGGGCGACGCCTTCGAGGTCGTGCCCCGCCTCACGGAGGCGGTCAAGGCGCTGAAAGCTCACGCCTAGCGCTCGGCGCGAAGGGAAGCGGCCGTGCGGGGCGGGCCGCGGCTGGCTCGGGGTCGGCTCCGGCCCTCTCATTCGCCCGGTCCGGACCCGAAGGGAAGTCACGAAGTCCACGGAGCACCGGGCTCATAGGAGGGCCTGCGCCGAACCCCGGCCGCGCCGCGGCCCGCCCTCGCCGCCGCATCGCTGCGTGCCTCGCGGAGAAGGGGGGCAAGCCCAGCCCGTCGTGGGAACGAGGGAGCCGTGGCGCGTGGGGGCGGACCGTCGAGGGTCGGCTGCTAGGCGTGCGCCTTCAGGGCTTTGACCGCTTCGGTGAGGCGGGGCACGACCTCGAAGGCGTCGCCCACGATGCCGTAGTCGGCCACCTTGAAGATCGGCGCCTCGGGGTCCTTGTTGATCGCGACGATGTACTTGCTCGTGCGCA
>Ga0111538_10002876_pt1 | contig 24135 bp, 18 predicted proteins | sample SoiMethybrSBSTD1_FD_79669 | JGI IMG/M metagenome (GOLD analysis project Ga0111538, IMG submission 79669) | Bulk soil microbial communities from a Populus tree surrounding site in Tennessee, USA - Soil MetaG P. TD hybrid SBSTD1 (version 2)... | ecosystem: Environmental > Terrestrial > Soil >...
ACTCGCAAAGTTCGCGCTGGTCCTGGCCGGGTATGTAGCGGCCGGGTCGATTGCAACGTTAGCCGTCGTGGTAAACCAGGCGTTCACTCCGAGCGATGGTTCCGATGGCATGTACGCCTTCGGCGACGTGCTCTTGTTTGTCGCGGTCTTCGGCTTCGTTGCCGCGGTCTGGACGGTTACCGCAATCTACTTCATTCGATCTCGCAGATCCTAGACATGTATTTCAAGGTCTCATTGCCAGCGATGGTCCTGGTGACCATTTGTGCTTGCGGCAATTTGTTCACGGCATACCACGGCCTCTAACTTCGTAGCTCGCCAGACTCCTGCGCACGCCGTCGAAGTTTCACTTCAACTCGTGTAGGCCGCCCCCACGCGCGAGATATACGGAACCAGTGCGCACTACGCCTACTTTGGCGTCCACGGTCCGCACACTGTCCATCCGCGGGCCGCATACACGGAGGGATTCCAATGAGACGGTTCATGTATTCGATACAGGGGCTGTGCGCATGTGCTGCGCTCAGCATTGCGGCAACTTTTGCAACGAGCGACGTGAGTGCGGCGCCGCTGCCGATAGTCGCGAAGCATTCAGGCAAGTGCCTCGACATCACCGGCGGACCAGGCGCAACTCAGGTCGGTGCCCCCGCGGAACAGTGGGAGTGCACCGGCGCAACGAACCAGAGCTGGACGATCCAAAACAACGGCAGCGGACGATTCCAGCTCATCGCCCAGCACAGCGGCCTGTGCCTCTGGGCTGCAAATGGCAACGAAGGTACGCCGGTCCAGCAGACGACCTGCAATGTGACGGACGTCAAGCAGTTGTGGGCGAAGCAAAGCGCCGGCGCCACCGGTGAATTCAAGTTCGTGCAGGTGAGCGGCGGACGCTGCTTATCGGTGGATGGCGGGACGGCGGCAACCGGCAACGGTCCGGCCATCAAGCTGCAGGTATGCCCCACCCCGACGGCCAATCAGATATGGACGATCGGCCGCAATCCGTTCTGGTGGCCATTCATCTCCAGCAGTATCTGGAACACACCGATCGGCAGCGGCGCAGTGTATGTGTCCGCGAATCTCGTGGCCGCTCCAGACGACCCCACCGACACCGTCGACGGGGGCTGGACGCCAATGCCAAATATCGACGAGGAGCGCATCGTGCTGGTGCCGAGCGCACCGCCGACCCCGATCGAGTACAGCAGCGCAGGCTGGCAGCAGGGTGCGGATCGATGCATCGCGACGCCGCCGGCGCCTCCTCTCACTCACCTGCCCATCACTGTGCCGATCCCGGCGAACTACACTGTGCCCAACAACCGCAAGAACAGCGGCGCTGCCTTCCTGATGGTCGATGGCCATACGCTGGTGCAGACCCAGCCGTTCGCGCGGTGCTCAGCCGGTTCGCCTTATGCCACCAGCCTCGTCCGTATCTTCGACGGCGGGGTGGACGCTGACATCATCAGTGGCGATGGACGCAATGGCGCGCACGGCGGCTCCAGGCTCGGCACGCTCGGCGGTACGATTCGGCTGGGCGAGATGCGCCCCGGCAGCCGGGGTCCGCGCCACGCATTGAAGATCAACCTGTTTTCGCCGATGGAACTCTTCAATTGCACACAGGCGTCCGAGTGCTTCCGCTGGCCCGCGTACACCTCGGACTCCGGCGCTTCCGTCGAATACGGCGAGATCGGCAACAATCAGAACGTGGCGATGAAGATGGGGTCGCTCCTCGCGATTCCTCCGTCGGTCAACATCAACAACATCGGCCTGCTGACCGAGCCCGGACGCCAGACCGCGTGGACGCTGCAGAACTACGGCGCGTACGTCGTCGACACTACCGGCGGCGCCGCCTTCGGCCTATCCGCTGAAGTCGGTTTCCACGGGTCCAAGCTGGACGAGTTCTTCGCGGACTACGGCATGGACATGAACGCGCGAGTGGGCCATGGCGCAGACTCGGATTGGGGGCGCGACCTGCAAATCATTCGCCCGTTGTTGAAGGTCGTGAACAACAACGACCCGACCCATGTGGGTGGAGGAGGAACGCCGCGGCAACCGCTCGCGCCGCCGTTCCAGTAGACGACACGTCGAGGCTAGTGCATTGCCTTCCCCGCATGGGATGAAACGTGCGGGGAAGCACTGCTTCTCGATCGTACCGGCTCATTCGAGCCAGGGCTCGATGTACGCCATCGGCACCGGTTTGCCTTCGTAGTAGCCGGGCATGAATTCCATCCGCTCGACCTGCTTCGCCAGGTCATCCACGAACCATTGAGGTACGTTACCCACGTTCTCGAGCCGGTACTCGATCACTTTGCCGAGCTCATCGATCCGCAGCTTGCGCCATAGCAGGATATCGCTCGACTCGAGCGGATCGTGATTACCGTGCCAGATGAATTCGTTGAAGCGCTGAGGTGCGGTGTAGAACAGCCCGTACCGCTCTGCCTCGACGCCATTGTTCGGCACGGCCAGCACCAGAGGTCCCTGCGACGTGATGTCGATGCGCACCATGACCTGCATGGATACCTCGGCCGGCTTACCATCGCGCGACGCGGCGACGAATCTGGCTTGCCTCCCGGCCAGTGCGACGGCAGTGACGAGAGGACCGTGCTTCTTTTCCGCGGAGTAGCACAGGAACGTTCGAACCTTCCCGCTTCTGCGCAGCCAGGCTTCGCATTGGACGACGTAGCGGCCCGGCGGTACTCCCTCCGGAATTCGAAGGTGGCTTTCGATGGAGTCAGGACCTTCGGTCAGGCGCGCGGGCTGCGTCGCGGCAGCACTCACATGCCAAGCGCAGAACAGCAACAAGAGCAGTAGCGCGCGCATACAGCAGTGGTCAGGCTACCGCAAACACGTGGGGCTCCGGTAGCATCTCAGCTTGATCGGAGTCGACATTAGGGGCAGGCATGAACCTTTCGACTGCGGTTCGTCGCGCGCTCGTTGTCCTTCTTGCGATCGGCGCAAGCGCCGCCCAAGCGCAAACCCCGAACGTGCCATCCTTCGAACGCCGGGTCGAAGCCGACCGCAACGCTCTCAAGATCCCCGGCCTGTCCATCATCGTGATCCAGAATGGCGAAGTGCTCTCGGCCCGAGGCTTCGGCTATGCGGACGTCGAGCAGCGCATTCCGGCCACGCCCGACACGCTCTACCACATCGCCTCCTTGACCAAGACGTTCACGGCGATCCTGGTCCTGCAACTCGTGGAACAGGGCAAGCTCGACCTCGACGAGCCGGTGTCGCGGTACTCGGACGATTTCAAGGACGACTCGGTCAAGATCAAGCATCTGCTCAGCCACACGTCGGAAGGCACGCCCGGCGAGAAGTTCAGCTACAACCCCGACCGCTTCGAGTACCTCAAGGCGATCCTCGAGAAGAAGACCGGCAAGCCGTTGCGTCAGCTGTTCGTCGAGACATTTCTCGACCCGCTCGCGATGCGTGACAGCGTGCCGGGCCCCGACGTCGCCGACGACGACAAGACGTGGGCGGTGCTGGGCAAAGACAACCTCGCGCGCTACCGGCGGAACCTGAAGAAATTCGCTCGGCCCTACACGTACTGGGGCGACGGTGAAACGGTGTATTCCGGCTACCCGCCCCGCGACCTCTGGGCGTCGGCCGGACTGCTGTCCACCGTCCGCGACCTCGCGAAGTACGACGTGGCGGTCGATCGCCACGAGCTGCTGAAAGCCGAGACGTTGGCGCGCGCCTGGACGCCCTTCCTCTCGAACGCCGGCCAACCGCTCGCCCATGGTCTGGGCTGGTTCGTCACTGACTACCGCGGCGCGCGGCTCGTCTGGCACTTCGGCCACTGGGGCACCGGCTTCTCCGCGATCTACGTCAAGGTGCCGGCGCGGCGTCTCACGCTCATCGCGCTGGCCAACAGCGAGGCGCTCGCAGACCACCATTACCAGGTGGGAGAAGACATCACCAATGACGTCTTCACCTGTGCCTTCCTCAACGTGTTCGTGCCCGATGTAGCGAACCGCACCGACGCACAGGCGTCAGCGGCCGACATCCCATCGACGGGCCCGGCCAAGGACTGCGAGGTCAGCTCCCGCGCCGCATTGGAAAAATGGATCGCCGACCGCCGTGCCAAGGCGCGCAAGGCCATACCGCTGGACTCGAAGCTGGCCGCAGCGTACGTGGGCCGCTACCAGCTGCCCCACCGCGTGGTCACCGTCACCGAGGAAAGCGGCCACCTGTACATCGACGTGCCAGAGGGCGAGCGGAGCGAGCTCTTCGCCGCAGCGCCCTCGCAGTTCTTCCTGAAGATCCGGCCGTGGACGCTGACCTTCGTGAAGGAGCGATCGCAGGTCACACGGCTCGACATTTCCGATAGCGGACAAGTCATGAGCGGACGGAGAGTCGATTGAAGAGCGGTTGGCCATTGGGGTCGCTTCCAATGTAGACCCGAGCAGGCGCGCCAAAGTTAGGGCGATGTCCGCTCCTGGCCGAAAGGGACTACGGTTAACGGTCGATCGGACGGCTGGGATCAGCTCAAATCCGCTCCACGGTCGCCAGGGTGCTTTCGATCGTCTTGAAGTCCACCGGTTTTGCGAGGTGATAGTCGAATCCTGCGTCCCTCGTGGCCTGCCGGTCCGCGTCCTGACCGTATCCTGTGAGTGCGATCAGCAACACGTTCCTCAGTCCAGGCTCCTGACGAATCCGCCTCGCCACCTGCAAACCGTCCACGACTGGCAAGCCGATATCGACGAGTATCGCGTCGGGCGCAAACTCCCGCGCCACGCTAATTCCGCTCTCTCCGTCTTGAGCCACGCGGACATCGTGCCCTGCGACCGCGAGCAGTCTTGCCATGCTGCGGGCCACATCTGGATTGTCCTCCATGACCAGCACTCGCAGTGCATGAACCGGCGCCCGTACGATTTTGGCCCGATCAACTGGTCGCTCGTGTGCAGAGGTGTGCACAGGAAGTCTCACTATGAAGTCGCTTCCTTGTCCCAATGCGCTGTGCGCATCGACTCGTCCTCGGTGCATGGCAACCAGGGATTTTACCAGCGCGAGTCCTACCCCCAGGCCGCCTTGCGCCTGGGTCAGCGACTGATCTGCCTGAGTGAACAAGTCGAATATGCGCGGCAGGACTCCCGGTTCGATTCCCCTGCCGTTGTCACGAACGCACAGCACTGTTTCCTCACCTTCAGTTCGCAGCTCTACCGTCAACAGCCCGCTGCGGTCGGTGTACTTGTTGGCATTGTCAAGCAGGTTCACGACTACCTGCTGCAGCCGCACGTCATCACCCAGCACGCGTACAGCTTTATCGGGCAGCGACAACGTCAGCGTCTGTCGCTTGCGGTCGATTTGCGGCCGAACGATTTCAATCGCGCGCCGAACGGTGTCTCGCAGATCCAGGAGCTCAACCTGCAGTCGAACGCGGCCGGTGGAGATCCGGGACACGTCCAATAAGTCATCGACCAGGCGTGTCAGCTGCGCTACCTGGCGGTCGAGCACTTGGTGCGCTTCGAGCTGTATCGGATCTGAGGCGCGCTCCATCTGAATCAGCTCCGCTGCATGCCGAATGGCAGCGAGCGGATTGCGCAGCTCGTGCGACAGCATGGCGAGAAATTCGTCCTTGCGCCGATTCAGCTCGGTCAGCGAGTTAGCTTGCTCCTGCGTCTTTTCCTCCAGATGTCTGCGCACGGAGATGTCGGTGAACAGGATCGCGACATGGCGCAACTCGGGCGCGCCCAACCGGAAGGCGTAAACGTCGAACCATCGGCCGTCGAGTGCACGCGCCTCATGTTCGAATCGAATGGATTCACCCGTCAGTGCGACGCGGCCGTACGTCTCGAACCAGTCCGCCTCGAGCTGGGGCACCAGTGTGCGCACGCACTTGCCGACTGCACCGCTCAACCCGGATTGCTTCTCGAAGGCCGGGTTGGTTTCCAGAAATCGGAAGTCCACGGGAGTACCGGCCTCGTCGAACAACATCTCGACCACGCAGAATCCCACGTCAATCGAATTCAGTAGGCTGCGGTAGCGCTCCTCGTTTGCGCCCGGAACGGGATTTTGAGTCTCTCCAGACGCAGCATCGCAACTCTTCATACGAGTCTAATCTGGTTCCATCCCAGATCGTTCCGGATGAGCGTCAGCTGTGACGCGACGCGGCGTTCGACTGTCCGCTTTCATTGGGTGTATTGCAGGCAACCGCCACCCCAAGCGCTTCAGCGAGCGATTCGACCGTATAGGGTTTCAAGACCAAACCGAACTGCCCGTCCAGATGAGCTGCCGCTTCGGGATACCCTGTCGTCAAAACGATCCGGACATTCGGGTGCCGTAGCTTGATCTCGCGTGCGAGGTTCACTCCGCTGACGTCACCGGGCATCATGATATCGGAAAGCACGAAGTCGATCGGACGACCGTTCGCCAATGCACCGAGGGCCGCATCCGGGCTGGATGCGTGAATGACTGCGAAGCCGATTGCGCTCAGCATTTCGCGCGTGAGCTCGGCGACTTCCTTATCGTCTTCGACCAGCAGCAACCGGCCGCAGCGCGAGCCAGCGGCTCTGATGATGGGAGCTGGCGGAGCACCGAGATTCTTGGTGACGGGCGAACACAACGAGCGGGGCAGCAGCACCGTCACGGTCGTGCCGACGCCCACTTCGCTGTCGATGTCAACTCGTCCGCCGGATTGATGTGCAAAGCCGTACACTTGAGGCAACCCCAGCCCCGATCCCTTGTTCAGATCCTTCGTTGTGAAGAACGGCTCGAACACACGTGCGAGCACTTCCCGCGTCATGCCGCATCCTGTGTCGGACACGGACAACTTCACCAACTGCTGCGACGACCCGTCCTGTCCACCTTGCGGCTCGTTGCTTGCAGCGATCGTTATCGTACCGCCGCTCGGCATCGCGTCGCGCGCGTTCACGCAGAGATTCAGCATCGCCAACTCGAATTCGCCGGCATCTATTTCTACCGTCCACAGGTCCGCTGCCAGTTGCATGTCGATGCGAATAGCTCCACCGAGCGATGCGCGGAGCATCTCGTTCATCCCGCGCAAATGCATTGCCAAGTCGATTGATTCCGGATTGACCGGCAGACGGCGGGAGAAGGCGAGCAGATGGCGCGTCAGACCTGCGCCGCGCGCGACGGCGCGGCGCATGCCTTCCAACACGCGTTGCCGCTGCTCGACGCTGGCTGTGCGCTCCAGCACCTGCAAGCCATTGGCAAATACGGCAAGCAGGTTATTGAAGTCATGCGCGACCCCGCCGGTAAGCTGCCCGAGCGATTCCAGTTTCTGTGCGTGGAGCAGCGACTCTTCTGCGCGACGCAGCCGCTCTTCGTTTCGGACGCGCTCCGTGACGTCGTACACGAACTGGTAGGCGCCAATGCGATTGCCATCACGGTCGTGCAACGTGTTGTAGCGCATTTCGTAGGCGCGGCGATCGCGCGCAGGATCGCCGAACTCTTCGACAGCGCTGAACTCCTCGCCTGCCAACGCGCGCGACCAGACGGCTTGTAGCGCCTGTTGATGCTCAGGCTGATCCGCCAGCAGTTCGAGCATGCTGGTGCCGACCTTGGGTCGCTTGCCGTAGATTCGTTCGAACTCGACGGCAGCGGCGTGATTGATGGCAAGCCAGCGATACTCGCAGTCGGCCACCTGAACGAAGGCGTTGGTGGCTTCCACGATATCAGCGAGCAGCTTCCGTTCCGCGAGCGCATCGTTCACTCTGCGCTCGAGCGTTTCGTTCAGTTCGCGCAGCCTCCGTTCCGCGAGCACCTTGTGCGTAGTCTCCCAGACCGCGCAGAACATGCCGGCAATCTCGCCGCTGTCATCGCGAACGGACGAATAGGAGAACGTGAACCAGGTTTGTTCGTCATATCCCTTGCGGTTCATCACGAGCGGCAAGTCTTCGCGGTACGACGCTTCGCCAGCCATGGCAGCGTCGATGAGCGGACTTATCTCAGGCCAGATCTCCGACCAGATGTCGTAGAACCTGATGCCCAATGCGCGCGGATGCTTGGCCCCCAGGATCTCGGCGTAGGCATCGTTGTAGAGGAACCCGAGTTCCTGCCCCCAGGCAACGAACATCGGAAAGCGCGATTGCAGAAGCAACGCAACAACGGTTTGCAGCGAGCGCGGCCAACATTCCGGCGCGCCAAGCGGTGAGCCGACCCAGTCATGGGCACGCATCAGTGCGCCCATTTGGCCGCCGCCATCCAGGAAGTCTCGAGCACTCTTCATTTCATCTACACGAGGTGCCGGCGCGGTCAGACAATCGCTTGTTGAGGGTGGGCGAGCCCCCATGATCATCCATGCTCGTGTACTGGCCTGAGGCAGGGTAGCGACCGATCACCTCACGTCTATACGTGGAGAGGGGGCTTGCACATGTCCGCTGCTGGCCGCTAACGGCCACCACGTCTTAGGCTGCGTGATCAGCCGCCCAGTGTCCGCACCAGCTCCGCGATAGCCTCCTGCGGAGACTTGGCGCCGACAATCTGCCGCGGTCCCGGACTTGCCGCATCGCAGACCGGCGGACGTGTCGGACCGAGTCGCTCGCCCAGCGCATCCACGATCGCTTGCGCTCGCCGGGCGGGCTCGAGTGCTGCCGCCGGATCATCACCTGCCAGTTCTGCCCGTACCCCCTGCAACTCCGCCCTTAGCGATTGCTGTCGGTACCGCGCGTCTACCAGGCACGAAGTTTCCACCTGGCGTAGTGCCGCCTCATGGCCTTTGCCGAAAACCCTGAATGCCTCGCGCACGTGCTCGTGAATTTGCGACGGCACGTTGAGAGTCGCGAGCGCCAAGCGAAGCTTCTGTAGCGTGCGCGCGGCGTGCGTTGCGTCTGCTGCTGACTCATCAAGTGCGATCAGGGCACCCCGGATTACGACGAGACCCAGTTCCGCCGTTATCTCGCTGGGCTTCTGTGGAAGCGCAGCAAGCACAGCTTCAGCATCGCTGAGTTGTTTCGATATCTCGGCAAGTTCCCGATCTGTCGGCTGCATCCGTCAATCACTCTTTGAACATCGTGGCAACAGATTGCTTGAAGCTCGCGCCCGAGGGAGTGATGAAGGTATGGATTTCGCACGCAGGACCCACGTGGAGCAGAAGTGCTCGAACTGAAATGACTCAGTGTGTGGAATATTGATTACCCGGCGCGCGTTATTGTCAGCGCCGCGAAGGTGTGGTCGCCGGAATCTATTGTCAAATGCCGCCCCAAGCTCGATCTCTGGTTGTAGCTCCGTGGCCGGTGAGCGCTTGGCGCGCTGGCTCCTGATGGCGCACGACGGCGTGATGGAGATGAACTGCCGCTTACCCATGAGTTCCTCTGCGTGATGCTTGCGCCGTCATAAAGACGCACGCAACGTTCAGTTCGCTCTATAGTGCAACGCGAAGTCTTGATCCATCACGTTCCGTATCGGAAGAGTCAGTCGAACCCGGAGAGACCGTCATGCCAACCAGCCGTCGACTATTGTTAGTGGCGAGTTTCCTGACCTTGAGTGCGCCGGCTGGCGCTCGGGCCAAAACTGACGAGGATGAGATACATGCGCTCCTGGTCGCGCACACCGAGCAGTGGAACCTGCACGATATCGAAGCTTGGGCTGAAATACTGCATGACGATGCAGATTGGGTGCACTGGGGCGGCGGCTACTGGCGAGGCAAGGAGCAAATCAAGGCGGGCACCAAGGAAATTCACCGCACGTACTACCAGCACAGTCGCATGAGTCCTCAGCGAGTCGAGGATCTCACCTTTCTATCGCCAGACATTGCGCTCGCGCACGTGCGCAGTGAGTTGACTGGAGACGAGCGATCTCCGGGCGTGACATTCCAGTACCGTAAGAGCGCCCTGTTCACCAGGAAAGCGGGATCGTGGCGGATTCGCGCGTTGCATAACACCCGGATTCGCCCGAACGCGATCGCCGCAGATGTGCAATGAGTTACGGCCCGAGCAGGAAAGTTGGACTGTGCCAACCACCTGCCCGCGGTTGTTGAGATTGGTGCCGAACTCGCAATCGATGGCTCCACGGCAATCGTCGCGGGGCGTGCACTGGGGACTGCAGTATCGGGCAGCACCACTGGCGGATACGCAATTGGCCTAGGTCTTGGCATTGCATTTCAAGCCCGGCTGGTGGTGGCGCTGGCTGTCTCCTGGCGCAGATGGCGACGGCGAGTGACCTAGCGGGAACCCAGCGCCGCCGGGCAGGCTTTACCTGCTTTCATCGGCGGAGGTCACGGCATGACCGTCCATCGCGTAGCGTCCGTAGCTGATCGGCTTCTCATTCCCGCTTTCGCCTGTCTCGCCTTCTGCCAATCCGGTACTGCCGCCGAGAGCAGCAAACTGCCGCCGCTGATCGAGCGCGAGCATTTCCTGGCCGATCCCGACATCGCCGCTCTGCAGCTCTCACCGGATGGCAGGCTCTTGAGTTTCATCCGTCCGTACGCGGGCACTCGCAATCTCTGGATCAAAGGTGTCGCGGAGCCGTTCGACAAGGCGCGGCCGCTCACAGCCGAACATGGCACGCCGATCGACCGCTACTTCTGGAGTGTCGACGGCAAGTACGTTCTGTTCGTGAAAGACAAGGACGGTGACGGCAACTTCAACCTTTTCGCCGTAAGCGCTGCTGAAAACGCCCAGCTCCCACCCACGCGCAACCTGACGAATGTCTCGGGATCGATCGTGATCCTCCATGGATTGTCGACCCGCGACCCTGACACAGCCTACATCGGCATCAACGATCGCGATCCCGCGTGGCACGATCTTTACGAGCTGCGACTGTCGACAGGGCAGCGCGAACTGCTGCGCAAGAACACGGATCGGCTGTCGGAATTCTTCTTCGACAACGACGATCGTCTGCGCCTCGCAACGCGCATCGTCGAGGACGGCAGCAGCGAGCTGTTGCGGATCGACGGCGACAAGCTGACGCGCATCCACACCTGCCCCATCGGCGACGAGTGCCGCGTCGCGCGCTTCGCTCCCGACAATCGCCATGTGTATCTGGTCACGAACGCCGGAGCGGACGTCGATCTGAAGCGACTCACCTTGCTCGACGTCCAGACCGGCGCCGAGGAATTGGTCGAGTCCGATCCACAGAAGCGAGTCGACCTGTATGCGGCGATCTTCTCGGACGTCACGCACGAGCTCATCGGCACCTTCTACATGGACGACCGGCAGCGCTTTCACTGGCGCGATGCGGCTTGGGAGCGCGACTACCGCGACCTCGTCGCGCGCCTGCCGGGCAAGGAGCTGTATGTGCCCGGGATCACGCGCGATGAGCAGGTCATGCTCGTCACGGCAAGCTCCGATATTGAGCCGGGCGAGACCTACATCTATGACCGGCGCACCCGGCAGCTCTCATTCCAATACCGGCTCCGCGATGACCTGCCTCGCGAACACCTGGCCCACATGGAGCCGATCCGCTATCGCTCGAGCGATGGCCTGGAAATTCCGGCTTACCTGACGTTGCCGCCCGGTCTGCCCGGTCGCAACCTGCCGCTGGTCGTCTTCCCGCACGGAGGACCGACGTCGCGCGAAGGCTGGGGCTTTTCGACCGCGGCGCAGCTGCTCGCGAACCGCGGTCTCGCGGTGCTCTCGATGAACTTTCGCGGCTCCACCGGCTACGGCAAGAAGTTTCGCGCAGCGGGTGATCGGCAGTGGGGCGAGCGAATTCAGGAAGACATCACCGCTGGCGTGCGCCACCTGATCGAGCAAGAAATCGCAGATCCGAAACGTGTTGCGATCATGGGGTTCTCGTTCGGCGGCTATTGCGCGCTCGCGGGCGCGGCGTTCACACCAGATCTGTACTCGGCTGCCGTCGCCATTGTCGCGCCTTCCAACCTCGTCACCTTGCTCAATGCCCTGCCTGCATCTGCCGAGGCGGAGCGCAGGATCATCTATGACCGCATTGGCGATCCGAACACCGCGGAGGGTCGCGCGCAGCTCGAGCGACAATCGCCGGTGCACGCGGTGTCGAAAATCGAGATACCGATGTTGATCATGCACGGCGCGAACGATCCCAACGTGCCGCGCGCGGAATCCGATCAAATCGTGGCCGCGCTGCGCGCGCAGCACTTGTCGGTTGAATACCTCATGTTCGACGACGAAGGGCACGGCTTCGCCAAGCCGCTGAACAACGAGATTGCCTGGGCAGCCGCCGAGCGCTTTCTCGCGCAACATGTTCCAGGCGTCCGCTATCAGGAGTCGATGTCTGCGGTGGCGACTGCACGACTGAAGGCGGTCGAACGGTGATGCATCGCGCCTGACCAATTGACGCTACACTTTGGCGTCACGACCGGCACCGGGGTTTCCAATGTCAGGCCAGGGCGATTCGATCCGCGCGATCCTGTTCGCGCTGGGTGCAAATTTCACGATCGCGGTCACCAAGGGCGTGGCCGCGTTCATCACCGGCTCCGGCGCGATGCTCGCAGAGACGGTGCACTCGCTCGCCGACTGCGGCAATCAACTCCTCCTGCTCCTCGGCCTGCGGCAGGCACGCACGCCGCCGTCTCCCGACTATCCGCTCGGTTACGGCAAAGCGATCTACTTCTGGTCGTTCCTCGTCGCCGTGATACTGTTCAGCGTCGGCGGCATGTTCTCCGTCTACGAGGGCGTCCACAAACTGCAGCATCCCGAGCCGCTCGAGCAATGGTGGTGGGCGGTCGGCGTGCTGGTCACCAGCATCGTCGCGGAATCGGTGTCGATGCGCGCATGCATGGTCGAGGTCGCCAAGGCGCGCGGCTCGCGCAGCCTGGTGCAGTGGTTCCGCGAGAGCCGCCAGTCCGAGCTGATCGTCATCTTCGGCGAGGATCTTGCCGCCCTTCTTGGCCTCGTGCTCGCGCTCGTCGCAATCGTCGCCGCGGTTCTCACCGGCGATCCCGTGTGGGACGCCGTCGGCACGCTCGCGATCGGCATCCTGCTCATCGTGGTCGCGGTATTCATTGCGATCGAGATCAAGGCGATGCTGATCGGTCAGAGCGCCGACCCAGCAGTCACTGCGGAGATGAGGCGCTTCTTCGAAGAGCGGGCCGAGATCGCGCGCGTGTTCAGCCTCATCACGATGCAACTCGGTAACGACCTGATGGTCGCCGTCAAGGTTCAGTTGCGGCGTGGCGCAGGCACACCCGAGGACGCGATCAATCGCGTCGAGGCCGATCTGAAGCGGCGCTTCCCGCAGGTGAAGTGGAGCTTCTGCGAGCCCGATGTCGCTGATTGAGCGCATGAGCTGTCGCTCGCTTCTGCTCGTCTGCATCGCGTTGCTGTCGGCGTGCTCGAATCCGCAGCTGCGCGCACCGCCGATCGATCCGGACGTCGCGCGCGCCGAGATCGCGCAACGCCTGCCGCCCAAAGTCGGCAATCGCGACGGGTGGGCCATCGACATCTTCGCCGCTTTCGAAGCACTCTCGATCCAGCCGACGACGCAGAACATCTGCGCCGTCGTCGCGGTGACCGAGCAGGAGTCGACGTTCCAGGTCAACCCGCCGGTTCCCGGCCTGGCAGCCATCGCCCGTCGCGAAATCGACAGCCGCGCGACGCGCTATCACATCCCCATCCTGGCCGTGAATGCCGCGTTGTCGCTGAAATCACCGACCGGCGCCACCTACAGCGAGCGCCTCGACAAGGTGAAGACCGAGAAAGAACTGAACGACATCTTCGCGGATTTCATCGGCATCGTGCCGCTCGGCGCGCGCTTGTTCGGCAGCTTCAATCCCGTGCGCACGGCAGGCCCCATGCAGGTCAGCATCGCGTACGCCGAGCAACATGCCGACGCGAAGCACTATCCCTATCCCATCGCGTCGACCATTCGCAACGAAGTCTTCACACGTCGCGGCGGAATGTACTTCGGCACCGCTCACCTGCTCGACTACCCTGCCGACTACGACGACATGCTGTTCCGCTTCGCCGACTTCAACGCCGGACATCACGCCAGTCGCAACGCCGCGTTTCAGAACGCAGTCAGCGTTCTGACGAAGACTTCGCTCGCTCTCGACGGCGATCTCCTCGTGCACGGCAGCCCCACTCTCAGCCAGACCGAGCTCGCAACCCGCCAGCTCGCGACCCGGCTCAACATGAGCGAAGCCTCGATCCACAGCGACCTGGAACACGGCGATCAGGACGACTTCGCCGACACTCGCCTCTACAAACGCGTCTTCGACCTCGGCGACAAGGGCCGCAAGCAGCCCCTGCCCCGCGCAGTCGTGCCCAAGATCCGGCTCGAAAGCCCGAAGATCACGCGCAAGCTGACGACGGAGTGGTTCGCAAAGCGTGTGGATGAGCGATACGCAAGGTGCCTGGCGCGGCGGTGAGAAGAAATAGCTCTCGCCAAGGCGAGAGTATTTCCGGTCCTATCCTGGCGCCGGCACCGACACTTCTCGCGCCACCTCGCCTCTCCCCATCCACTTCCCGATCACCACGAAGAACATCGGGATCAGGAACGTCGCGAGGAACGTCGCGCTCAGCATGCCGCCGATGACGCCCGTTCCGATCGCGTTGCGACTGGCGGAGCCGGGGCCGGTCGCCACCGCCAGCGGCAACACACCGAGCACGAACGCCATCGACGTCATGAGGATCGGACGCAATCGCAGGTGCGCCGCTTCCAGCGCCGCGTCGACGAGGCTCTTGCCCTCGGCATGGAGGTTGCGCGCGAACTCGACGATCAGGATGGCGTTCTTCGCCGACAGGCCGATAGTGGTCAGCAATCCAACCTGGAAGTACACGTCATTCGACAGACCGAAAGCGAACGCGGCCGCGAGCGCGCCGATCACACCGAGCGGCACGACGAGTATGACGGCTACCGGGATGGACCAGCTCTCGTACAAGGCCGCGAGACTCAGGAACACGACCAGGATCGAGATCGCGTACAGGAGCGGCGCCTGCGCGCCGGACAACTTTTCCTGCAACGACAGCCCCGTCCACTCGTAACCGACGCCGGCCGGGAGTTTCGCTGCCAGCCGCTCCATCGTCGCGATCGCCTCGCCGGTGCTGTAGCCCGGCGCGGCCTGACCCTGGATCTCGATCGACGGCACGCCGTTGTAGCGCTCCAGCTTCGGCGGGCCGAACGTCCACTTGCCGGTCGCGAAGGCGGAGATCGGCACCATCTCGCCCGCCGAATTGCGCACGTAGTGCAGCCGCAGATCGTCCGGATTCATGCGAAACGGCTCGTCGGCCTGCACGAACACCTTCTTGATGCGGCCGTCCGTGTCGAGGAAGTTGTCGACGTAGCGCGAGCCCCACGCGATCGAGAACGATTGATCGATGTCGCTCGGGGCAACGCCGAGTGCGCTCGCCTTCTCACGGTCGACCACGATCTGAAACGTCGGGTTGTCCTCCAGCCCGTTCGCACGCACCAGCGCCAGCGAAGGCTCTTGCTTCGCGCTTGCGAGCAATTGATCGCGAGTGTGGATGAGCGCGTCGTGCCCGAGGCCGCCGCGATCCTCGAGCTCCAGGTCGAAGCCCGACGCTGTGCCCAGCTCGCGGATCGGCGGCGGATTCACCGGGATGACGATCGCTTCGCCATACTGCGCAAAGCGTGCCGAGACGCGCTTGATGAGCGCCTGGGCACTCAGATCCGCGCCTTTGCGCTGTGACCAGTCCCTGAAGTGCACGAACAACATGCCCTGATTCTGGCCGCGGCCGGCGTAGTTGAAGCCGTTGATCTGAAACACTGCGTCGACCATGCGCGATTCCTGATGCAACAAGTAGTCGCTCACCTCGGCCATTGCGACGCCCGTATGTCCCTGCGTGCTGCCGGGCGGCCCCTGCAGCTGCACCAGCACATAGCCCTGATCTTCGTCGGGCAGGAAGGAAGTGGGCAGTTGCAGGAACATGAAGGCCAGCGCGCCGACGATTCCGGCGTAGATCAGCAGCCAACGCCCTGCCCTGGCAATCACGTGACGTGAGCCTTGCACATAGCGCTCGCGGCCGTTTTCGACCTGCCGGTTGAACCACGCGAAGAAGCCGCGAGTGGCCTGCGTGCGCTCGCCGCGCAGAAGCGTGGCGCACAGCGCCGGCGTGAGACTGAGAGCGACGAAGACGGAGAGCGCCATCGCAGCAACGATCGTCAACGAGAACTGGCGATAGATCCCGCCGACCGATCCTGTCGAAAACGCCATCGGTACAAAGACGGCGGAGAGCACGACTGCGACGCCGAGCAGCGCGCCCGTGATCTGTCCCATCGCCTTGGCCGTCGCCTCGCGCGGCGACAGATGCTCTTCGGCAATGAGTCGCTCGACGTTCTCGACCACGACGATGGCGTCGTCGACGAGCAGCCCGATCGCCAGCACGAGCCCGAACATCGACAGCGTGTTGATCGTGAACCCTGCAGCCGCGAGCACACCGAACGTTCCCAGCAGCACGACCGGCACCGCGATCGTCGGGATCAGCGTCGCGCGGATGTTCTGCAGGAACAGGTACATGACGAGGAACACCAGCGCGATGCCCTCGAATAGCGTCAGAACGACTTCCTCGATCGACACCTTCACGAACGGCGTCGTGTCATACGGATACTCGATGTGCATGCCAGCCGGGAAGTACTGCGACAGCTCCGTGAGACGCGCCCGCACAGCCTGCGCGGTCGCCAGCGCGTTAGCGCCCGCGGCCAGCTGCACCGCGATCCCCGTGGCGGACTGGCCGTTGTACTTGTCGTCGACGCTGAAGTTCTCCGCACCGAGCTCGATGCGCGCGACGTCGCTCAGACGAACCTGCGAGCCGTCGGGATTCACCTTGAGCAGAATGCGGCCGAATTCCTCCGGCGTGCGCAGCAGCGTCGCCTCCGTGATCGACGCGGTCAGGCGCTGCGAAGCCGGTGCCGGCGCGCCGCCCAGCTCGCCGCCGGAGATCTGCACGTTCTGATTCTGCAGCGCGTTGGTCACGTCGAGCGGCGTGAGCGCGAAGGCATTGAGCTTGTTCGGGTCCAGCCAGATGCGCATCGCGTACTGGCTGCCGAAGACGCTGACGTCGCCGACGCCGTCGACCCGGCTCACCGGATCCTGGACATGCGAAACCACGTAGTCGGCAATGTCGTACTTCGTCATGCGCGGGTCGGAAGACACGAACGCCGCGACCAGCAGGAATGCCGCGCCCGACTTGGTCACCCGAATACCGGATTGCTGGACCTGCGGCGGCAGCAATGGCGTCGCGAGCTGCAGCTTGTTCTGCACCTGCACCTGCGCGATGTCGGGATCCGTGCCGGGCTCGAACGCGAGCGTGATCGTGGACCGGCCGGAATCATCGCTGGTCGACGACAGGTACATCAGATGATCGACGCCGCTGATCTGCTGCTCGATGACCTGCACGACGGTGTTCTCGACCGTGGTCGCCGAAGCGCCGGGATAGGTCGCCGAGACCTGGATGGATGGTGGCGCAACCGTCGGGTACTGCTCGATCGCCAGCCGCGCGATCGACAGCGCGCCGGTGAGCATGATCAGGATGGCGATGACGATCGCAAAGATCGGTCGCGCGATGAAGAAGCGAGGCATGGTGCTACGCCGGCTGCGCGCTTGCCAGCGCGGCAACGGCGCGGACCTGCATGCCCGGCTGCACTCGCTGCACGCCCGAGACGACGACGCGATCGCCGTCCTGCAATCCGCCTTCGACCACCCAGCTTTCACCCAGCGTGCGCGAAGCGCTCACCGTTCGCTGCATGACTTTGTTGTCCTTGCCGACGACCAGCACCGTGGCTCTGCCGTTGCGGTCGTGGGTCACGCCGTCCTCGGGGACGAGCATCGCGTGATCGTTCGTACCTTCGTCGATGACCGCGCGCACGAACATCCCCGGCAGAAGCAGATGATCGGGATTCGGGAAGATCGCGCGCACGGTCACGGAACCGGTGCCCTGGTTGACGCTGATGTCCGTAAATTGCAGCAGTCCCTCGTGCGCGTAGCTCGATCCGTCCTCGAGCACCAGGCGCACCTTCGTCTGATCGGGGCCGTTGAGATGAATGCGGCCGGTCGCAACTTGCTGTCTGAGCCGCAGCCCGTCGACGCTCGTCTCGTTGAGATCGACGTAGATCGGATCGATCTGCTGCACCGTGGCCATCGGTGTCGCAGCGCTCGCTTGTACATACGCGCCCTGCGTCACCAGCGACGGTCCGACGCGCCCCGTGATCGGCGAGACGACGTCGGTATAGCCCAAGTTGATCGTTGCGCTTCGCACGGCGGCGAGACCGGACTCGACATCCGCCGCAGCCTGGTCCCGAGCGGCGACGGCGTTGATATAGGTCTGCTTGCTGACCGCGTTGCTCGCGACGAGCACCTTGTCACGATCCGCCTGGGCACTCGTCGACTCGAGAGATGCCCGCGCGCGTGCGAGCTGCGCTCGTGCGCTCTGCAGCGCCGCTTGATAGGGCGCTGGATCGATCTGATACAGGCGTTCGTTCGCCTGAATATCGCCGCCTTCGTCGAACTCCCGTTTCTGCACGATGCCGTCGACCCGTGCGCGGACCTGCGCAACCAGATACGCGGCCGTGCGACCCGGCAACTCGGTCGTCACCGGTACCGATGCGCGATGCACGGTGACGACTCCAACTTCGGGCGGCAGGGGTTCGGCCGCGGCCGGCTGCGCTTGCGAGCTGCATCCTGCCAGCGCCGTGTACAGGAGCAGTAGCGCAGCCGGCGCGGTTGACTCGATATTGCGTAAGCGCACTTTGGCCCCTACTTCACGCTGTAGCCACGCGCATCGAGACAGGCGGCCTGCGCCCGCATGTAGTCCGAGCGTCTGCTGCCGGCCTCATCTGCAGACACGCCGCCACCCGCAACCGTCGGGTCATAGCCAGTCGCGGCCACCGCAGAGCGATGACACTCGAAGCGATCCTGAGCCTGCTGTTCGCTGGACTGGCCGTTCTTCGGATACACGAAGATCGAATCGGCCGTCGGCAACTGCGTGGTGCCGCCGCCCTCGATGCCTGGAGGCGGCCGGACGACTTCGTATTCGCCGGCGCCGGCGTCCCACGAGTAGTACGTTTCGTCGGCGTAGTAGTACGGCACGCCGCCCCACCATACGGTCGAGTAGAACGCAGGCAAGACCGGAACGAATGCGCCGAGCGGCGCCGCGATCACGACTGCAGCCGAACCATTGCGGCGATACCACTCACCGCCGTGAAACAGGTAGACGCCGCCGCGATAGCGCACCGTATATGCGCCGCGGGGGATGACGTTCACGACCTCGCCGCGGTCGTGGTAGTACTGATTGTGTGCGTAGCGGGCGTCGAGATGCATCGCCTGGGACGACAGCGGCAGGGCCGCCACCCCCATCGCTGCGAGCAGCACGATCAGCGGTCGAGATTTTTTGCGCATGGTGATCACTTCACGCTGTAGCCGCGCGCTTCCAGGCATGCGCCGAGCGCACGACGAAAGTCCGAGGCTTCACGCTCGAGTTTTGCCGTCTGCGTCTGCGCGACGGTCGCCTCGGCCTGAGCTTGCCGGCGATTGATGTCTTCGCTGCGTTCGGATGCGGCGACTCCGCCGATCGCAGCTCCGGCCACGGCGCCCAACAACGCGCCGCGGCCCGTTTCCCACGGCGCGGCCACGGCCGCGCCTACGACTGCACCTGTCACTGCGCCGGCGCCGACCTCGGCGCCGGGCGGCGGGCCTCCGGCAACGACGCGCATCCGTCGATGCGGAGGCACCTGCGGGTTGCCCGGGTCGAAGCCGGTCTGTTGCACGGCCCACGCGTTGCACTCGTACTTGTCACGTTCCTGCTGCTCGGCCGAGACACTGCGTCCGGCGGCCGGATAGAAGTAAACGTTCGTATCCGGCGCCGGCGCAGGTTGCGGCCGCGGTGGCGGCGCGATCGGTTCGGCGCTGCAGCTCCAGACGCTGCAGGCGGCGATCAGGGACAGGAGCGGTGCGCGCGCGTTCATGAGCTCAACCCACGGCGCTGGTGTTCACGGTAGCGGTGCTCTTCGCGCGTGCGACCAGCGCAGGAACCTGCTTCTTCGCAGACTTGACCGCATCGCGGACGCACGTACCGTCATCGGGCTCCGTCGGATCGGCAGCGAAGCAAGCCTTGCGCGCGGCCTCGATGATGTAGTCGTTCAGTAGCTTGACGCCCGAATCGGTGGTCAGCGTCTGCGGGTCGGGGATGACACGCGCCACGACCGTCACTTTCTCGATGGGCGCATCGATGTCGTCCCGCGCGATCACTTTCACGACCGGCTTGTCGATCACGACCTGATCGAGCGGAGCGGCGTGGGCGCGTGAAGTCACGGCAACGAATGCTGCGAAAACGAGCGTAAGGGCCGCCAAGCCTTTGCGCAGCGCGTTTGGGGCGGTGATGTAAGTCGCGATGGTCATGATCTGGTCTCCTGTGTCTGCGGACGGCGGAATGCCCTCCAGGACGTTGCGACGGTGCCGCCGCCAGATCACGACGCGATGTCAGGCTGTCGCCGCTGCATTTCATTTGTCACCGCATTAAGCCGGGTTCATGTCGGGCGTCTCCGTGGAACTCGTGCGACAGCCGGGCGCCTAAACGGCAATATGGAATCCGTCGCCCCGCACGTGCTGGCCCTGGACGACGATCCGGATGTCCGGAGTGTCCTGGTTCAGTACCTGAGCGAGCAGGATCTGCGAATCACGGCGGTCGCGAGCGGACGCGAAATGCTGCAGGTCATCGAGAACGAGCCGGTCGACCTGCTGATGATCGATCTGCGCCTGTCGGGCGAGGACGGACTCACGCTCGCGCGGCGCGTGCGCGAGAGCTCGGCGATCCCGATCCTGATCCTGAGCGGCAAGGCCGAAGAGGCCGACCTCGTCATGGGCCTGGAGCTCGCGGCCGATGACTACGTCACGAAGCCGTTCCGGCTGCGCGAGCTGCTCGCGCGAATTCGCGCGGTGCTGCGCCGCTCGCAGCCCGTCGTCGACTCGAGCGCGCCGCGCGACGATCAGTTGCGCGCCTATCGGTTCGCCGGCTGGGAGCTCAATCTGCGGCTGCGCCGGCTGACCTCGCCGGACGGACGGCGCGTCGGTCTGACGAACAGCGAGTTCAATCTGTTATGCGCTTTCCTGTCGGCACCTCAGCGCGTGCTCACCCGCGATCAATTACTGGAGCGCTCGCGGGTCCACGCGCTCGAGGTGTACGACCGCGCCATCGACGTCACGATGCTGCGGCTGCGTCGCAAGATCGAGCGCGATCCCGCCAATCCGGAACTGCTGCGCACGGAGCGCGGCGCGGGCTACGTATTCATGGCGCCGGTCAGCGCGATGCGCTGAGCGTTGCAGTTGCAATTGCGCGGGCGCCGATCCGACATCATGCAGGAGAATTGCGGGAGGAGAGTCGTGCTCGTGGCGGCGCTTGCCGCTGGTTGAATGAGTGGAGACCGCTCCATGAGTACCTCGAACTTGCGCAGGGTCGGCCCTCTCGGCCTCCTTGCAACGATGGGTCTGCTGGCAGCGTGCACGACGATGGGCACGGGCGTCGGCAGCGAACGCAACGGCGCCGAGCGCGCCAACTTCAGCTGGAAATCGACCGACGATCGCACCGGCACGCTGACCGCGAGCCTCAGCAATGGCGAAACTTTCACCGGTCCCTTCTTTCAGGTGACGCACGACACGCGCGTCGAGACGCTCGAGCCGCTCTGGAACGGCTGGGCGAGCCCGTGGCACGGGTGGCGTTACTGGGGCCCGTATCCCGATACGGCTTTCGTCACGCATTACAGCGGACGGGTCGTCGCGAATCTCGCTGACGGCGCCGGCGAGCACATGCGCTGCCACTTCACGCTCATGCATCCCCAGCACGGGATGGCGGGCGGCGGCGCGGGTGAATGTCAGTTGCCGTCGGGCCAGACGATTGACGCGACATTTGCGAACTCGTGATCCGCGACAGCGACTCGCGTCCTCTGCAACGCTGGGTCACCGGCGCCGGAGTGCTGCTGATCGTGCTGATGATCGGCGCGGACAGCTACGAAGCCTTGCAGGACTACGACACCGCAATCCGGCGCAGCGAGGACACGCAGCTCGCGATCGCCCGCGCGACGGGCGAGCAGACTGCTCGAATGGTGCAGGAGATCGACGTCATGCTGGCAAACCAGGCGCAGCGCTGGGGCGCCGCGGACGTCACTGCGGCCGCTCGCGAAGCCGCGCGCGAGCGGCTGCAGGCGGACGTCACGCGCTTTCCATTCGTGCATTCGATGGAAATCATCGGCCGCGACGGTCGCATGCTCGCGACGACGGCGCCCGGCCCCGACGACGACGCGGACTATAGCGACCGGCACTTCTTCGCGGTTCTCGAGCATTCCACGCCGGGCACGCTCTACATCGGCAAGCCCGTCGGCCAGGATTACCGGACGTTCGCGCTCGGCCGGGCGATTCGCGACCGTTACGGCGCGTTTGCCGGCGTCGTGCTCGCGCGTGTCGCCTTCGAATACCTGACCGGGTTCTATGCGACGATCAGCGTCGATTCCTCGATCCGGCTGGTGCGCGAAGACGGTGTCGTGCTGGCGCGCTATCCGACACTCGTGAGCGATGAGGAAGTCAGCAGCTCGTTGATCGCGGGCATCCGCGGTCGCGAGCTGGTTCGTCACGATCCGCAGTCGGCAGCCAAACCGCAGCTGCGCGTGCTGCGACGGGTGCAGGGCTATCCGCTGGTCGTCGAGCTGGCGCAACCGATGTCGAGCGTGCTGAGCTCGTGGCGGCACGACGAGGTTTCCAGCGGCGCGCGTACTTTGACCCTGGCTGGCCTTGCGGTCGTTCTGCTCGTGGTATTGCGGCGGGTATTGCGTCGGCGCGACCGGCTGGAAGAAGAGCGGCGGCGGCTCGAGCGAGGCCTCCGCGACAGCCAGAAGGCCGAGGCAGTCGGCTTCCTGGCGGCCTCGATGGCTCACGATTTCAACAATGTCCTCGGCGCGATCGTCGGGTACGCCGAAGTGGCGCGCACGCAGGTCGACCCCGGGGCGCGCGTGACCAGGACCATCGACGGACTGCTCGCGGCGAGCGAGCGCGCCCGGCAGCTCGTGCGAAGAGTGCTCACGTTCGATCTACACCGCAGCGTGGTGCACGGTGCCCTGGAGATCGAGCCGATCGTGAACGAAGCGCTGGCGCTGATTCAACCGCGGCTGCCGGCGTCGATCATCCTGCGGCCGCCGGCGCCCGGATCCGCGGGCCAGATCAACGGCGATGCCACCGAGGTGCACCAGGTGGTGATGAATCTATGTACTAACGCAATCCGCGCGATGCCTGCCGGCGGGCAGCTCGAAGTGCGCGTCGAAGCGGTGGAAGTCGAGACCGCGCGTGAGCTCACGCTCGGCGCGATGCGGCCGGGCCGGTGGCTGCGCCTTTCGATCATCGATACTGGAATCGGCCTCTCGCGCGAGCAGCTGCAGTCGATTTTCGATCCGTTCTACACCTCGCGCGCAAGTGGTGAAGGATCGGGCATCGGCCTGACGGTCGTGCGCAACATCGTCAGCAGCATGCAAGGTGCGATCGAAGTCGAAAGCTGGCCGGGAAGCGGCACGACCATGAGCGTTTATTGGCCGCTCGTCGAGCCTGCGCGCGCGGGAGCCCATGCAGCGCCGACAACGCAGCCCGTCGGGGCGGGTCAGGCGATCCTGATCGTCGACGACGAGCCCGAACTGGTGCGGCTCGCGGAGGAAATCGTCGCCTCGCTCGGCTACGAAGCGATCGGATTCTCCGACGCGACGGCTGCGATCGAATCGTTCCGCCGCGCGCCGACGCGCTTCGACGCCGTGCTGACCGATGAGCGCATGCCCCTCCTCCACGGCACCGCGCTGGCGCAAATGATTCACGAATTGCGCGCGGACATTCCGATCCTGCTCGTTACCGGCCATCGCGAGCGGCAGACCGCCGCCCGCGCGTTGCGCGCAGGCATCATCGAGATCCTCGACAAGCCGCTGCGAGCCGGCGACCTGCGCGAAGCGCTCGGTCGCGCGTTCGCACTGTAGGTCGGGCTTCTTCGGAATTACGCTACGCGGGCTTCACCGGAAACTGAATTTCCAGAATCGGACCGATATAGATCTCGCGCTTGGGTCCATCGAGCCGGTACTCATGCAGCCGTACCCATCTGCTGATCGCCTCATATGCGCGCTCGGCCGCACTGTCTTCCGACTCGCAATAGGCGCTGGCCACCGTCACTGCGGGGAGCTCCTTTAGCTGGTAAGGGCTGGATCGCGGCGCTCGCTGGCCGATCTCGACGAACGGTTCGCCCTCGATCGCACCCGACTCGGCGCATCGATGCCACAGGACGCCTTGCAGGCTAC
>Ga0111538_10002878_pt1 | contig 24128 bp, 25 predicted proteins | sample SoiMethybrSBSTD1_FD_79669 | JGI IMG/M metagenome (GOLD analysis project Ga0111538, IMG submission 79669) | Bulk soil microbial communities from a Populus tree surrounding site in Tennessee, USA - Soil MetaG P. TD hybrid SBSTD1 (version 2)... | ecosystem: Environmental > Terrestrial > Soil >...
AAGGTGCTTCGCGGCCAGCAGGCGGCGAGTCTTCTAGCCCCTTGCTCACGCGTTCACGTCCATATTGATTGCTCCGCTCGCTGCGCTCGCTCCGCGCGGATCGCGCGTTGGAGCGCACCTACCTCGTCGCCACAGCTCGCCGCTGGGGCTGGTGCTCGCTGCGCTCGCGCAATTTTGTTGAGACCGTTCGCCGACGAAAAGCATGTCGACTCCCTCCTCCTCAGCACGGCGCGTGACGCGATCCGGTTTGATTGCTCCGGTCGCTAGAGCTCGCTCCCTGCGCGATTCGAAACCGGCGGAACGTCGAGACGTGGTGCGGGGATAGGAACCGGCGGCACCGGACGGCCTGCGCCGGGACGATGTCCAGCGCTGGCCGGGACTGCCTTGCCCTGCTCCAGGCCAGCCTTGACCGCGGTGCCGTAAGCATCGACGTATTCCTGCCCAGACAGCTCCATGACCGCGTTCATGATCTCGTCTGTGATCCACCGCAGTACGTCGCGATCATTGCCTGCCGCCGCATAAGCGCTGAAGTCCATTGGCTTGCCAATGCGAATTTTCGGTCGCCTCATGATCGGGATTTTGAAGAATCGTGATGGCACTAGTTCGGTGTTGATCATCCCGACGGGGATTACCGGGACGCCGGCTTGGAGCACGATGCGAGCGACGCCCGTCTTTCCCTTATACAGACGGCCGTCTGGAGACCGGGTGCCTTCTGGATAGATACCGAGCAGATTCCCTCGGCGGAGTACGTCCAGTACGCCTTCCATACTGCTCGCGCTGGCCCGTCCCCCGGAGCGGTCTATCGACAGCTGACCAACGCCTCTGAGGAACCAAGTCAGCATCCGACCACGTAGACCACGACCATGAAACAATTCGATCTTGGCCGGGAAGGTGACCCGCCGCGTGATCATCGCAGGCAGCAGGAAGGTGTCGCCCGCAGAGATGTGGTTGCTGACCAGAATCGCGCCACCGGACTTCGGGATGTTCTCCGCTCCGGTTGTTGAGGGTCTGAAAAGCAGCCAGCACACAGGCACAAACGCCCCATACTTGAACACCCAGTAGAGCAAGACCGACCTCCGCTTTCGACCCCATCGTAGGGCGGAACAACCCTAGTGGTGAGGCACTCAGGCAGGCCGGTTGGGCAGACATGCCACGATTCGCTCGTGACTTCTCCGATGCAGCCGACATCGAGCGCGAGGGTCGGGTGGCTGGAAGATCGTAGGCACCCGGCGCCTAGCGCGGCTTCAGTTCACCCGGATGCACAGCCGTACGAAGGTGGCAGCGGGCCTGTCGGAGTGCTGCTGTGTCACGGATACACCGGCTCGCCCAGATCGATGATCGACTGGGCGAGGTATCTCGAGGGTGCCGGTTTTCACGTCGTCTTGCCCCGGCTGCCCGGACACGGCACAACCTGGCAGGAGCTTAACCAGACCAAGTGGATCGACTGGTACGACTGCGTTGACGATGCTTTTACCACGCTTCGCACCCAATGCGGTCAGGTCTTCGTCACCGGCTTGTCGATGGGTGGGGCACTCGCCCTGCGGCTGGCGGAACAGCACGGCCCGGAAGTCGCGGGCCTGGTGCTGGTGAATCCTGCGATCAAGATCGGTAGGCCATGGAGTTGGGTATTTCTGTTGCGGATCTTGCCACTTTTGCGGTTGGTTCTTCCGTCCTGGGCTGGGATCGCCCAAGACATTGCCATACCTAACCAAGAGGAGCTGGGCTACGAGCGAAACCCGCTCAGCGCGATGTATTCCCAAGTCCTCCTTTGGGCCGACGTACGCCGAAATCTGGACGGGGTTGACCAGCCGCTACTGGTTTACCGCTCCATTGATGATCATGTAGTCGATCCTTCCTCCGTTGGTTTGATCAAGGTTGGCGTACGATCCAGCGACCAGACGTATATCGAGCTAGAACGCAGCTACCATGTTGCAACCCTCGACTACGACGCGGAGGATATCTTCGAAGGAAGCGTTGCGTTCTTCCGCCGACTCACGAAGGAGGCCGATGGCACTGCCGAGTGAGGATGACCAGGACGCGATTGATCGCGCTTTTGAGGAGCTTGTTGCGCGCTATCACCTGACCGCGGCCAGGCCAGATTCACTCAGCCCCGATTTACTCAGCCCGGACTCACTCAGCACCGAGACTGCAGACGAGCCAACCCTTTCTTCTCATGATCCCGATGTCCGCGAGGGCTCTCATGATCCCGATGCACGCGAAGGCGCGGCCAACTGGGCCGCCGATCACCCTCTGTTCGGCTTCGTTCAAGCCCCAGCTGACACACCAGCTCCGGCAGAAGAGCCTACTGAGGAGCGTTACGTTCCAGAGCCATTGCCGCCGCTGCAACGACCCGCCATCCCGGCCTTGCTCGGCTGGATCGGCATCGGGTACGCCATCGTCATCGTCCTGGCAGCGACCTTAGGGGTCCGCTTCCCGACCTGGGCCGGCTGGGTCGCCGTCGGAAGCTTCGTGGGCGGATTCGGCATTCTGATGACCCGACTTCCCAAAGAGCGACCACCAGGCGCCGGCGACGGAGCGGTGCTCTAGCGCTCCTCGTCGACTCTTCTCTAGGACTGCGGTCGGGGACGCACGGATCGCGCCCACGCCGTGCTGAGGAGGAGCGAGGGGACATGCTTCTCGTCCCCCAGTGACGACGAAGTAGGCGGGTTCAAAGGCGCGATCCGCGCGAAGCGAGCCGCAGCGAGCGAAGCGATCAAAACGAATCACGGCGCGGCCGAGCTTTGCGTGTCCGGCGCTTGCGGCGGCGCGGCCAGAAGCCAAATTGCGCCGAGTCAGGCGGCTCGACCATGGCATGGCGGGCAAGATCCGCGGCGCCGATCAGTCCGGCATCGTTGCGAAAGCGGGCAAGCACCAGCCTGGCCTCCTCGCGAAACCCGCGGCCGGTCAGGGTACGGCTGAAGGCTCGTTGCGCGGGCTGCAGGAGAAGATCGCCAGCCGCGCTCACTCCCCCGCCGATGACAACCACCTCAGGGTCCAGGGCAGCTGCCAGGTTGGCTATCCCCTGGCCGAGCCATGTCCCGACATCGGCAAGTAATTCCACCGACGTTGGTTCACCGCGAATCGCGGCGGCGGTGACATCGGGTCCGCTGATCTTGTCCGGATCGCCGCCAACCATCTCCAAGAGCTGGTAGGCGGTCGGTGAGTTCGTACGCGCCAATGCACGTGCGTCGCGAACCAACGCATTGCCGGAGGCGTACTGCTCCCAGCAGCCACGGTTTCCGCACTCACACCAGTGACCGTTGGGCACCGAGATCATGTGACCCCATTCCCCAGCCATCCCGTACGAGCCACGGAAGAGCTTGCCGGCGATGACCAGACCACCGCCGATACCGGTGCCAAGGGTGAGGCAGACCATGACTGATGAGCCGCGACCTGCGCCATAGCGGTATTCCGCCCAAGCGGCAGCGTTGGCATCGTTGTCGACGATCAGCGGAAGATCGATCCGCCCGCTGAGCCGGGCCTTGAGTGGCTCCGATCGCCACGCCAAGTGCGGTGAGAACCGCACCACAGCTTGATCGTTGTCCACCCAGCCTGCTGCGCCGATCCCGACGGCTTCGGCGCGATGCCGCTTTCGGAGATGCTCAACAGCACGTACGATCGCGTCCTCAACGGCCTGCGGGCTGCGTGAGGGGGTCGGCTCCTGCCAGCGCTCCAGGATCTCGCCTTGCTCGTCGACTACTCCAGCTGCCACCTTCGTGCCGCCAATGTCGACACCGATGCTGAGCAACGGCACCGCCGAGGTGCGGGCCATACTTCGACGGGTTGTCGTCCCGAAAGTGCTCAGCCTTCCACCCTCTTCTTCAGACCCTTGAGCGCGCTGTCGATGATCGTTTTCTCTGCTTTGCGCTTGAACATGCCGATCATCGGCATGTTGATGTCGACGGTCAACGTATAGGTCACGGTGGTGCCAGCGCCGTTGGGCTTCAGCGCGTAGGAACCGTCCATCGCCTTGAGCAAATTTCCCTCGATCAGCTTCCAGCTCACGGCGCGTGGCTTCCAGTCATAGGCCAGGACGTAGTCGTCCTTGACGAGCGTGTGATCAAGAACCATGCGAACCGTTTTGGCCTTGCCGCCAGCGACGGTGAGCACTTCGGCGCTTTTCATGGAGTCAACCCAGTCGGGATAGTGCTCGAAATCGGCAAGGACCACCATGACCTCATCAGGCTTCGCCGCAATGTTGATGCTGGCGCTCGTCTGATCCCCCACAAGCCTTAGCGTACGCATTTGATTGCCTCGCTCGCCAAGCTCGCTCGGCGCGGATCGCGCTTTCAGGCCGCCTACTTCGTCGTCACTCGGGGACGAAGAGCGTGTCCCCTCGCTCCTCCTCAGCACGGCGGCGCGCGATCCGTGGTTTGGTGCTGGCCCCGCTTTCAGCGTCACAGGTCGAGGACTTCGCGGAGTCGCGCCCGAGCCACGTCGGTGCTGAAATGTGCCGCCACATGTTGTCGGCCGCGAACTCCCATCTCTTGGGCCAGAGCGGGATTGTCCAGCAGCAGCATGAGCCGCTCGGCCAACAGCGCATGATCACCAGAGGGTACGACGAAGCCGGTCTCGCCGTCGCATACGGTCTCCGGCGCACCGCCTGAGTCGCCAACGATGACCGGCAGCTCACATGCGGCCGCCTCAAGTGCGGCCAGGCCAAGCCCTTCCGGATTGAGGCCAGCCAATCGGGTTCGCACTGGGAGTGCGAAGACGTCGGCCTGTTGCAGCTGACTGATCACCGCCGCCGGCGGCAACGCCCCGAGCAGGCGGGCGCAGTCTGACAACTCAAGATCTCGGATCCTGCGCTCCAGCCGACGGCGTAACGGACCATCGCCGACAATGATCAGCTCCCGTCTCGCGCCGTTCCGGCTGTTCTTGTCGAGCACGATCCGCCAGGCCCGAAGTAGTGTCTCCACCCCCTTCTGGGGGATCAACCGTGCGACCGCGATGCAGCGCCTGGTGCCTCGTACCTCTGCCCTCGATGGCGGCCGGAAACGCTGCATGTCGACCGGAGGTGCCAGTCGTACCAATCGCTGCCGAGCGCTCCCACTGAGCGCATTGGCAATGCGGCGTTCGCTATAGGCAGAGATCGTCGTGAGGTGATCACAACTGTCGCCAATCCGCCGGAGCAACCCGCGCGCTCCCGGCACCTGCGCCCACCAAATCTCGTGACCGTGAGTCAGACCGAGGATGTGTCGAGCGCCCGCGCGCCGCAGGCGCCGGGCGAGCAGACCAAGTGGAGCTGCCGCGCCGAAGATCACGCGTGTGGCGCCAGATTCAGCCAGCAGTCCCACTGCTCCAGCAGCGACATGCGGAGTTGGTAGCAACAGTGGACCGTCGCGGATGACCGGAAAGGGCCGGTCGTGATCGGAGGCCGCGGCACCGGCCGAGCCTGAGGCGTACACCACGACGTCATGGTCGAGCAGCGTGCAGACTTCATTTACGAATGATTCGATGCCGCCAATTCGCGGCGGGAAGTCATTGGTGATGATCAAGGTCGACGGCATTGATTAATACCGGGCCAAGCGGTCAAGATAGGCCCGCCACTCCGCAGTCAGCTCGCTCTGGCTGAGTTCCAAGGTTGAGCGGCTCGCCTGGTCCAAGGACTTTCCACTGGCCAGCTCTGCATAAAACTGGCCCAGTTGGTTTTCGGAATAGCGGTCGGCAATGAAGCGGCATGCGAGCCAGGCTTCTGCGTACGCCAGTTGAAGATTGCGTCCGCCCGCCTCGAACTGCCGGTCTGCCGGAAATGCGCGCGGTGCACCGTCGCTACGTACTCGGATGAGCAGTTCGTCTGTGCCGGAGCTTCGCTGACCTGAATGGGCGCGCATGGACACCCACTCAGCCAGGCCTTCCTCGGCCCACATCGGAGCAGCCGTGTCGGGTGACCGGGTAGCGACATGAACGATTTCGTGCTCCAGCACCGCCTGTAAAGCAGCCGACTCAAGCCGTGCCGCCTTGGGATTGACGACGATGCGGATCGCATCACCTCCGACACCAGCGCGTTGCGTGACAGCGGCGATCGAGGCGTACGCACCGTCAGATTTGCCCAGTACCGACTCGAAATCGCGCTGAGTCGCCGGAACTTCGATGACGACTTGGCGGTTCCAGGACGCTCCTAGACCGTTCGGCAGCAGCTCGCGCACATTGCTGGCGGCAGCTGCAGCCAGAGTGGACCAGCGATTGAGCGACTGTCCTGAGCCCGCCAATACGGTGACGCCTCCCCGCTGGTTGGCGGTGAGGGGGCCTAACCACCAGCTGGGCTTCTGCTCGGCGACGCGGCCGGCTGGTTCATCGACAGTGCCGGCGATCTTGACTTCTCCGCCTTCCTCGAGGAACGTCAACCAAACCCAGTGCTGCACCTCCTCACCATCACCGGCCAGGCGCCAGGTCACTAGCACACGTTGCATCCAGGCATCTGGACCCAGGACCTTGCGACGGGTCTCCGACAGCACGAATTGTGTGGGTTCGACACGCATCCGCAACGTGGTCAGTGGCAGTGAGCTTAGATTCGCATAGAGCATCCGAGCGCGGTCCTCGAAGCTAGCGTCGCGATCACTGAGCAGCCGATAGAAGCCTGGTCGGTCGCCTGTACGGGCCGCTTCAGCCAGGGCATCGACGGTCGCTCTGACAAGGTTCAGGCGCGAATTCGCGGACGCTGTTGATCGTGACTCAACAGCCGTAGGAGCGGGCGCACTTGGACCGGAGCAAGCAGCACAAGCAACCAAAATGAGCGCTAGCGCAGCCAGTACCAGTCGACGCCCAACCGGCGAACGGCGAGTGGTAGCTGACACAGAGGCACAGCCTATGCGAACTGTTCAGCTGGAGCGCCGATCGCGCGAACAGCTTAGGAACTCAGCCCGGCCGACTGGCTCCGGCATACGACATGTAGGACATCTTGATGTATTCCACCGACTTGCCCGGCCGAGGGGCGTGGATCACTCGGCCGTTACCGGCATAGAGACCGACGTGACTAATGGGGCTGTAGAAGAATACCAGGTCACCCAGTTGGAGATCAGACTTGGATATCCGACGACCTACGTTGTACTGCTGACTGGCTGAATGAGGCAGGCTCACCCCAACCGATCCCCAGGCCCTCATCGTTAGCCCAGAGCAGTCCCAGCTGCTAGGTCCAGCGGCATTGCGTACGTATGGCTCTCCGAGCTGAGCCCTGGCATATGCGAGCGCTTTGGCTCCCTTTCCGCTGCCACTGATAGGAGCCCGTACGGCGTCCCGGGACGCAGCTGCATTGTTACGCGCAGTCGCCCTCTTCTCCGCAGCAGAGATCCTGCTTCGCTGATCCGCGGTCAACTTGGCCAGCACTCTTCTTGCATCAGCAAGCTTCTTGTCAGAGGAATCGCTGAGGGACTTGAGCTGCTTCTCCTTCTCAGCGAGCGTCGCCAGATCAGTTTTTTCCGAATGCTGAAGTGATATCAGGTTGGCTTGCGCTTGCTGGTAATCCTGCAGCAGAGAGTTCTGATTCTCGTTGACCTTCTGCACAGTCGAGATCTGGCTAAGGAAGCCCTGGGTGTCTGGGGTGACGAAGAGCTGGGCAGCGGTATCGAGGCTCCGGTTCTGGAATTGTGCAAGTGCCACCTGGCCAACCTGGAGCTTCATCTGAGAGACCTTGTCAGTCTGAGCTGTGAGGTCCGCCTGCTTGAGCTTCAGCTGCTCCTTGCCCTGCTTGATTTGCTCCTTGACTCCCGAATATTGCTGGTCGATCGCCGCGGCTTCGGTTTGCAGCTGCGCGACCTGTTCCTTCGCCTGATCCATCGTGACTGGCGGGTCGGCTGCAGCCGGCAGGCTGGCAGGGACGACAAATAACGCGGTCAAGCCCACTGAGGCAAGCCCCAGCGTGGCTCCGCGTACCCCCCGACGGATCGATGTGACGCAGCTACCCTCGAATGCGCGTGAGGCCACGCGCGCAGTGAAATTCACAGTCCCCCGACTCCTGTGTTCCCCGAACTCCTGCGCGCAGCTCTCGCGGGTGCCGCCTCAAGCCTCCCCAGACTTGAGCACAGCCGAGAGCTGTGATGAATCTGCTTACTATCCGATAGATAACAGCCTTGTCATGTTGTTCACCGGACAGTCGTTGACACATTAGGTCACGATTAGGTCACTGGCAATCAGGATCGCCGATATTTGGTCACCGAATCGTGACGCATAGTTCCGGTGTTACGGATACGTCTGCTGTGACGAATAGTTCTGGTGTTACGCGTAGTCCTGCCACTCCAGCGGTGCCTGAACGCCTAGGACGGGACGTGCGCCTTGGATCAGTCGAAGTGGTGGCACCAGACCGGAATCTGCCAACGTCTGCAGGGCGGTCTGCTCGTCTGGGTTGAAGTCAATGACACCTTTGGTGGCGCCAAGCAGGACACTCACGACGCAGTCGCTACACGCCGGGCCCCTGGCAACGCAGGTCTCGCAATCCACGTGCAGTACGTCCATCGTCATTCCCTTCACTCAGATCGCCTCAGACCGTGCTTAAGGACCGTGCATCAACCCAGCTGTTTTACCTTCTCGCAACGCACTGACACTTTCCTCATGCCCAACCCATCGCGCGAGGTCTATTCGCATGGACACCATGACTCAGTCCTTCGCTCGCACGGCCGGCGTACCGCCGAGAATTCCGCGGCGTACTTACTGCCCTGGCTGAAGCCTGATGACCGACTGCTCGATGTAGGCGTCGGCCCGGGGACTATCACCGTCGATCTCGCCAAGCGGCTGACCAACGGTTGGGTTGTCGGCATCGATTCGGCGCCGACGGCAGTTTCGACAACACAAAAGTTGGCCGCCGAAGGGGATCTCAGCAATCTCAGCGTCTCAGTCGGGGATGTTTACGACCTGGAATTTCCGGACGCGTCGTTCGACGTAGTTCACGCTAACCAGCTGTTGCAGCACCTTCGCGACCCCGTTGCTGCCCTTCGCGAAATGCGCCGGGTGTGCCGGCCAGGTGGTGTTGTTGCCGCACGGGATGTCGATTATGCAGCCACGATCTGGTATCCGCCGAGTCCGGCCCTGGCCCGGTGGCTCGAGTTGTTCCATACGGTGAACCGATCCAACGCAGGTGAACCCCACGCTGGGCGGCGACTATTGAGTTGGGCACGCTCGGCAGGTTTCAACCGCGTCGACGCATCGGCAAGCGCCTGGTGTTTTGCGACCCCGGCAGATCTCGCTTGGTGGTCGGAGACGTGGGCCGAGCGCTTGAGCAAATCCGATCTCGGCCAGCAGGCCATCGAGCACGGCCTTACCGATACAGCGGAACTGTCACAAGTGGCCGAAGGCTGGCGGACTTGGGGACGGCTTCCTGACGCCTGGTTTTCCATGCTCCACGCAGAGATTTTGTGCCGCGATTAGCCGTCTCGGTTTACAGTCCGCGGTTCGCCCCATCTGGGATATTCAAGTAAGTTAGGACCCCTAGGGGAGTCTCTTGGGGGGAATGTGGTACAAGCACGACGGGCGAAAGTCCGGCCAGCACGCGTGATCATTCCGCTGGTGATTGCTGCAGCCCTCCTAGTGGGCGGTTCATTTGCAGCAGTGAAATTTTGGCCCAACGCCACGACGGCTGGACCTCAGCCAGAATCAAGTGCGACAACAGTCGAGTCGCAGTCGCCGACCACCGCAGAGTCGAGTCCTTCGTCATCTGCAACCGCTTCACCGTCTGATAGCGCCGCCGAGGCGGCCGCTGCGAAGGCCGTCAGAGCCTGTCAGGAGAAAGTCACGGCGGCTGACGAGGTCCTGAAACAAGGCAAAACCGGCGTTTTGCACTGGGCCGAACACGTAGATGCGCAGAAGGATTACTTCGCTGGCGACGCCACCGTCGTCCAAATGAAGGGCCGGTTCAAGGCGACTCGGCTCAAGGGTCCAGGTGATCTCAAGCGCTATGACGACGCTCTCTCGACGTACCAGGACCTCGACGGTTCCTGCGCGAAGGTCAAAGGCGCGGAATCGGCAGTAGCGACGACGCTGGCCAAGTGTGCCAAGCGAAGCAAGGCGCAGCAGCCCGTACTTAAGGCCACCGCTGGGGGAATGAAGGATTGGAAGGATCACCAAACGTTCATGGCGCGCAACGCGTTGCACAAGGAAGGTTCTCCATCGGAGGCACAGTCTACTTGGCTGAAGCAGTACCGCGCCGCGCCGAAGAACATCAACGCGTTCAAAAAGGCAGTCCGCAACTTCGACGCACCCAGCTGCTGACACAGAGCACTCGTCCAGCTGCCGACTCATCCGTCGGAAACCTACGTCCACGTAGTTTGCATTCGGTCTGCACGGTTGCTACCTATGCAAACCGTCGGCAACCAACGTGAACGTAGGTTTCTGAGAGGGATTCGCCACGGTCCAAGACCGGGTTTCGGCGAGTCGTCGCCGAAACTGTCGGCGCGGATCTTTAATGTCCCGATCGTGGCGCTGCAGGCCTCATTTGATGATCTTGGGACGCATCTGTCCCAGGTGACGTTCTGCATTGTTGATCTAGAAACCACCGGCGGCGCAGAGACCGACATGATCACCGAGGTGGGCGCCGTCAAGGTACGCGGTGGTGAGGTGCTGGGCGAGTTTCAGACCTTGGTGAATCCAAAAGCCCACATTCCACCGCTGATCGCCGTACTGACGGGCATCACGAACCAGATGGTGGCCAACGCACCGAGCCTGCGCGAGGTGTTGCCCTCATTCCTGGCCTTCGCAGAAGGAACCGTGATCGTCGCCCACAATGCCGGGTTTGACGTCAGCTTCCTGCGCCGCGCCTGCGAGGCTTGTGCTTATCCGTTTCCACGCTGGCCGGTAATCGATACGGCAGCTCTGGCCCGACAGATCTTGCTCCGCGATGAGGTGCCGAACTGCAGACTGGCTACGCTGGCTCGGCATTTTCACACCGCTGTAGCTCCGAACCATCGCGCACTCACTGACGCCCAGGCCACAGTCGAGGTACTCCACGGCCTGCTGGAGCGGGTTGGCAATCTAGGCGTGCACACCATTGAGGACCTTCGCGAGTTCAGCCGCCACGTCTCGCCCCAACGGCGCGCCAAGCGCACCTGGGCTGCCGACCTGCCGGCTGCGCCCGGGGTCTATTTGTTCGTCGCCGAGTACGACGAGCAGCGCCACATTCTCTACGTTGGGAAGTCGCGAAACCTCCGAGCTCGAGTTCGGACCTACTTCACAGCCGCCGAGAAGCGGCCGCGGATCGATGAGATGGTCCGGCTGGCTACCGGGGTGGAGGCCATTCCGTGTGTCACCCAATTGCAGGCAGACGTGACCGAACTGCGGCTGATCGGCGCTCATGCGCCGCGATACAACCGTCGCTCGAAGTTCCCGGAACGCACCCAGTGGATCAAGATCACCAACGAACCATTCCCACGCCTGTCTGTCGTCCGGACGGTCCGTGATGACGGAGCCAGCTATTTCGGCCCGTTCTCGCGACGGCAGTCTGCCGAAGACGTGACGCTCGCCATCTATGACGGTTTCCCCATCCGGCAGTGCACACCCCGGCTGAGCACCAGCTCACCGATCGCCGCCTGCGCCCTTGCTGGGATGGGCCGCTGCGCGGCACCGTGTGACGGCACGATCTCTCCAGACGGCTATAGCGAGATCGTTGAGGCCGTACGCACAGCGCTGGCGGTCGACGTACGGCCGGCTGTGCTCGGCGTTCAAGCAAGACTGCGGAGGCTGATCAATCAGCAAAGGTTCGAGGAGGCTGCCATCATTCGCCGGCGGCTGGAGACTCTGACTAGGACCGCGGTGCGCTTCCACCGGATCCGCAGCCTGGCCGCCTGTCCCGAAATCGTGGCCGCGCGGAGAGTCGATCTCAACTGGGAGATACACGTCGTTCGGTACGGCAGGTTGGCCGGATCCGGCCTGGCGACGCCTAGTGATGTGCCGCAGGCCGTCGCGCGTGCGGTACGAGCCACGGCTGAGACCGTGCCACAGCCGCGGCATCCACTGCCGGCAGCCGGGATTGAGGAAACCGAGCGGATCGCGGATTGGCTCGAGCAGTCTGGGATCCGCCTGATCGACATCACTGGTGACTGGATGTGGCCGCTGCACCTCGTCGTTGATCATGAAGCGCTGGTGCGCTACGCGCTAGGTGGTGAGGCTCCGCTTGGAAGCGCAGAGTGCAGCGAACATTAGGATGGCCGCCATGCTCACTGCGATTGTCTTCGTCAAAGCCGAGGTAGCACGTATCCCCGAGGTGGCTGAGGAGATTGCCGCGCTCAGTGGGGTGAGCGAGGTCTACTCTGTGACCGGCACCATCGACCTGATCGTCATGATCAGAGTTGCTAACCATGATCAAATAGCTGAGGTGGTCGCAGACAGGCTCAACAAGGTGGCCGGTGTCGTGAGCACTGAGACGCATATCGCTTTCCGAACCTATTCTGCTCATGATCTTGAGGCGGCGTTCTCCCTTGGCGGCTAGCCATCAGCGCGTTAGGCCTCGCACCGCAGTCGCAAGAGTTTCCACGACCGTGCTCATGATCGCAACGGTCTTCTTATTGCGGGTGGTCATCGGCGTAGCCATCGCGGCCCGGGCGATCACTCGTCAGCCACCGGATCAGCCGGTGCAGGTGCCGTCGGTTTCCCAGATTTAGTGTCGCGCGCCTATGCCTCTCAAACGATGATCAGCTTCAAGACGACCGCAACCAGGCAGATCGTGATCACGGCGAGCAGGCCGACTACCTGAACCACGCCACGGTTGCGCCGGGGCGGGTACGCCAAAACAATCCCGACCAGTGCGCCGACAATGATGCCGCCGATCAGCATCAGCCAGCCGAAGCTGCGGAAGCCAACCAGGATGCTGTAGAGGATGAGCAGGATGAACAGCCCGATGTCGGCGCGGACATCCTCATGCATCTTCTGCTTGAAGATCGCATTCGCGGCAAGCAGCCCGATAACGGCGGCCGCAGCGCCATAACCTCCACTGTCGTACGGACCGAAAACGAAGAGCAGCGTGGCGCCACCCAGTCCGGCCGCTAAGTAGAGCACGACGAATCGCCAGGCTCCCAACTCGGACTCAATAGCCCGACCCGCGAGCCAGAGCACCAGCAGGTTCATCAATACACCCAAGATGGACCCTGAGGTCAAAGACGCTGTAAGCAATCGCCAGAACTGGCCCGCGTAGATCGCCTCATTGCTCATCACCAGCAACCGATTGAGCAGTCCCCCGCTGACCAGGTTCAGCACCCACTCCACGGCGAGTGCACCCATCAGCACCTTCGTCGCTGTTCCGCCGCCCGACTTCAGGATCGCGCCAAAGGCTGTCCTCGGCGCCCGTGCGCTGGCTCGTCCGGAGGACACACACGATGGACACTGAAAACCGACCGAGGCCGGGTTCATGCACTCGCCGCAGATCGGTCGATGGCAGCGCTGACAAGAGATACCGGTCATCCGCTCCGGGTGCCGATAACACGGAGCAAAACCCGGAGGCGAAAAGTCCGGGCCCGCATTCGGGGTTTGACTCACGTCGCGGGCTCACCCGAATCGACTGTCCCCGAATCGATCGACACCGACTCGATGACTACCGGGTCGGCGGGACGGTCCCCTCGTCCCGTCCGCACTTCGGCGATCTCATCGACGACGTCACGGCTGGGCTGATCGGCGACCTCACCGAAGATCGTGTGCCGCCGGTTGAGATGCGGCGTCGGGCCGACGGTGATGAAGAACTGCGAACCATTGGTGCCCGGACCAGCATTGGCCATCGCCAGCAGGTACGGCTTGTTGAAGACAAGATCGGGATGGAACTCGTCGCCAAACTGATACCCCGGACCACCGGTGCCAGTGCCAAGGGGGCAACCGCCCTGAATCATGAATCCGTCGATCACCCGATGGAAGGTGAGTCCGTCGTAAAACTTGCCGGTCTGCCTCGCGCCTGTCTTGGGATCGGCGTACTCCTTGGTCCCCGAGGCCAGGCCAACGAAGTTGTCCACAGTTTTAGGAGCTTGATCAGCAAAGAGCACTAGGTTGATGTCGCCGTGGTTGGTGTGCAGGGTAGCCGTCTGCTGTGCCACGTTAAGGCACCTTTCTGTCGTGATCATCATGGTCTTGACTTGGTCAGGCAGCCATCCTGTCAGACCGCACAAGATGGCGATACGGTGGAAACGCTCCACAGGGGAGCATGAGGTTTCTCACAACGGAGGAAACGTGTCTAAGAGTTCCCGCCGCGCAGAAGCCGCCCGAATGCAAGCTGCGCCAGCCGCCGAGGATTTCGTGCACTCAGCCGCTGATCGTGTCGGACCCCTGGTTCACACCGCAGCTGATCGAGTAGGGCCGCTTGCGCAGTCCGCCGCAACCCGAGTTGGGCCGCTTGCTGAAGCCGCCGCTGATCGGATCGGCGCAGCCGCTGACAAGGTGTCACCGCTTGCTCATTCGGCAGCGGAGCGGCTGGGACCGCTGGCCGAATCGGCTGCCACACACGTGGGCCCGATGACTCATGGGGCAGCAGATCGGCTGGACCCGCTCGCTCATTCGGCCGCGGATCGAATCGCTCCCTTGGCCAACCAGGCCCTAGAGCGTGTGTCGCCGTACGCCCAGCAGGCAGTGAGCAGGGTCTCACCGTACGCACAGCAAGCCGCCGAGCGAATCGCACCGATCGCAACATCGGCCAAGCAACGTGGCGCACGCGCAGCTCATGATGCAGTCGACAAGTTCGCCCCAGTCTTGGACCAGGCACTCGAGAAAGTGAGCCCCGCAGTGGAAGCCACTCGTAGCAAAGTGTCGGACGAGATAGTGCCCAAGATCAGCGAGGCGTTGAGCGCTGCCGCGGGAGCGCAGGTCGTCGCTGAGGCGACCAAGCGAGGAAAGGCCGTCGTGGCCGCGGCCAAGGGTGAGTTGGAGCCGGCAAAGCAGAAGAAGGGCGGCTGGGTGAAGTGGCTGCTTATCGCGGCTGGGCTTGTGGGCGTTGCGGTATTCCTAGTCCGCAAATTCCTGGGTGGAAAGGACGCCGATTGGCAGGCGGCTCGGCCGACCACACCGTACGCGCCACCCAGGCCGACCGAAACAGGCACACCACATGCCGGTGACACTGATGCAACCGCACCAGTTGATGCAGTGGACGTCGACGCAATGGACGACGCACATGAGGATCCTCAGGGCGGCATGTCGGCGCACATGATGAATCTCCAGGCTGACGGTGCTGCGTTTCCCGATCAGCCCGCTGAGGGCGGTGACATGGACGATTCTCCGGCAGATGCGACGACTCCTGTCGACGACGCCTTCGCCGAAGCAGCAGCCAAGATCGGCGTCGATGCTCCCGGCGAGGCCGCGACAGGCGAGGGTCTCAGCGACGAAGGGTCAGCGGAGCCGGCTGCCGGTAGTGATCAGGACGGCGCCTTGCTGACCGAGCCGGCAGCTGATCCTGAACGAGCCTCCCGATACCAAGGTGAGGGTGTCTACATCGGCAGCGAGCCTCCTGAGGGCTTCACCATCAAAGGCAATGAGCGGTCGATGAAGTATCACGTCCCGGAGTCGGCTGGCTATACCCGGACGGTGGCTGAGGTCTGGTTCAACAGCGAGGAGGCGGCCACGCAAGCCGGCTTTGTGCGCGCCCAGCGCTAAAGGAAGATTTGCCGCCGACACGCATCTGATCCGTAAAATCACAAAAGTTTCCGGTCGGCGTTAACATCGGGCCCCTTCGCGAAGCCTTCTACATATAGAGGCTTCGACGAAGGGACATCGGTATGGCTGTGCTCGCCGAGCGCGAGGGAGTTTGCGATCAATGGGTTGACGCTGGGCCGTTCCGAGCGCAGTTGCGGTATCTGATGGCGAGTGGCTCGCTCAGTGTCGATGATGTGGCCGCAGTTGCGGGGATCTCCGCCCGCCTGGCCGATCGTCTCCTGCACGGACGCAATGGGCGGCAATTGCGTCGGATCAGCCCCGACACGGCACGCCGGCTGATCCAGGTTTCCGATCAGCAGATTCAGGCACTGCGACAAATCATGGTGCCCGCCGCCCCGGCACGGCTGCACCTGCGTCGCCTCTACCGTGCAGGCTGGGAAAATCTCACGATCGCCCAGCGGGTAGGAGTCGCTGCTCCGGAGCTCATCGACCTGGCAGCCGGTTCCGAGAGCTGTTCCCTCCTGCTTACGATTCGGCTCACCGCGGCCGCGCGGGCTGAGGACAGCTCGCGCTGCCACCGCCACCTCTCCGAGCTGGCTATGGAGCACGCAGCGTGAGGCTCGCGCCGTCAAATTCGAAGACCGTGCCTTTCAAGACTGAGGCTTCGTCGATGCGGCCAACCCCTGCGGCACTACCATCACCGGGTGATTGAGGATGTTCCGGCGGCTCTCGCGGTGGGCCTCATGATCGCTGCGATCTCTGCCCTGCTGGTCCGCCCAACTCTGCAACGACTGCCTGAACCAGCCGACGGATACGGCAAGCCGGTCTACCGCGACCTCGCGAGCATCGGTTTTATCGTCGTCTGCGGTGCTCTTGCGGGACTCGGTATGACACTCAGCTGGCTCACCGTTCCCCGCTACGCCCAGCCGATGTGGTTGGTGCTGGCCATCCTCGGCGTCCTCCTTGCTGCAATTGATGCTCGCACCAGCTGGCTGCCGCTGCGACTCACTCGGATTGCCTGGCTGGCAATGGCCATCGCCGCGCTGTTGTCTACTCTGCTGAACGGCGGCGCCTGGATTGCCGGCCGAGCGGCAGCCGGTGCGACAATCGCGGGTGCGCTCTATCTGTTCGTGTGGCTGATCTCGCGCGGTGGTTTTGGTTTCGGTGACGTACGGTTCGCGCCTTTGCTCGGGGCCGCGGCAGCCGCCGATTCCTGGACGTTGCTGTGGCTGGCGCTGCTACTCGGCACTGTGGTGGGCGGGTTCATCGGCCTACTGCGACTCGCGCAGGGTCGGCGCGGGGCGTTCCCGTATGCGCCGTCAATGTTGATCGGTGCCTATGCGGCGTGCATCGTCAATGTGATCGCGTGAGGAGCCGCCCACCGCGCTATGACTCGCTGTTCGCTCCGACGACTGCAGGAGCTTGCGATAAGCCCACGGACGGTGGCAGCTGATGCACGGCAAGCGGCGAAGGAGTCGGATCCGCGAACAGCTTGTCAGAGCGCAAATCCAGCACAGGCCCTACGACGGGCTCAGCGCGCTCGGTTTTTCAACTCCAAGCACATACATGGCCGCATGCGCGTACGCGTCAGCAGCTTCCAGCTCCGGTTCGGTGTGGTACGCCCTGCCGGGGCCGCTGACAGTCACCACGAAGCCGCCAGCCGACGAATCGAGCGACAAGAAGTAGTCGCCAATCATCTCGCGGAGTTGGTCTTCGCGGGGCAACCACACCACTCCGTCCGATTCCACTGAGTCCAGCGCCCATTCAACGGTTCCATTGAAGTGGAAGCGTGACTCTCCGCCCGACGTGACCAGCTCGACGACCATGTCACTGATGATGAAGACGGAATCGCGGATCTCTGGCCGCGGTATGAAAAACATGTCGCCATTGACCGGCGTCCATGACACATGGGGCACAAGTCGCATAGCGAGATCGCGGGAGATCACGGGTGCAGTATGACGCGCCGAGCAAGAGCAGCGGTAATCATGTTGATCACCAAGCCCGAAGTTGTCGGCCCATCTCCTCGCGAGCACGCATAGGCTCGAGGGGTGACCGCGGTGGCTCGTCCTGGGTGGTATCCCGATCCGGCCGGCGCCACGGGACTTTACCGCTGGTGGGATGGCACGCACTGGGCTGAAGTGACCAGTGACTCCGTTCAGGCGCCGTCACCGGTTCCAGTACCGACCGAGGTCACAGCTGAGAGCTATGGGCCGCGGCACCGTTCTTCACCGCTGCGCATCGCGGCAGCCCTCGGCCTTGGTTTTGCCCTGTTCGTCAGCGCCTCGATCGGCCTAGGACTGGTGATCTGGCCGAGCCAGCCGAGTCCGCCCACGCAGCGAGCAGCCGGCGCTGGGCTACCTAGCGCTGGCGGCGTCGGAACCGCTCCTGTTGGCTACCTTGACGAGCGCACCAGGGTCGCGACCATCGGACCGGCATCCCTCACGATGCCCGGAGACCCATACGTTCTCTCGCCTGATCCCATGACTATTCGCGGGGTGCTCGATCTGCTTTTTTGGGCCAGCGCACCAGTACATGTTCGCTATGACGGCAAAACCGACTGGTCCTCCGGCGTGCTGCTCGGCAGGGTGGCCGAATCCACCAGTCAAGGCGACCTCGAAACCGAAGGCACGCTTGCCGTCCACCGGCTGAGCACAATGATCTTTGCTCGCCATCCCACAGAGCTGAAGGGCCTCAGGCGGGAAGACTGTGCCATTGATGGCCGGCCCGGAATGATGTTTTCCGCCCAAGTGCACTACTCGGTCAATCGGTTGCCGAGCCGCTATGACACGATCTCGGCAGTTCTGGTACGACTCGATGACGGGTCATTGATTATGGCTGCCAGCTCGGTGCCGAATGACACCGATGCCGATGTCGCACGCCAAGCGGCCGATGCGCTGAAGTCGCTCAGCATCCGCTAGAGCCTTCCGCTCCGGTCCCGTACGCCCTTGAAGCGCCGGTCACTCCACCGGCACAGCCTGCTCTGAGCCTGTGTGATGGGCGGGACCTGAGCGAAGGAAGAACGCGCCGACTGCAGCGACAGCAGTAAGCGCTGCGGTCAAAAGGAACACATTCGCGTACGAGTCGGCCAGCACGGCCACCTGGGTCCGCCGGTAAAGCCCGAGAAGTTGCAGGAACTGCAAGTGTGCTGCCTCGCCGCTGCTATTTTCCAGCAGGTCCGCCCGGCCTTGGGCGAGCTGCGCCTGCTGGGCGGTCGCCATTGCGGTCAGGGCGGCAAGCCCGAGAGCCGCACTGACCCGCTGCGCGACAGTGTTGATCGCGCTACCGCTATTGGTCAGATCGGGGCTAAGGGCCGCGAGTCCGCCGGTCATGATCGACATCATCGCCATGCCAACCCCAGCGGCTCGAATGCACATCCACAAGACGACCTCATCGCGCGGTATGTCGGGATTGATTTCGGCGAGCCCGTAGCTGCCAACCGCGGCCACCAGCAGTCCCGATACCACCAACCATCGCGGGCCGATCTTGTCGTACAAGCGCCCGCTGACTGGCATCAGGACAGCCATCACCAGCGCCTGCGGCAAAAGGAGCAGTCCGGTGTTAAGCGCCTGATATCCCTGTCCCACCTGCAGGAACAGCGGGATGTAGAACAATGTCGCGAACATCCCGGTCATCATCACGCTCATGATGATCAGTGATGTCGTGTACGCGGTGCTGTGGAACACCCGCAGATCCAGCAGCGGGTGATCCACCTCGAGCTCGATCGTCACGAAGAGGGCGAGCATCAAGAAACCGCCAACCATCAAGATCAGCACGCGATAGCTGGACCAGCCCCACGACTGGCCTTCGGAAAAGGCCAACAGCAAGGCGACTAGACCCGAGGCCACGGTGATGAAGCCCCAAACGTCGAACGGACGAGTCGGCGCTCGAGCGAACTTCGGCAAAGCGACAGCGGCTGCGATGAGTCCCAGAACCCCGACGGGAACATTGATGAAGAACACAAGACGCCAACTGACGTACTCCACGAGGTAGCCGCCAAGCGTGGGACCGATCGCGGGAGCAAAAACGATGCCCAGGCCATACATTCCCATGGCCGTACCGATCTTCTCGCGCGGGACGATCCGATACACCATGGTCAGTGTGACGACAGGTAGCAACCCACCGGGAATCGCCTGAACCACTCGAAAGGCAATCAAGCTATTCAGACTCCAAGCCAGCCCACAGAGCGCTGAGCTAAGGGCGAAAGCTGCCAGCGCAATCACGTACACGCGATCAAGCCCGAACCGATCACCCAGCCAGGCGCTAGCGGGCACGACGACACCGAGGACGAGGCTGTATGCCGTGGTAATCCAGGCAACGTCCGCGGTACTGCCACCGAAATCGGACTGGATGGTCGCGATCGCTACATTCACGATGCTGACGTCCAGCACCGACATGAACATGCCCGCGATCAATACGGCGAGGGGGATGCGCCAGCCGGTGGCCGACGGTGTTGCAACGGGCTCGGGCCGGCTAGGCACGGCCTCGGTGGCACGACGCGGACGATCCTCAGCGACCCGGGCCGCAGCGTCCTCCCGAACAGCCGTCGCCGCGGAATCGGTATCGGTACTCATCGACAGGCCTACCTCGCGTCCCAGGCGGGTCCCTCCAGCGCCAGCATAGGCTCCTTCAGCTGCGATGGATCTTGACGGTTGCGTTCATGCCCGGCACCAGCGGCAAATCTTTCAGGTCATCGATCACGATCTTGACTGGGATCACCTGCGTGACCTTCTGGAAATTGCCCGACGTATTGGATTGCGGGAAGAGCGAAAACACTCCGGCTGCACCGGTCTTTACTTCCGCAACGCGTCCGGTGAGGTTCTCGTCGGGGTACGCGTCGACAGAGATGTCGACCGCCCGGCCGACCTGCACTTTGTCGATGTCAGTCTCCTTGACCCGAGCGGTGACGAAGACGCCGGCGCTGTCATAGGCAATGGCCAGTTGAGTGCCAGCTGTGACGAAGGATCCTTGGACGCCGTTGTCCACTGCGACAACTCCATCTCCTGGCGATCGAATCACCATCTGCGGCTTCACGTAGCCACCCTGAATCTCAATCCTCCCGACCGGCGCGTCCTGGCGTAGGGCTGTGCCCTGCTGCCCGCGCCAGTCGATCAGGGTGCCCGTTGCCGGTGCGTTGATCGAGATCTGATTCCCATCGATCTGAGCATTGTCCGTAGTGACGTAATTGCTGCTCTCGAAGACGTAGTAAACGACGAACGCGGCGGCTGTAAGTACCGCAACTAGGAGAATGATCAGCAATCTGATCTTCGTCGCTCGCTTCAAGGGCCGCCTGCGTGCCGGCTCGGTCGGCGCCGGCGCGGGAGGCGTCGCTTCGGGTTCGGTCGATGCGTCTGTCACCGTGTTCTCTGTCACGGCTTCCTCCAAGGCACCAGCTGTACCGCCAGCCAACCAGCGTCAGTCATCAGCCGGGGCTCACGACCACGCGCTGACCCTCGGACAGGCCGGACAGCACCTCCGTCCGGTCGGGACCGACGATTCCCGCCTGGATTGTCACGACGTGCTGGCTGCCGTCCGGCTCCACGACAACAACGATAGCCATGTCGCCCTGTCTCCGTACGGCAGCATTTGGGACGCTTAGCACGTTCTCACGCTCATCAATGATCACCGCCGTGCGAGCGGTTTGACCGTCCCTAAGCCGCGGGTCCGGGGCATAAAGATCTATCGTCACGTAGTAGCTGATCACCCCAGAGATCGCGGTTGCCGATGGCGCAATCGCCACAACGGTACCGGTCTCGGTTAGGTCGGGAATGGCGTCGAAGCGGACGGATACCCGCTGATCAGGCGCAATCTGGGCCGCGTCGGATTCCTCGAATGGGATGACCACCTGGAACGCGTTGGCACTCGACAAGACGAGAAAGGTCGAACCGCCAGGCCTGGTTGCAGTCGTACCAGTGGCCGCGGCCGCTGCCGCCCCGCCCACGGCGGCAGATCCGGGGATCGCCGCTCGGCTGCCGGGCGCCAGAGCCGTCGTACCACTGCTTGCAGAAAGGTATTCGCCGGGTACGCCGTTGATTGCCGAGACAACTCCGTCAGCCGGGGCGATGAGGGTGCCGTCTCGGACGTCCCGCTGTGCTGAGCGCACCAGCGCTTGTGCGCCCCTCACGAGCGCCCGCTGCTGATCGATAGCGTGCGGCCGGTCGGCGGATGCCGAATTGAGCGCGTTTTGTGCAGCCACCACGCCCTGTCGTGAGGTCTCGACAGATACCTCGCCGGCGGCGGCATCCACCTTTTTCTTCTGCTCAGCTGCTGCCAGGGTCGTCTTGGCTGCCTCAACTCCCTGGTCCGCTGAGGCCTGCGCCGAACGTGCCATGGCAACCTGTGAAGCACACGCCGCCGCCGACGCGGAGCTCGGCGGGGCCGTTGTCGGCGGGGCCGTTGTCGGTGGGGCCGTTGTCGGTGGCGCAGTTGTCGGTGGGGCCGTTGTCGGTGGCGCCGTTGTCGGTGGCGCAGTTGTCGGTGGCGCAGTTGTCGGAGGCGCAGTCGTCGGAGGCGCAGTCGTCGGAGGCGCAGTCGTCGGAGGCGCAGTTGGCTGACGCGCAGTTGTCCGAGGCACGGAGCTCGTCGCGGCGGCGGTTCTGGACCGCACTGAAGTCGTCCGCGGCGTAGCAGCTAGTGACCGCGCAGAAGTCGCAGGAGGGTCTGACGCCTTGCAGGCATTCCGTGCTGCCTTGACCGCATTGTCCGCCTTCTGCTTCGCCCTGCGCGCAGCGTGCAGTTGGGCACGGGCTCGGGTGATTGCAGAGTCGTCGGCGACACCGACCGCATTAACTTGGCGCTGCGTCGCGGTCAGAATCACCTTCGATTGACTCAGAGTCGCCCTGGCGCCAGACACCGCGGGGTTGGCGATGATGCGGTCAAGTGCCGCCTGCTGCGAGGCGAGATTGGCCTCCTGTTGCTTGAGCACCTGCCGAAGCGCATACGTGTCGACCGTGGCCAGCACTTGACCAGCCCTGACTTGCTCACCCACCTTCACTTGCAACGAGGTCAGCCGACCACCCTTGGCAAATCCAAGGTTGCGGCTTGTCGCGGCCGATACCGAGCCGCTCGCCGTAACTTCGTTCGTGATCGTCGCTCGTTCGACTGGAACTGTCCGCGCGAGTGGTGACCGTCCCGACGTACAGGCGGCAAGGACGAGCGGCACGAGCACGACGCTAACCAACACCGCCCAGCGTCGACCTCTCATAGACCCCCTGTCGCGCCCGCTGGATGATGCCGCCAGCCCTCAAAAAGCAACGTTGCGGAAGCGCCCACTGTAGTCGCGGATCGAGGCCCGCGAGCGATCTGCCGAGGATCGCCTAACCACTCCTGACTTCGAACTAATTAGCCAGACTCAGCAATAGATCGAGTAGCCTCAATCCACTCTTGAAGCTTGGTTTGCGCAGCCCCAGATTCGATTGCCTCGTGCGCCCGGCCCAGCTCTTGAGCGAAGTCTTCCTCGAGCCGCGTGGCCGCCGGCTTGCCGTCGGCAACCAGTGCGGCGGCGGCGTTGAGGGCGACAACGTCCCGGATCGGACCCGGCTTGCCGGCAACGAGGTCGCGCACGACTTGGGCGTTTGCCACCGCGTCACCACCCACGAGGTCTGCCAGACCGGCCCTCGGGACTCCGAGCTGCAGAGGATCCAGCTCCATCCGTTCGATCACCCCATCGGCATAGACCCACACTGTGGAGGAGGTGGTAGTCGTCAGCTCGTCGAGGCCGTCTCCGCCGTGCATGACGAGCCCATAGTTGCCCCGGGATGCGAAGACTCCCGCCATCAGCTCAGCCATGCGAGGATCGGCCACGCCTACGGCCTGAGATATGGGTTGAGCAGGATTGGCGAGCGGTCCGAGGAAGTTGAACGTCGTGGGGATGCCAAGCTCCCGTCGCATCGGCCCCGCATGCCGCAACGCGGGGTGGTAATAGGCAGCGAATAGAAAGCCAATGCCGACCTGATCCACAACCTGCTGCTGCGCCTCAGGCGCCAAGTCAAGCACCACGCCTAGCGCTTCGAGAACATCCGCCGCGCCGCAGGCCGATGATGCTGCTCGGTTGCCGTGCTTGACCACTCTGGCGCCGGCGGCCGCTGCAACGATTGCAGCCATGGTGGAGATATTGACCGTGTTCGATCGATCACCGCCGCTGCCGACCACATCAACCGCCGGGCCACCGATCTCGATCGGAGTCGCGAATTCGATCATCGTGTCGGCGAGGCCGCTGAGCTCTTCGACGGTTTCGCCTTTGCAGCGCAACCCGATGACGAACGCCGCCATCTGGGCGGCCGTAGCGTCTCCGCTCAAGATCTGTCCCATAGCCCAGGCAGTGGTCGCAGCTGGCTGATCTTCGCCGCGGACCAAACTGCTCAGAACTTCCGGCCAGCTCATCGTGATGACACCTCGCTCATGACGCAGAGGTCGTCGGCACGACCGCCGTCTCCGCAGACCTTGGAGGACGCAGCAACTTCGCCACAGCGGCGGGCAGTCGCATCGGATCCACCGGATGCGGCACGGCGCCGTCGGCGCGCGACCAGGCTGCCAGCCAGGCATCATCGGCGCGCCCGACGAGCAGCAAGATCGGCGGACACCGC
>Ga0111538_10002879_pt1 | contig 24127 bp, 21 predicted proteins | sample SoiMethybrSBSTD1_FD_79669 | JGI IMG/M metagenome (GOLD analysis project Ga0111538, IMG submission 79669) | Bulk soil microbial communities from a Populus tree surrounding site in Tennessee, USA - Soil MetaG P. TD hybrid SBSTD1 (version 2)... | ecosystem: Environmental > Terrestrial > Soil >...
CACGGCGATTTGTTCGCGGAACTGGCGAGAGGTCCAATTGTGAACGCTGCCGTCGGAAAGGACGACGTTTCCGCGGCCGTGGCTTCCGTGAACACCCCGTTCGGAACCGTCCCAGGTGGCATCGATGGAACTGCCGGCGCTGGAGTTCCAGAAAGGATCGACTCCACCACCGCCACCGGTGAAGCCGGCGTCGCCAGCGAGCAAGGTAAGCCGCAATTGGACGGCGGTAAGGCCGAGGAAGTAGCTGACGTTGTCGAAACCGGCCAGGGAAGGCCAATCGGGAGCGGGTCTTCTTTCCTTGTCGAAGGGACAAACGAGAATGTTGAGATTCACGATGTCCTTTTCCATGACGCGAAGGTGTTGGGCCCACTCGGTGGTGTTCATGCTGCCGCCTTCATTCGAATCGACCGCCCAGGGATAGTGTCCTTCATTCTCGTTGGCCCAGCCGTTTGCGGCGCGGCCGAATTGATGGAGTTGGTTAAGGCACTGGGTATTGCGTGCCTTGGCTTTTGAACTGGAGAGCACGGGCAATATGATCGCGGCGAGAATGGCAATGATCGCGATAACGACCAGCAACTCGATGAGCGTAAACGCCCGGTACATAAAACAGGAGCGCGCCTTCATGGGAACTCCATCCTTCATTCTACTCCACGAGTTCATGATGTGCCAGTTGGTCAGTTTCCGAGCCGGTAAAATGCGCTGCCGGAATTAGTTAGCGTGACAGGGCTCTGGCCCGCGGACCCCGTAACATTGGTCCAAGTGGACAGGTCAGAGGATTGTTGGAGCGTAAATCCGTCCACATTCCAATAGAGCGTCGACAGGTTGGCTTCCCGCAACAAGTAGAGTTGTGGAACGACCGGTGTGGGGCTGAGTGCGATCAGAGCCGAGCCAAAAACAAGATCATTGGCCGTGGGCACATTATGGACCTCGACGGCGACCACGTTGTCGCCCTGGACGAGATTGGTGAGCAGATTGCCGCTGATAACGAAGACATCCGGGCAGACGGTGGCGGCATCGCCGGCATAGGTGGTGCCGGCACAAGGCGAGCCGTTGGCTGGGGTGTTGTTTGTGATAATGGTTGGAGGCGCCGGCACGCGCAGGCGGCGCACTTCGGCCCCGTTGAGGTAAAAGACCGCTCCATCATCGATATAATTCGAAAACACCAGCCCCGAAGGAGTCTCGCCGGTAAATTCGAAGTGAGTTCGAAAATAATACGTGCGCGGGATAGGCTGAGTAATAGGCGTACCAACACCCGGGGGCAAGACAGTGTTCTTCGGCGCAACAAAAGTGCTGGCCTCCATGTGCAACAGCGCGGGTCCTTCTCCCAGCCAGTTGGTGTCGTTGTAGTCAGGGGCGGTCCAATTTATACCATTGAGATTGTTGGTGGTGAACCTCCAGGAATTGGTGAGGGAAATGAGCTGCGTGCTGACCAGCGAGATGACGTTGGTGAACTGGCAGGCGGAGCTGAATTGCTGGGTGTCGACCATCGAGATCACGCGATAATAATAATTCGACCCGGGCGTGAGGCCGGACAAGTTGGCGAGGTGGAGGCGGCGCGGCTGGAGATCCAGTGGCGTGGCACTGCCATACTCCGGGGTGGGGCCGTACTCGACCAGGGTAGTGGCCTCCATGTCGGTGCGCCAGGTGATGGTTGCGGTCGTGCTGGCGGTGGCGATAGCCAAATCTTTGATTGGGCCGAGGGCTGGCGCCCAAACACCGAGGTTGCAACCGACGGGGCGTTGGGAACCGGGCCGGCCGACTGCAAACTGGAAGCTGTTTTGATTGATGTCCGCCGGCGGACCACAGTCAGTGGCTTTGACCATACAAGTAGAGCCGCCGCCATCCAGATTCATGCCCTGCCATGCGCCGTAAAGGAGCAGAAAATCAGCCGATTCCCAGTCCAGGGCCCCATCGCTAAAATCCTGCTGGCGACCATCGATGGTTATACAAATCAAGTAACGGTTGTCCTGCGAGAGACCAAAGGCGGTGCGGGGCTGGCGCCTGTGAATGGTGGAACTGCTATTGGTATAAGCGTAGGCGATGTTTACGCCGTTGCTAAGCAACGGATACATCCCGGCAACCGCGTTAAACACACCGGCGAGGTTGGTGGTGGCCGGCCAATTGATGGGGATGTAAGTCGGCTCATTGTTGGTGGCGAAAAGGAGCGCCGAGAGGGAGTCGGCTGCTATCTGCTGTGAAACGAGCCGGCCCTCGGAAAAGACCACGCCTTCCAGGACGGCCGGGGTCCCGGAGGGTCTGTCGTAGCCGGCTGGGGTGAACTGACCGGAGTTGACGGCCACACTCAACCCGTGTTCCAGCAGGAATTCTCTGGGGGTCTGCAGAAGGGTCTCGCGTTGATTAAGGACGAAATTGGTCGCCGGCGGCGTGATGAACAAACGAACATCAGGATCCTGCAAATCAATCCGCAGGGCATTGACGGAGAGCGCCACGTCACCTTCGTTGTTGTTGGTGCCGTTGGCCTGCTCGATGCCTTTAAAGATCGGGATCCATGGAGAGACTGTGCTGGCGGCGGGGGCCATCGCCAGGCTGAGTCCCAACAAAGCAACCGAGACGGCAAATCTCATAAAACAGCGTTCGCTCCCGCGCAACATACCGTCTACGGTTGTCTCCACAGGCGAACGGAGAATGTTAGCATTTATAAGGCAAAACGTCCATCGCTGAATCGCAAGAACGTGTTCACTGGGGTGTCCTCTGTTACAAGAACGTTACAATTGAGATGCACACGTCAGCGGGCGTCAATCTCCACTGTACTTGTAATCGTAGCCGGGCGGAGGATCGCGGGTGTAGGCGGCGTTCAAACCGTCGTAGTAAATGGGGATAAAGGCGGCGCGGCCGTCGACAAAGCCAACCACGCTTTCGCCATTATTATAGAAGGGAGTGTTGGCCTTGCCGGTGCGGCTGCGATGCCATGAAAGGGGCCCATGCGCGGTCCATTCCATGACCAGCAGTGTGCGGGAAGGATCGATGATCGAGGAGAGCTCGCGGTTGGCGATGTTGGGAATTCCAGGGAGGTTGACACCATTGAAAACGTAGCTGGTGTAAACATATTTGGCGCTTTTGCAAAATGGGCGGGGCTTTTCGCCTTCGCCCTCCCCGTACCCGCGATCGTCCGGGCAGGCGAAAACGGTGTCATTCGTGGAGGGCGGCCCTGTCAGCCCGAGGTGTCCTTTGACTTGTTCCTTGTAATGCCACCATCCGCCCGGGGCGGGACTGTTATCCACGCGGGGGAGCCTGTCGTTGTTCTCCTGCGCAAATTCCAATATCGCGCGATTCACTTTCTGCACGTTGGCCGTGCAGAGAGTGAGCTTTGACTTTGCGCGCGAGCGCGCGATGACGGGGACGAGGACGGCGGCCAGGAGAGCGAGCACCGCCAAAGTGACGAGAAGCTCCGTCAGGCCAAAAGCCGGGGCTCGGGTCGATTTATTGGATGCAAATTGGTTTCGCATTGAGTGGCTTAGTGACCCGTGAGAGCGAGCGCTGGGAGCTCCGAAACATTGGCCGGCGTAATAATTTGAAACATCTGTTCAAAGGCCGCCTGTGCGTTGCCTGCCGTGGCCCGGGCCGGCGCGTTGGTGCGGCTAATGACCGCAGAGTGCAAGAGTTGGCGCTCGAAAATCTTTTTTAAGTCCACCTGCACCGGCATGGCACCCGAGCACAGCGCCAGGATGCGTGGCCGCTTCCCGGCCAATTTGGCCAAGTGGTCGTCGTTGAGCAGCGGGGGTCCGAGGAACGAAACTATCACGTCGTTGCCGTTCGCCTGGCGCATCAGTTCCAGAAAGTCGCCGGGCGAAACGCTGGTGACGCGGAGGGGGTCCACCTTTAATAAACGAGAGGTCGAGACGTTCTTGCCCGACTTCTCGAGCGTGGCGAGGAATGCATCCAACTGCGTTGCTGCGGCTGGCACCTGAAAGGGCTCTTTGTTGCGAGCGATGACAATGAGCCTTGCGCCTGGTTCGAGGAGTTTGATGGCTTCGGCCGCTAAGACCTCACCGACCTTCTTGTGGAGCGCACGATCGATCGCGGGGGGCCGAGGATTGAAGAACAAGTAGAGCCATGCCAGCGCTGCCACGATGACGGCGATCGCCAGATAATTGATTAGTTTTTTATTCACCCTGAGTCCCGTCACTGCCGTACTTGAGCAAATCCGCGGCCATCCCGTCCCAACGGTAAATCTTTTGTGGCATTGCTGGTCTTTCAATAAACTGTCTTGCAATGCGGTTCAATAGCTTTGCGGCATTGCTTCCGGCACGCGCTCGTTGGGGAGGGCTGCTTTGCCTGGGCCTGATTGGCGGCGTGAGCGCCAGTGGTGAACTGTTCCGCGATGGCGCGGTGTGGCGCATACGACTGGAGGTGGCTTCGGAGGACATGAAATCGTTGCGAAGCAATCCGCGCGAGTATGTGCACGCGACCTTGCGCGAAGGGACGAATGTTCTGCGGGAGGTTGCCGTGCGGCTGAAGGGCGGCAGCAGCTTCCGAAACGTGGATGACAAGCCGTCGTTCACAGTGGATTGCGATCGGTTTAACGGCGGGCGTTTTCACGGGCTGAGCAAAATTTATTTGAACAACTCGCTTGAAGATCCCAGTTACGTGAACGAGAAGCTGGGTAGCGAACTGTTTCGCGCCGCAGGTTTGCCGGCGCCACGGGTCTCGCATGCCGTGGTCGAATTGAACGGACGCCGGCTGGGTCTTTATGTAATGAAAGAAGGCTTTGCCGAAGAATTTCTGGCGCGTCATTTTCAACGGACGGACGGCAATCTCTATGAACCGCAAGCCGGAGTCGCGCCGGATGTCACTGGCCTGATGACGCGAAATTCCGGTGATGGTCCCGGTGACCATTTGGACTTGCGACGATTGGCGGAGGCGAGCGCGCAGGAGGCGGCGATACGCTGGAAAACGCTGGGCGAGATCCTGGACGTGGACCGGTTCGTTACGTTCATGACGATGGAAGTTCTAAGCGGGCATCGCGACGGTTACTGTCTGGCTCGAAACAACTATCGCATTTACCACGATCCGGCATCCGGCAAGTTCATCTTCCTGCCCGATGGAATGGACCAGTTATTTGGCCGGGCGGATTTCCCGGTCGAACCGCACATGGCCGGGGTGGTGGCGAAAGCGGTTCTGGAAACGGAGGAGGGGCGTCGGGCGTATCGCCAGAGGGTGTCGGTGGCGTTCACAAATTATTTTAAGGTGGAAGGGCTGGTGCAGCGCGTGCGCGTTTGGAGTGATGCGCTGGCGTCGAACCTCACGCGCGCCGAAGCGCGCACAATTCGGCGCGAAGCCGATGACCTGAGTGAACGCATCCGCCAACGCATTCTTTTCGTGGGGCGTGAACTCGGCGGGCCGACGTTCAAACCCGGGCCGTAAAGGCGGGCCACGTCACGGTTATTTCGCAGCAGGCTTTCGGAGAACGACAAGGCCATTGGCGATGGGACGGAGATCGCCATCGCACGGACTGTTCCGCACTTTACCGTCGAACCAAAGCGTCGCTGACGCTCCACCATCCAGGCTCACCGCGAGGTCGCAGCCGAGCTTTTGCATGTAATCGCCCAGTTCGGCGAGGGTCATTCCCACGGAAAGCTTTGGCTGCCGGCCATCGACTTCGATCAGATAAATCTGAGTGCGGCTTACGCCGATGGCTGAACGAGGGTGGCGCTCGCCGACGGAGCGATATCTGTAGGCGTCGGACTTGGGAATCTCAAGCGTTTGCTTTTGGCCGTTGCGCAGCAGGACGTAGCCACCGCCGATGGCGGCCTTCACACCGGCGAGGTCCGGAACCGTTGCTGTAGAAATCTTCAGCACTGCGCCGGGTGCGGTCTGGGCGGCTGCGGGGGTGTTTGTCAATACCGACGAGGAAAGCGAAAGGACCAGGAAGCCGTTCGTCAAAGGAGAATTGCCGTCCGCGCAAGCCTCTCGAACGCGCGCCGTGTATTCGCGGCTCGCCTGCAGCGGCAGCCATGGGCCATCGCCCGCGCGCTCGAGAATCAGTTCACGGCCGTCTTTTGTGCGCGTGGAATTGCCGAGACGAGAAGTGTACAGGACGGCGGCGCCGTTGGGGCGCTCTTCGTTCAAGCCTATTGCTGTAGTGCTGCCGTCCGGCCACGTCACCTTGAATTGCGAGATGACGTTGGTGGCTTGCGGGTTGCCCGCGGCGTCAATCCAAAAACTTGCCTGATCTCCCGGGCCGCTAATGAGCTCGCCGTTGAGAATCTGGAGGCCTCGCGGGTCGCCGAGATACGGATGCTTGGCCTCCACCACGTAGAAATCACCGTTGAGAGCGGCGACCGGCGAGCCCGCCTCTTGCGGCAGGGCGCGAATCTGATCGGTGAGAGTGCTCAATCCAAAGATGGTCTCCTGTGAGAGAGTGGTGCGAAGTTCCAGGTCGCGTTGGGACCGGTCGTATTTGACGACGTGGATTGACCACGGCACGTGCGACACTTTCTCATGTTGGTAGAAAACGGCCGCCGGCTTAGAGCCACAGCCCAGAACGACGAGAGGCATCAATGCAAAAACAACCAGCCTGCGCATTGGGCGATACTGGAGAGAGACGCCGAAATTCGCAACTGTCCTGGGGACGGCAGGCCGGGCGACTTACTTCCGCGAAGGGTCGATCTGATCAAGAAACATTTGCATCCGAGTCATCGTTCGACGGCGGATGCGCTGGAACGATTCGGAAGGATAGCTTTGATGTGGAGTGATGTTGAGGGTGTAAATTCCTTTGCCCGAGGATGAGCCACCGTACTCGTAGCCCGGCAGATTCTTAAACTGCGCTATCAGTTTTTGGAAATCTTCACCGTCACATTTTACACCAGCGAGGAATGGAAATTCGGATGCCTCAATCTGCATTGTCTCGGCCGACACACCCGCAAGCTGCGCAGCCTGTTGGATAGCAGCAACCAGTCCTTCTTTGTTGTACGCGGGATTGAGATTGAGAGGCGGTGGCACGGGTTCGCCGAGGTAGGTCGCAAGTGCGCTCGAATCGGAATTGGCGTCCGAGACCGCCGGGGGTTGGCCGGGGCGCGGGCGGTCATTTTGCTGGCGCGTCTGTGCGGCATCGTTCGCTTCCGTCCGCAGTCTCGCCACCTCGGCGCGCAAGCGATTCAGCTCCACCTGCTGTTCGTCAGAAAGGGTAATGTTGGAAGCCAGGGCCACGCGGTTGGACAAGCGTTCATTCTCGGCCTGGAGCGCGGCGAATTCAGAAGTCTGCGCGAGCAGAGTCTGGTTCTGAGCGCGCAACGATTTGTTCTCTTCGTGTTGCAGGAACCACGGTGTGCCCGCGGCTGCGAGAACGGCGGTGGCCGCGATGGTCGCTTTAAGTTTGGTTGTCATAGTCAGAAATTCGATAAACGTTGTTGTTCCAGCCACGGCGGAGCCCGCAGCAAGTGAAGTTGCGAGCACGCCGGCCGCCAGGCCGGCGGGAGCAGCCTGGACGGCATGAGCCGTCAACGCGACTGACAGCGCCGCGCTCGTGGTCGTGATGCCCTTTCTCGCCAGGAGCGTGCGCAACTTTTCGAGGGCACGCGAAACGCGCTTGCGAGCGGTGTCCTCCTCTATTCCAAGCGCGGAGCCCACATCCTTCAAGCTGCGCTGCTCGAAAAAACGCAACAGCACCGCGTCCCGATCCGTTTGATCCAATTCGTTGAGGGCGGCGTCGAGTCCGGTCTCGATGCGCCGCCAATCATCTGACGTTTCTATGCCCTGCATCACTACTACTTCCTGCTCACGGATGATTCGGCGGCGTTCGCGGCGTAGAATTTCCCGCGACGTAAAGGAGGCATCGCGATAGAGCCAGCCGGCGAGGGTTCCGCTGGGATTCAGGGATTTGGCGCGGCGGGCGAGATTGGCGAACACCAATTGTGTGACATCCCTGGCCAATTCGGCATCCCGGACCTGACGCAAGGCGGCGGAATAGACGAGATTGACGTGGCGTTTCACAATTTCGCTAAATGCGTCCTGAGAATCGTCGCGTCCGTATGACTTGAGTAATTGCCAGTCGTCCATCGGTCACTTCATGTAATCAAATGCCGCTGGGAGAGGAAATCGGACAAAGTGGAGAGAGGGTTTGCTGGGAAAGGACTGCCTGGAAATTCCTTACGTATACGTATGGTATTTTCGGGGCGACCGTGGCATATTGGAGCGGTGTATTTGCGCATGAAAATGACGGTTTTGCTGGCGCTGGGCAGCGCGCTTTTTGTCAACGGCTGCGCGTCGACGGAGGAACGTGAGACCGTTAAAATCGATCCCAAAGCAAGATGGATCGTCGTCTCCACCAACGAGCCGGTTTCAAGCCGTTTGATGGAAAAAGGTGACAGTTCGAAGATTCCGCCGCGGCCTGCCTCCATTTTGATCGAGCCGGGGAACGAGGAAGCGCGCCAGGAAATCGAGAACAGCGGGATTCCGCCTATCCTCAAAAAGAAGATGCTCGATGGGGAGGTGCTGACGGTGACTGACATCGAAGACCTTGGCCGTTACAAAGTGAGTGAGGCGACGATCCTGAAGTGTCTTCACTCGACCGGCGCGATCTACATTTTGAATACGGACGACATCAACCGCCTCCAGCAGGCCGGGCTGAGCAAGGCCGTCACAGACTACATGCTCGCCACGGTGAAGGAGCGGCCTGTCCAGGTTGTGCACCAGTACTACCGTTACTATGGTTATTACGATCCGTGGTGGGACTACCCGAGCTTTTACCACTATCACTACTACCCGTATTATCACCATTATCCTTATTATGGAGGATATGGAGGACACCACTACCATCATGGCGGTGGTTTGAGGGTCTATCGACCGCGGTAATGGACATGGACATGAATTCGCATTGAGCGCATTGCATTGAATGGCTAAGATGGGGCAACAGCAATGACGACATTCGGGCGAATTGCACTCTGCTTTTTGTTGGCGGCGTTCTCAACAGCGTTGCCGGCGCGCAGCGCGCCACGCGCGCGCAACGGCGCCGAAATCTATCGGGCGGATTGCGCGCGCTGCCACGGTCCAAGCGGTGAAGGCGTGGCTGACAAACACGACGAACCGCTCTACGGCGATCGTTCAGTGAAATCTCTAGCGCGTCTGATCGCGCGCACGATGCCGGAGGACTGCGACGAAAAGAGCAGTCCCGCCGAAGCCGAAAAAGTTGCCACGTACATTTACGATGCGTTCTACTCGCCGGCGGCTCGCGCGCGGATGACGCCGGCACGAGTGCAACTGGCGCGCCTGACGATCCGCCAACATCAGAATGCAGTGGCCGATCTTTTAGGCAGCTTTCGGGAGCAGAGAACGATCGGGACTGAGCGCGGCCTCAAAGCCGAGTATTACAACGCCCGCAATTTCCGAAACGACAAGAAGGTCTTCGAGCGCGTTGACCCGCGCGTCGAATTCAACTTCGAGGACTCGAGTCCCGACACGAACAAACTCGACGCGAAGGAGTTTGCCATAAAGTGGGAAGGCTCACTCATCGCGGACGAGGCGGGCGATTATGAGTTTTGTCTCAAGACCGAAAACGGGGCGCGACTGTGGGTGAATTCTCCCGGTGGGCGAGATGAGAAGCCGCTGATTGACGGCTGGGTGAGTTCCGGGGCGAAGCCGCGCGAAGAGAAGGGGGCCATTCGACTGCTAGGCGGTCGGGCATACCCGATCCGGGTCAACTTTTTCAAATTCAAAGACAAGACGGCGTCGCTGGTTCTGCAATGGAAGCCGCCGCACAAAACCTGGGAAACAATTCCGGCGCGGCACCTGGCGCCGGTCAGTGTTCCGCAAGCGTTCGTCGTGACCACTTCATTCCCGGCGGACGACAGCAGCGTGGGTTACGCGCGAGGCACGGCGGTTTCCAAGGCGTGGGCGCAGGCGACGAGTTACGCGGCGCTGGACGTCGCTGACGAAGTCATGGAGCAACTCGACAGGTTGTGCGGGGCGAAGGCTGATGCAACGAACCGTGCCGAACGCGTTCGCGGCTTCTGCGAAGAGTTTGCGGAACGCGCTTTTCGCCGACCGCTCACGGAGGCTCAAAAGAAAACTTTTATCGATTTGCAATTCGGGAGTGCCAAAGATGAGAAGACCGCGGTCAAGCAAATCGTCGCTCTCGTTCTGAAGTCGCCACGGTTTCTTTATCCCGAGTTGCCGAGCCCGCAGCCCGACGATTACGACATTGCGTCCCGGCTGTCGTTCGTGTTGTGGGATTCGATCCCGGACAAGGAACTGCTCGCGGCGGCGCAGGATGGGAAGTTGCGCGGTCCAGAAGAGATCGGCACCCAGGCCGGGCGGATGCTCAAAGACCCGCGCGCCAAAGCCAAGGTGCGGGAGTTTTTCCATCACTGGCTGGAAATGGAAAGGGCCGAAGATGTCTCGAAGGACCCCAACGCATTTCCTGACTTCAACGACACGCTGCTTTCCGACCTCCGCACCTCCCTTGAACTTTTTATCGACGACGTGGTCTGGAATGACAAGTCCGATTACCGCGAGCTGCTCCTGGCCGATCATTTAATCCTGAATGAACGTCTCGCGAAATTTTATGGCGTGAAAGTGGAAGGCGAAGAGGAGTTCGCGAAAGTTTCCTTCGATCCGAAGGAGCGCAGCGGCGTGCTCACCCATCCGTTCCTGCTTTCGGCGTTCGCCTATCACAAAAGCAGCTCGCCGATTCACCGCGGGGTGTTTCTCACGCGCAACATCGTGGGCCGGGCGCTGAAGCCGCCGCCGATGGCGATTGAATTCATGGATGGCCGCTTTGACCCGAGTCTCACCATGCGGGAGAAGGTCGAGGAACTGACGCGGCCAGCGGCGTGTCAATCCTGTCACTCCGTGATTAATCCGCTGGGGTTCAGTCTCGAAAATTACGATGCGGTGGGCCGCTACCGCACCGAAGACAACAAGAAGCCGGTCGATACCACTGGCGAGTACAGCACGGCCGATGGGAAGAGCGTAAAGCTCACCGGCGCGCGCGATGTGGCGGAATTCGCCGCGAAAAGTCCCGATGCGCACCGCGGGTTTGTTCAGCAACTGTTCCACCACATGGTGAAACAGCCCGTTGCGGCCTATGGGTCCGGTACGCTGGAAGAGCTCCGGCGGTCGTTTGCCAAATCCGAGTTCAATATCCAGAAACTCGTGGTGGAGGTTGCCAAAACTTCCGCGATGCACAAAATTGCGCCGGCGAAAAGCGCCGGAAAATCAAAGGACACGTGATATGAGCAAGCTGACTCGCAGACAGTTTCTTCGTGACGTGGGCGTATCCGCGGCTGTCCTCCCGTTCGTGGCGGGACTGCCAAGCCTGGGCTTCGCCAACACGGCCACGCGCAAGCACCGCTTGATTCTCATGTTTAGCCCGAATGGCACCGTGCCTTCGGTGTTTTGGCCGGACGAACAGGGCGAGGAGTTTACGTTGAAGCGGATCATGGAGCCGCTGGCGCCGTTCAAAAAGCAACTGCTCGTTCTCAAGGGGATTTCCAACAAAGTTCGCGGCGATGGAGACGGCCATATGCGCGGCATGAGTTGCCTGCTCACGGGCATCGAGTTGTTCCCGGGCAACATCCAGGGTGGCTCTGATACGCCTGCCGGCTGGGCCAGCGGCATTTCGATCGATCAGGAAATGAAGAACTTCTTCAATTCGCGGCCGGAGTCGCGCACGCGTTTTGGGTCGCTGGAGTTTGGCGTCGCTGTTCCCGACCGCGCCGATCCATGGACGCGATGGAGTTACGCGGGGCCGAACAAGCCGGTTGCGCCCATCGACGATCCATATCAAATGTTCGAGAAGCTCTACGGGCGCGTCAAGGACAAGGACACGCTCAAGAGCATCCTCGATGACGTGCGCGACGACATCCGTCTCGTTTCATCGAAGTTGAGCGGCGAGGACAGGAAGTTGCTCGACGAACACCTTTCTTACGTCCGGGAAATGGAGCGCGACCTTCAGAACGACCAGAAACAGAAGCTCGCCCATGCCATGCCGAAGTTGGATCAGGGCGTTATCAACGACAACGACAACATGCCAAAGACGAGCAAAATGCAGATCGAATTGCTCGTAAACAGTTTTCAGAACGACATGGCGCGTGTGGCCACGCTGCAGTACACCAACTCAGTGGGGCAGGCGAAAATGCGCTGGCTTGGGATTGAGCAGGGGCATCACGAACTGTCGCATGATCCGGACTTGAACGAGGGCTCGCAGGAAAAGCTCACGAAAATAAACACGTGGTTCTGCGAACAGATGGCCTACCTGGCCAAGCGCCTTGCCGAAACGAAGGAGCCAAGTGGTGAAGGCAACCTGCTCGACAACACTGTGATTATCTGGACCAACGAACTGGGCAAGGGCAACTCCCATACGCACGACAACATTCCATTCGTGCTCGTCGGTAATGGTGGTGGTTTGAAGATGGGCCGGTCGCTGAAATTCGAAAAGGCCGCGCACAACCGTTTGTGGATTGCGATTGCCAATGCCATGGGGCACGACATCTCGACGTTCGGTAACCCGAAGCTGTGCGAGGGTGGGGGTTTGAACCTGGTCTGATTTAAATCAGAGCCTCCTTACGTCGGCTGCTACAAGGTCACTTCCACAACTTCTCGTTCTGCTGCGCCGCCCGGTGCGCTGCCGATTGGGCCATGGCGTAGAGAAGTGGCGCGGCGAGTTGCGGAATGTCTGCCATCATTGATTGAAGCGCCTGTGCCGTGAGTCTGAGCAGTCGTGTCTCACTTTCAGCCACTACGTCGGCGGTGCGCGTCGCTTGCATGAACATTCCCGTCTCTCCGAAAAACTCGCCTTCCGCGATGCGCGCCAGAGTGATATCCTCGTGGCCTCCAATTAAGCGCGCGCGTACTTCGCCCGATAGGACAAAATAAGCGGCGTCGCAGGGCGTGCCTTTCTCAATGACGTACTCGCCGCGCGCGGCCTCCTGCAGTTTGCCGAAGCGCAGAAGCTTTTGCAGGTCGTGGGACGAGAAGCGCGCGAACGCGGGAAATCTTCGCAGTTCCTCGGCCTGGACCGCGCCGTCACGGGGAACGCAAGCGCCGTCCGCGACGTCGGGGAAATGCTCGCGCAACGCTGGAAAATCTTTCGCCCGCACCCAGCAGTTGCCGGATTCCGTGTGAACCCACGTCTGCGGGGTGGCGCGACCTTCCTGCACCCACTCAATGAGTGTCTGCAGTTCGATGGGGCCATAGACCATGTTGTCGACGGCCCAAACTCTGTAACTTTCAACTTCCTGCTGGACGCACTCGGTTTGCATGGCGCTGAGCACTAGCAGGCTGCGCGCCATTCAACGTGGCGGTTCCGGCTTTGAGTGAGCGTTACGGTTTGTCGGCGGGTTTGACTTCCACTTTGGTGGCCGTCATTCGATAATGCACCGTCACCTTTGCGCCTTTCTTGAGATTGCCCTCGACTTTCGTGGTCCCGTCTCGCGCGATCTCCCATTTCTCGTCGTTTTTCTGCACGACAATTTTCGTCGCGGTCAGTTCCACAATTGGGCCTGTCACCTGGTATGTGTTGACGCTCTCGGCTGCGGTGGCGGCTGATGCGACCAGCGACAATGCCAGTGCAAGACTTGCAACAAACGTTTTCATAATCTTATTTCTTTGGATTTTTCCGTACCGATGGGGTTACGCTGCGACGCCCGGGCATATTCCTTCTCTGCTTTAGCCATGTGTTGCTGCAGGCGTTCGATCCTCGTGCCGTGCGATGGATGCGTGGAAGCAAACTCCGGCGCCTGGCGGCCTCCGCCCGTCTCGCTCATCCGTTCCCAAAATGCGATCGCCTCACGGGGGTCATATCCGGCGCGGGCCATGTAGTATAAACCGATCTCATCGGATTCGGTTTCATGTTGCCGGCTGAACGGGAGGATCACGCCGTACTTTGCGCCCGCGCCCACAGCCGCCATCACCGCCATCTTTTGCTGAGGGTCCATGTCGCCAAGGGCAAGCGATGCCTGGGCGCCCATCAACAGCGTGTTGGCCACCTGGCTTTGCAGTAGTCGCTGTGAACCATGGCGGCTCGTCGCGTGCGCCATCTCGTGCCCCAGCACCGTGGCGAGGCCGGCTTCAGTGCGCGCGACTGGAAGAATTCCCGTATAGACCACCATTTTGCCCCCGGGCAGACAAAACGCATTCGCCTGCGGGTCGTCCACGACACTCACCTGCCATTCCATCGTTCTGCCCGCGTCGCCCGTGCCTGCGATGAGCCGTCGCATCACGCGTTGAACCACCTCCACCTCCGGTCCTTCAGTGATCACGCGCGAAGTCGACAGGACTTCCTGGTAACTTTCCAGGCCCAGCGCTTCCTCTTGTCCTTCGGACATCGCCACGCGCGCGGCGCGGCCTGTCTCCGGATTCACGTATTTCTGCGAGCTGCAGTACTGAAAGAGCACGACGACCCCCGCGATAAGCAACGGCCAAAGGACAAATTTCTTCCGTCCCGAACGTGGTCTTTCGTACGCGTACTCGCTCTGGTCCACGAGTCGCAAAGTAAACCCATTTTTCCAATTCACTACCGGGGTAAGTACCGCATCCCCCGTTCGGCCTTTAGCCAACTGCGATAAAAGAAGCGTTTTCACTTTTCAACGGCTGTGCGCCGGGGAAATCTCCCGGCATGAACCGTGTGGTTTCGCTTTTGTTGTTACTTGCTTCTTTGGATGCATTCGCGGCCGAGACCGACTCGCCGGTGATTCCCATCGGTCTCGATGCCTATCGCATGTGGGACAAGTGGGCGCACCATCGCATCGGCGCGCGCGCTTACATGCGCAGCACATACGATCGCCGCGGCGGCAACGAAGGCGCCGACGCCAGCCACTTCCTCTATCAACTCGCAGATGATTTCAACGTCACGCTCGATGTTGCCGGTCCGGGCATGTTGTATTTTGTGCGCTGCAATCACTGGCACGGCAGCCCGTGGCACTATGAAGTGGACGGCACCGATCACATCGTGCAGGAGAGCAGCTCTGCTGATCCGACTAAACCCTTACCCAACTCGGTCTTTATGCCCGAGAAATTATTTCCCAACCCGCTCACGTGGACGTGGTCCATCACCAAAGGCGCGGACCTCAATTGGGTGCCGATGGGTTTCGAGAAAACGTTTCGCCTCGCGTACTCACGCACACGTTACGGCACCGGGTACTACATCTATCACCTGTACGATCGTGCCGCGAAGCTTTCGCAGCCGCTCCGCTCGTGGAATGACAAGAACGCTCCCGAGAAGGACGTGCTCGACTTGATCGCGCAATCGGGCACGGACCTCGTTTCTGATTTGCAAGGCTTGCGAACCGATGAAGTGGTCGGCAAGGAACGCGCTTCGGCGCTTGAACTCTCTGGACGAGGTCCTACGGTCATTCGCGCCCTGGACATTTCAGCGCCGCGCCGTGAAGCGGTTCTGCTTGGGCGCGGGCGCATTCGCATCACGTGGGACGATCGCCCGCACGCCTCCATCGACGTACCCATCGCGCTTTTTTTTGGCGCGGGCACGCTCTACAACCGCGATGGGCGGGAGTATCTCGTTAAAGCATTTCCCATGAACATCCGCTACGACAGCAATCGGGTGTACCTGGCGTGTTACTTTCCGATGCCTTTCTTCGAGTCCGCTAAGATCGAGTTGATCGATCACGTTCCCGATACGAATCTCAAGGTCCGCTCCCTCCCACTTGATGATCCGCGATCGCACGTCGGCTATTTTCATGCAACGTATCGCGATCACGGCAAGCCCATTCCAGGGCACGATCTCGTTTTGCTCGATACGCGCAGTGCGGAAGGGGGCGGTGATTGGGCCGGCAACTTTGTGGGGACCTCGTGGATTTTTTCGCAACGCGGCGTGCTTACGACATTGGAAGGAGACCCGCGGTTTTTATTCGATGACAGCGGCAGCCCGCAGGCCTACGGGACGGGCACTGAGGAATGGGGCGGGGGAGGCGATTATTGGGGCGGACGAAACATGACGCTGCCGTTTGCCGGTCACCCTTGTGGCGCGACGAGTTTCAAGGAAGCGAAGGAGCCGGAGGACTTGATTCAATCGGCGTATCGATTCTTGCTGGCGGACTTGATGCCGTTCGGAAAGAACGCTGTCATTCAACTCGAGCATGGCGGGCAAAACGAGTCGACGGAACATTATGAGACTGTAACCTACTGGTACGGCTCGCCGGGTGCGACACTCATGCAAACGGATGAGTTGAAGGTGGGCGATCTCGAAAACGAGAAGAAACACGAGTATTACTCGCCCGACGCATCCGAGCCTTACGAAATCATGTCGCGCTACGAGTGGGGCGTTGACCGTCTGCACGGCAAGACGACCTATCCATCGCACACAGATCGCGGACGCAGGACCGTTGGCGTGTCTGAGTTCACGCTCCAGCTCGATCCGAGAAATTTGGGAGTGTTGCTGCGCAGGAAGCTCGACTACTCGCTCCCAAATCAGCGCGCGGAAGTATCGGTCTTCAATCGCGATGGCAAGACCTGGGACAGCGCAGGTATTTGGTATCTCGCTGGCGGAAATACGTGCATCTACTCAAACCCGCCGGAGGAACTCGGCGCCACGCAGCACAATGTGCAGACCTCGAACCGCCGTTTCCGCGATGACGAATTTCTCATCTCGCGCGACCTGACTTCAGGCCGGGACAAGATCCGCGTGCGCGTGCGCTTTACGCCGGTGACGATTCCGCTTTTTCCCGGGCATCCCTTCAACATCTCGGATCTGGGTTGGAGCGAGATTCACTACAAAGCCTACTGCTACCGATTTCCGCCCGTAGCCGCCGAGATCACGAGGCGTTGATTCGATTCACAACTTCTCTGAAAGAAAAGCTGGTATGAGGCCGTATTCAACACGGACAAGGCACGATGCCTTCGAACAAACGAGTCCGGGTCACGGAGCGGCTGCCGCCCAAAGGCCAATGGGTGATTGCCGTGACGCCCTCTTTTCGCTGCCTCGCCTACGTGGACGAGGAGGGCACATGGCGGGACGTTGCCCGTGGGCGCGAGATCACGGACGTTCTTGAATGGTGTCCTGAGGAAAACGAGGCAGATCGTTAAGCAAGAAGTGCACTATTTAGCCAGTCCCTTCGCAAATCGTTCGATACGATCGAGCCCTTTCTCGATATTCGCCATGCTCGTGGCGTAGCTGATGCGCAGGTAATCATCGGCCCCAAAGGCGACGCCGGGTACGGCCGCGACTTTCTCCTGCTCGAGAAGGCGCGCGCAAAAATCCGATGACTTCAAGCAGAGCCGCGAAATGTTCGGGAACAAGTAAAATGCGCCCTTTGCGTTCACGCAGGAAATTCCAGGAATACTGTTCAAGCGCTGATGCGCATAGCTGCGGCGCTTCGCGTATTCGGCCAGCCAGCTTTTCAGGTGGTCCTGCGGACCGTTGAGCGCAGCCACTCCGCCCTTCTGCGCAAACGAGCAGGGGTTGCTCGTGCTGTGGCTTTGGATGGCGTCGATGGCCTTCGCGATCGGCTCCGGCGCAGCGAGATAACCCAAACGCCAGCCGGTCATCGAATACGCCTTGGCGAACCCGTGCACGAGGATCGTTTGTTCGTAATGCCGTTGCGAAAAGCTGGCCACACTCACATGCTCCGCGCCGTCATAGACGAGCTTTTCGTAAATCTCGTCGCTCATGATGAGCACGCCTTTCTCGATGCAGAGATCACCGAGCGCTTTGATCTCCTCGCGCGTGTAAAGGGAACCGGTCGGGTTGCTGGGCGAGTTCAAGATGAACAGACGCGTGCGAGGCGTGATCGCGCTGCGCAATTGATCCAGCGTAACCTTGAACTCCGTCTTATCGCTTGTAGGCAAAATGACTGGCTTCGCTCCAGTCAGCTTCACCATCTCGGGATAGCTCAGCCAGTAGGGCGATGGGATGATGACTTCGTCGCCTTCGGCGCACGTCGCGAGAATGACGTTGTAGCACGAGTGCTTGCCCCCGCACGAGACGATGATCTGCGACGGCTTGTAGCTCAGGCCATTGTCGCGCTTGAACTTGTCGGCGATGGCCTGGCGCAGCTCGGGGATGCCACTGCTTGGAGTGTACTTGGTGAAACCTTCCGCCAGCGCCTTCGCGGCAGCGTCCTTGATGTGCTGCGGTGTGTCGAAATCCGGTTCGCCCGCGCCAAAGCCGACAACATCCTGCCCTTCAGCTTTGAGTTGCTTGGCCTTCGAATCGATCGCCAGCGTCAATGACGGCGACAGCGAAGCGGCGCGTTGCGAAATCTTATAGTCCATACAAACAGCCGAACAGGATTAGCACCGGCGCGCCATCGTGCAAGAATGGAATGGAATCTGAGGGCTTTACCTCTTGCCGGCAGTAACTTTCAGGAAATCGAAGCGCGCGGTCGCCCTTTCTGAACCCCCGCTCGTGAGGGCGACGCGGATGCCGCGGTCCCAGGGTGGGAGATGCTGGCCTTCGACGCTTAGGTCATTGCCGACGATCTTCCATTCTTTGCCGTCGCCGCTTACCGCGAATTGGAAGCGATGGCCGTCTTTGGCCACCATCTGAAAGTGCAGCCACGACGCTTTTAGAGAAGGAAGCGTTGCCACGGTTTCAGTTTTGTTGCGCTGCCTGCGCCACAGCGTGATGGTCGTTCCGTCCGAGGCGACGCCCAGCGCGTTCTCCCGATCGCCATACGCGGATAAGCCCGCCTTCGATTCCGCATTCAAAGCCTTCGCGTCGATAGCTGTTGTTGCCGTGTAGTTCGCGGTAGTCGTTTTCACGGCGATCACTGACGCGACAATGTCGGCTGCGTTCGTGCCGCGCGCGTGCAGGACAGCGAAACCGTCCGCCACTTTCACATCCGGATGATTGTTCTGCGGCCATTGCCATTCGGGCCGGAGTTTTGCGCTCGAGAACTCATCCTCGAAATTGAGCGCGTTCGCGGAAATTGTAATTGCCCCGTTGGTGCTCGGGCCTTTGTTGCTATTGATCGATGGCCAACCGTTCTCCTGCCACGTGATTTGATCGAGCAAACCCTGCCGCCCAACGTAGACAAAAGTCTTCGCGTTGTATGCGTGGTAGAGCAAATAATCGCGGTCTGCGAGGTCGGTGACGATGCTACCGTGGCCGGGGCAAATCCACTCGGCGTTGCCGGCCAGGATCGGGTTGTGCTGATACTTTTCCCACGGGCCGAAGAGGTTCTTCGCGCGCGCTACGCCGAGCGCGTAGTTGCATCCGCGACCGCAGCACGCGTTGCCGGAATAGAAGAGGTAGTACCAATCGTTGCGGCGCAACACGAATGGCCCTTCGATAAGGTTACGCTCCCACACCGCGTCGTTGCGCATGATTTCTTTCATCTCGCCGACCAGCTTTGTGCCGTCGTCCGAAAGCTTTTGAATCCAAAGGGGCGTGAGCCGGTTGCGGCTGTTGCCGTCTTCCTTCCAAATGAGGTAGCGATCGCCTTTCTCGTCGCTGATGGGTACGGCATCGATGGAACCGACTTCCTGGCCGACCATCGGGCCGTGATCGGTCCATGGGCCACTCGGGTGCTGCGCCGTCGCGACGGCGAGCGAGAGCGGGCCACCTCTTTTGCGACCGACGTAATAAATGAAATAGGTGCCTTTGTGCTCCGCGATTTCCGGCGCCCAATAATTGCCCACCGACCACTCCGGACGTTTCTCAAAGACATTCCCGACGTGTTCCCACGTGATGAGATCGCGCGACTTGAGAATCGGAAAGAGCGGCGCCCATTCGGAAGTCGTGGCGGTCGCCCAATACTCATTGCCGACGCGAATGACGGACGGATCCGGATAATCGCCATGCAGAACGGGGTTGGCGTACTGGAGATCCTCGGCCGCCAACAAGGGCGTGGCGAGCAACAGAGCGATGATGAGCGTGCGCATAATCAATGAGTCCGAAGTTTTTTACTCTGGATGACCTTTTGCAACAGAATGAAGGCGAGCAATAACAAGCCGATGATGATCCGCGTCCACCACGAGTTGATGTTGCCCTGGAAAGTGATGATCGTTTGGATCATGCCAAAGATGAGCACGCCAATGAGCGTGCCGGCGACCAGGCCCACGCCGCCGCTGAGCAATGTGCCGCCCACGACGACTGCTGCTATGGCGTCGAGTTCGAGGCCCGTGCCGGCGGTCGGGTTCCCTGACGAGGTGTAAAACGTGTATACCACGCCAGCGAGCGCAGAGCAGAATCCACTGAGCGCGTACACGCCGACTTTGGTGCGCGCGACCGGGAGCCCCATCAACACGGCGGATGGCTCGCTGCCGCCCACCGCGTAGACGTTGCGACCAAAGCGGGTAAAGTGCGCGACGCCAATTGCCAGCGCCAGCAGCACAAGAAATACGAGGGCGGTCGCAGGTAATTCATAACGCTCACCGAGAGAGACGGTCATCCCATCGACAATTGCGTTGAGCTTCGTGATGGGCATGGACTCAAGCTTGATCATGAAACCGAGGCCGCGCGCGAAGAACATCCCACCGAGCGTCACCAAAAACGCGGGCAGCGCGTAATAGTGAATCAGCGTGCCCATACCGGCGCCAAAAATCGTTCCGCCAGCGAGAACCAGCGCAATTGCCAGCGTGGGGGGGAGACCTGTGCCATCGACAAGGATCGCGAGAACGATGCTCACCAGGCCGACCACGCTCCCGACGGAGAGATCGATGCCTCCGGAGAGAATTACAAACGTGAGCCCAATTGCGGCGACCCCAAGCACAGCGTTATCGGACAAAAAATTCAGAAGTACTCGCGCGGAGAAAAAGCCTTCGTACTTCACTCCCGCCGCCATGTAGAGCAGCACGCAAACGCTCAACGTGGCCAGAAATGGAATGTTGCGTTGGAGCGCCTTCACGCTGCCACCTTGCGTCGCCAGACCAGTTTGCGGAATTCCTCAGACTGCAGCAAACAAACGGCGATGATGACGACGGCCTTTACGACGAGCGTGAATTCGACCGGCACGCCTTTGGTCAGGATCGTCGTCGTCAGCGTCTGAATGAGGATCGCGCCGACAATTGAGCCGAGAGGGTAAAAGCGCCCGCCGGTCAGTGCCGTGCCGCCGATCACTGTTGCGAGGATTGCATCCAACTCCAGCCAAAGCCCCGCATTGTTCGCGTCTGCAGCGGCAATGTTCGTGGTCACGATGAGTCCGGCGATGCCCGCGCAAAGTGCGCAAAAGGAATACACCATCAATTTTACAGCGCGCGTGTTCACACCTGCGTAACGGCTCGCGGTCTCGTTGTCGCCCGTGGACTCGATGAACAATCCCGCGGCGGTTTTCGTTTGGAGAAAGACAACGATGAGAAAGACGAGCAGGACCAGCGTCATCGTAAAAGGCAGACCAAGGAAACTCCCGCGACCGATGAATTCGAGTGCGCGATTTTGGAAGGTGATAATCTGCCCTCCGGTGAGCAACTGTGCGATACCTCGCCCTGAAACCATCAGAATGAGGGTGGCCACGATCGGCGGCACTTGAAAGACTCCGACCAGAATTCCATTCCAAATTCCAGCAACAAGCGCGATGCCGAGTGAGGCAGCAATCACAGCAGGCACGCCAGGATCGGCTTTTGTGATGAGCAGGGCCGCCGTTGCGCCACTGATTGCCATCACTGCGCCGACGGACAAATCGACACCGCCTGTGGCGATGACGAGCGTCATGCCCAGGGCGAGCAACATCACGGGCGCGGCGCGATTGAAAATATCCACGACGCTTCCGTAGAGGCGTCCATCGCGTACCGTGAATTCGAAGAAATCTTTGGTGAAAGCCAAGTTGAACAGCAGAACCAGCGCGAGCGCAAGAAGCGGCCATTGCAGCTTGCGCCAGGTAACGGTTCGAAACACGCGCGTCATCAGAACTGTGCCGGGTGCGGGATTTAAACAATGTCCGCTTTGATAACGCAAGCCTCCCCGAGCCGCCGCACGATCCGTGCGGGCAAAACGAAAACAGCGCCCATTTTGACTGGGCGCTGTCGCAATCAATCTTGGAATTCTATTATTGCGGTGGTGCCGGACGTGCGGGCCGTTCACCGGTTTGGCCTGGTTGACCAGGTCGGTCAGGCCGCTGAGGGCGCAATTCGTCGGGAGTGAGTTTTCCATCGCTATTCTTGTCGAGCGTCTTCAGCGATTTGCTGGCCTGCTCGATTTCCTTTTCGTCGATGGTGTTGTCGTTGTTTGTGTCGAGGGCGGCCATTAATGGCAATCGCATTCTCATCCCACCTTCGGCGCCGCCAGCACCGCCGGGCCCACGTTCACGGCCGGGAGGCCGCGGTTGACCGCCCGGGGGCGGAGCATCTTGCGCAATGATCGAAACTGCGCTCAGCCCAGCAATCAGGGCGAGGAGGGTAACTGTTTTGTTCTTCATCTATATTTCCTTTATGTTTGATTATTAGAGGCCGCTTTTAACACCGTCTGTAGGCAATGACGCCCCACCGGTCCTTAAGGTTACAACTAACGCAAAAACATTTCCGCGGCGGCGTCGGCAAAGCGGAGACCGTTGCGGGTGAGACGAAAGCGGTCGGAGGAGAGGTCGGCCCAGCCACGCGAAACCAAGGTGGAGATTTCGGTCTGCCATTCGGACCGTAGGTCGAAACCGGTGACGGAGCGAAATTCTACGAGCGGCCACCCGGCGTTCATGCGGAGACCAAAGGCGGCCGTTTCACCGGCGCGTTTCAGCGGCGTCAACTCCTCGACCGTTTCAATGGCCCGTTCGCCGCGCTCGAGGCGCTCGCAGTAGAGTTGCGTGTTCGACCAGTTTTTCGTGCGCGCGCCACGCACATAGCCTGCGGCACTCGGACCAAGCCCATAGTAAGAGCCGCCGCGCCAGTAATTAACGTTGTGCCGGCAGGCGCGCGAAGGCAGATCATCGACAGTGGCCGAGTTGTTGCGCGCAAAATTGGCGATTTCGTATTGCACGAAACCCGCGGCGCTCGCGCGTTCAACCAACAACTCGTGCATCTCGCAGGCGAGGTCTTCGTCCACGCTGATTTGCCCTGCGGCGAGTTGCGCAAAGAGCGGCGTGTCCTCCTCATAAATGACTTCGTAACAGGAAAGGTGCTCGCTGCCGAGCGCGATGGTCTCATCAAGCGTGCGCTGCCAGACGGCGATGGTTTGACCGGGAATGGCGAACATCAAATCGAGGTTGACGTTGTTGAATCCAGCGCGCCGCAAAATGTCATACGATTTGAAGACCATCTCGCGGCTGTGGATTCGACCGAGCCGATCGAGCAGGTCGTCATCGAGCGATTGCACTCCCATGGAGACGCGATTGACCCCGAAGTCGCGCCAAAGTTTTGCCTTGTCCGGGGAAACGGTGGCGGGATTGCTCTCGATGGTCCATTCCGTTGCGCCCACCAGGCCAAGGCGCTGCATGGCTTCGAGGATGCGCCGCCATTGTTTCAGGTTGAGAATCGATGGCGTGCCGCCGCCGAAGAAGACTGTCGCTGGCGTTAGGTCGTGTGCGACCAATTCGAGCTCGCGCACGAGCGCCCCGGTGTAACGCTCGATCAATTCCCCGCTGCTCGCCTCCGAATAGAACGCGCAATAGGAGCATTTGTGCGCGCAAAATGGCACGTGGACGTAGAGGCTCGAAACGAGTTGGTCGGCCCTAAGCGACATCGAATCAGCTTAGGCGTACTGAGACGGAAAATCGAACAAAACTGTTACGTCGGTCGCGTGCGCTGGACATTGACGGCTTTTGGGCCTTTATCACCGTTGACCAGTTCGAAGTTCACAAGCTCACCCTCATGAAGGGTTTTGAAGCCCTTCCCCTGAATACAGGAGTGATGCACGAAGATGTCCTGGCCGGTGTCCTGGGCTATGAAGCCAAAGCCCTTTTTATTGTCGAACCACTTGACCTTGCCACTCGCCATAACTTACTCCTTCCGTGTCAAGCTCCGGGGGCGCGGAACCAGCCGAATTTGTATCGGCTCACGGCATAGCGTTGCTCAACTGGTACGTCTCCCCCAAACGCTTTAATAAGGCCGACATTAGGTTCGGCACAGGGGTTGTCAAGCGTTAGTTATGATCTCAAGAACCCTCCGAAAATGGCTCGCCTCCAAAGCTGGCCGCCGTAACTTTGCTCGTCCGAGCCGATGCAGAGATTAGTCATGACACCCGCACCCGGAGGGCGCGTTCTGCGCTACGCGGGAGATCGTTTGTCCTTCGCCCTTCAATGGAGCGATGGCAGCGCGCTGCCTGAGGGCTGGCGCGCATTGTTGCGCA
>Ga0111538_10002880_pt1 | contig 24125 bp, 22 predicted proteins | sample SoiMethybrSBSTD1_FD_79669 | JGI IMG/M metagenome (GOLD analysis project Ga0111538, IMG submission 79669) | Bulk soil microbial communities from a Populus tree surrounding site in Tennessee, USA - Soil MetaG P. TD hybrid SBSTD1 (version 2)... | ecosystem: Environmental > Terrestrial > Soil >...
CCTACTTGGCCGACAGCGTCACGCCGACGTAGAAGCGATTCTCGAACAACGCCGCGTTCAGGCTCTTGCCGTAGTTGACGGACGGCGCGATCCGGAGGCGGTCGTTCTCGACGAATCCCCGCCAGATATAAGCGCTCGTCATCCCCAGATCGATGCCCGCTTTGATTGGCGGCTGATCGTCGGGCGCCGTGGCGGGATCGGCGGCATGGGCCAGGGCGGCCTGTGCAAGAACGAGAAGAAGTACCGCGATCGATCGAGTCATGCGGCTCCGTAATCGGCCCTGGTTCTGTGACCTTGAATGCGCTGGATTCGCGGGTCCTCCGTGCGCGTGTAGGCGAGTTCTGTCCGGCACTTGGGGCTCGACTTCCGCCGGCCCCGAACGGCTAAAATACGTCTTTCAGGTAAGCACGTCCGTAGCCCGTCCCGACGGCGGCCAAAAGGGAAAGCCGGCGAAGAACAAGAGATGCCCGAGCACACCAACGACCCACGGCCGCCCGTGCCGGACTTGATCGAACGCTATCGCGTTCGCCGTGACGCGTGGATCGCGCAGGCCGACGAGTTGGCCCGTCTGCGCGACGAAGTACGGAGCGCCGCCGAGCGCGAGGCGATGGAGATCGTCACGGCCGCACGGCGCGACGTGCGTCAGGTCATCATGGAGGCGCGCCGGGAGCTTCTCGTGCTTTCAGCGCAGGTGCAGGCGGCGCTCGGCGAAGTCTCCGCCAAAGAACCGCCGCCGCTCAATCGGGGCAGTGAACCTCCGGCGCTTCAGGCGGGCGCGACGATCGAGCACTCGTCGAGCCTCTTGGTCCCTGAAACCGCCGTGAAAACGATGCTCGACGAGGCGCGCGCCGATATCGAATCGCTCGCCGAGGACGCCAAGACCGTTCCGTTCCAGGCGAGCTCTCTCGCCCCTCAACCGATACCGGTTGCCGAAGAGGAACGGAGTGCGCCACCGCCGGCACCACCGCCATCGGCGCCGCTCGTGTTCGAGTCGATGGCGTCGCTCGCGCCGCCGCCCATGTCGTCGTCGACGTCACCGGCGGCCTCGCGCGTCCTGCTGTCGTCACCGTTTCCAATCGATGCGGTTGCCGTTCCGGCGAGTCGGTCCGTTCGCCGGGTCGTGGGCCTGTTCGTGCTGGCTGGCATCGCCGTCGTGGGTACCTCGATCTGGTGGCTGACCAGTCGCGACGATTCGTCCGAAACGGCAAAGGCCAAACCCAGTCCCGCGACGCCTGCTGCGCCCGCGGCTGGTCGAGCTGGTGCGACGGCCGCGCCACGATCGACATCGAGGGCGACGGAAACTTCAGCCCCCGCTGCGCCGGTCGTGGCGGCGAAGGAAGTGACGCCCGGGAGTCTCACGCTGACCGTCGAAGCGCGGCGGCAGTCGTGGATCCGAACCACGGTCGACGGGGAGTCGGATATCGGCCGCATGTATGCCGCTGGCGAGAAGCTCCAATTGAACGCGCAGCGTGGCATTTTGCTGCGGGTGGGTGATGCTGGTGCAGTGTATGTCTCGGTGAACAAGGGAACGGCCACGCGTCTTGGCAGTGACGGTCAGGTCATCACTCGTCAATTCGTCGTCGACCGGTCCTCATCGTCGAGCGCTGTCGGGACATCGCCGGCGATTGCACCGTCGGACGCTCCGCCCGCGTTGTCGAAGCCGGTTCCGCCGTCCGTGCCGACGGCGTCACTGCCTCCAGGTAACTCTCCACCCTCGGTCCCACTCGTCCAGCCGACGGTCACGAGAGCCAACGCACCGCCGCTCGAAGCCGCGACTCCAACAGCAGGCGCGCCAGCCCCTGCCTCGCCACCAGCGGGAGCCCCTCCGAGTGCGTCGGCGAACGTTCCGCAACCCCCGACCACGACCGCGGTCGTTGCCGCGGCGCGTCAGTGGCTCGATGCGTATCAGAAGCAGGAGCGGTCGGTGATGGCGGCGCTCTCGACCGACAGTCTCCAGTTGGCCGACGAGCGTCGCGCCGATGAACGGTTTCCCGCGAACGCCGAGGTCAGCCGTTCGCTCGACCGCATCAGCGTGCAGATCGCAGCGGACACGGCAGTGCTGACCGCCGTCATGACCGAGCGTGATGCCGCCACCCAGCGCGTCTCGCCGATCTCGCAAGTGTGGGTCCTCAGCGGCGGCCAATGGCGTGTGCGTCAGGTCCGTCTTGTCAGCGAGGCCCGCCTCAATCAGATCTTCCGCTGATCCGGCTCTGCGTCCCGGGCGCGCGAATCCCACCCCGCACGACCACTCGTCCTCAAACGTAGCTGGCTCAGACGCTTAGGCTAAGCCGTATAATGCGCGAAGACGTGTCTGCGCTCGACGATCGGGTCAACGAGGCGCTCAATCGCGCCATGGATACACTGCGTGAGCAGTTCGGAGTGACGCTCGCGGCGTGTCGCGACGAGATTTCGCACGTGACTGCGGAAGAGGGCGCGCGGGCTGCGGCAGACGCGGCTGAGACGGCGAAGCAGGAGGCGGGTCGCGAAGCCGAACGGCGTCTGACCGAATGGCGCGAGACGGCGGCGCGCGAAGCCGAGGAACGCGACCGCGATGTCGACGCTCGAGTGCGACAGTCGGAAGCGCGTGAACACGATGCCGAGGCACGGGAGCGCGAAGCCGACACACAGCGGCGCGAGGTCGAAGCAAAACTGCAGGCGTCGGAGCGAGTCGCAGAGGACTTACGCCGATCGCTCGACGAAGCTCGTCTAAAAGGAGAGCAACTCGACGAGGCTCGCGTCAAAGGAGAACAAGACCTCGAGGCGGCTCGGAGCGAAGCCGAACAGGTTCGAAACCAGCTGGACCAATGGCTGCGCGATGTCGAGGGTTTCAAGCAGGAAGTCCGCGGGTTTCAGGAAGCGCTTGCGGAGGCGACTGCCGAGGCGGCTCGTCTGCCCGACGCGTTCCGAACGCTCGATCAGGCAGGTTCACTCGGGGACGCGCTCGACGCGCTCGTGAGATGTGCCGCCCGGGAGGCCGAGCGAGCGGCGCTGTTTCTCGTGAAGGGAAACCGTCTCCACGATTGGCGCGTCATCGGCTTCGATGGGGCAGCGCCGCCGCGGATCGAGATTGCCACGGACGAGCCGGGGCCGTTTGGCGATGCCGTTCGGGGTGACCGAGGAGTGATTCGTGGGGCGGCGCTGCCGGCGTTCGCCGACGGATCCGGGCCGAGACACGGGGTGACGATGCCGGTCAAGGTCGGAGGCGCGGTCGTCGCCGTTCTGTATGCGGATACTCCGCAGACCGATAAAGAGGGTGATCCGGTCTGGCCGGAACGGCTCGACATGTTGGCGCGTTACGCCGGCCGAATGCTCGAATTGATCACCATCCGGCAGGCGGCCGGACTCTCCGGGGCTCGTCCCGTGAAGACGGCGGTGGCCGCAGTTGGCCAGCCGCCTGCCGGGAGTATGCAGTGAAGCAGGTCATCGTCACACTCGCTCTCACCGTGGTCGGGCTGCACCTGGTTGGGGCGCAGCAGGGGACCGAGGATGCTCGGCGCGATGACGCCGAGGTGCGTCTCGCAGCGACGCCGCACGCCCCTCTGCCAACAGACCGGACGCAGTACTGGTTCGTTCGTGATGTGGCACTGGCTCGCAGCGCCGCGGCCGACCCGGCGCTCGCGCGGTTCGCGCGAGGTGTGAACGCGATCGGCGAAGGCAACTTCGCGACGGCCCTTCCACTGGTCAACGATCCGGCGCTGGCGAAGACTCCGCTTGCCGACTACGCCCGCTACTACACCGGAGTGGCCTTGGCGGGGCTCTCCCGCTTCTCCGAAGCCGACTCCGTGTTCTCGGCTCTCTTACAGCGGGCACCGGTTGGCTATTTGCGCGGCGCCATCCCGCTTCGACTTGCCGAAGTCGGCCAGTCGCGTCAAGACGGTCAGCGCGCCGAGCGCGTTCTTCGCGAGCTCAAGCTCGAAGAGACCAGCGATCCGGAAGAGACGCTGCTGCGACTCGGGATGGTGGAAGAATCGGTCGGCCATCGCGAGCACGCACTCGAGGTGTATCGCCGCCTGTACTACGACTATCAGCTCAGCGCACAGGCCGATGCCGCGCAGGGTGGGATCGAGCGTCTGCAGTCGGTCGAGAACGTGCCCGAGGATCTGCTCGCGCGCTCGCTCGCGCGCGCGGAGCGGCTTTATGCGGCGCGCCGCTGGGGCCAGGCGCGCGCCGCGTACGAGGGGCTTGCGCGGATCGTACCGGACGACAAGAAGGACCTCGTGGCCCTGCGGCTCGCAGAGTGCGACTACCGTCTGGACCGCTACCGCGCGGCGCGTGATGGCGTGAAGCCGTTCACCAGCGGGTCGCCGTTCGAGGCGGAAGCGAGATTCTTCTACGCGAGCGCGATCAAGGCGCTCGGCGATCGTTCCTCGTACGTGACCATGAGCCGTGAGCTGGCCGCTGATTTTCCGCAAAGTGAATGGGCGGCTGAATCGCTCAACAACCTGGCATCGCATTACGCCACGAGTGATGACGACGCGGCGGCGGACCAGGTGTACCGCGAGATGCTCGCGAAATTCCCAAAGCACCGCTACGCGGAACGCGCGGCATGGAAGGCCGGGTGGACCGACTACCGCAACCGCCGCTTCGCCGAGGCCGCGGCGATCTTCGAATCGGCCGCTGTGACTTTTCCTCGCGCCGACAATCGGCCGGCCTGGCTCTATTGGTCGGGGCGATCGCGCGATCAGATCGGCGACGCCTCGACCGCCAACGCCCGCTATCGACTGGTCGTCACCGATTACGCCAACTCGTATTACGGTCGCCTCGCGTCAGGGCTCCTCTCGTCGCGGCGTCAGCCGCTGACGGCGGACGCCGCCGGCCTCACGCCGTCGAGCGTGGCGCCAGGCAAGACGCCGCCGTCCGAGGGCGTCATCCGCGAGCTCACGGCGCTCCAGCTGTTCGACGACGCGCTGCGCGAAGTGCAATATGCCCAGGCCGTGTGGGGCGATACGCCACAGCTGCAGGCGACCACGGCATGGATCCGCCATCAGCAGGGCCTCGGCTTGAAAGCGCAGGAGCGCTTCGTCGCGCTGCGCGGTGCCATCAACACGATGCGGCGCGCGTACCCGCAATTCCTGGCGGCTGGCGGGGAAGAGATTCCTCAAGACGTGCTCCGAATCATCTTCCCGCTCGACTACTGGCCGCTCATCGACAAGTACTCGCGTCAGCTCGATCTCGATCCGTATCTGATGGCGGCGCTGATGGCCCAGGAGTCGACGTTCACTCCCGAAATTCGCTCGTCGGCGAACGCGCGCGGCTTGATGCAGCTGATGCCGTCGACGGCGCGGCGCTACGCCACGAAACTCGGCATCAGGCCGTTCACCACCGCGCTGCTGTCGCAGCCGGAGATCAACGTCCGCATCGGGTCGTACTACTTCAAGGAATTGATGGATCAGTTCGGTGGAGCACATTACGCGCTCGCGAGCTACAACGCCGGCGAGCACCGTGTGACGCGCTGGCTCAAGGAGGCACCGGGGCTGCCGACCGACGAGTTCATCGACAACATTCCGTTCCCCGAAACACAGACCTACGTGAAGCGGATCCTGGGCACGGCTGAGGACTACCGGCGCCTGTATGGCAACACGCCGCGGACCCCACCGACACGAGTGGTAGCGATCCCAGCGAATTGATGGACGACCTCCTGGAACTGACGGGCCGCGCCGAGGCGACCCACTTCTGGTTCCAAGGCTTTCGCAAATTCGTCTCGCCGCTGATCGAACGCCTGACGGCCGGACGCCGAGACCTGCGCATCGTCGACTGCGGCTGCGGCACCGGCAACAACCTGCGGCTGCTCGCTCCCCACGCCCGCGTCCTCGGATTCGACATGACGGCTGCCGGCACACGGCTCACGCGCAAAGCGGGATTTCCTGTCGTGCAGGCCGACGTCAGCCGGATTCCTCTCGCCGACCGCAGCGTCGACATCGCCACGGCGTTCGACGTGCTGCAGTGCGTCGACGCCGACGAAGTCGCGGTGCGCGAGATGGCGCGCATCGTCCGTCCGGGTGGTGCGGTGGTGCTGACGGTTGCGGCGTTGGAGATCTTACGTGGCGATCACGCCGAGGCCTGGCAGGAGGTCAGACGATACACGCCGGCGGCAGCCCGTCGTCTGGTCGAACACGCCGGCCTGCAGGCCGAGCACGTGGCGTTTCTGTTTGCGTCGACGTTTCCGCTGATGCTCGCGGTCAGGGCGAGTCAGCGTCTGTTGCGACCGTTTCGACCGCTCCGTCCTGATACGGACATCGCGGTGCCTTCTGCGCCGGTCAACGCGATCTTGGCGGCGGTGGTGAGCGCCGAGGCATCAGTCGCGCGGTTCGTGCGAATGCCTATCGGCAGCTCGATTCTGGTCGTGGGGAGAAAGCCGACGTAGCACGTGTCAGAAGCGAATCAACCCTCCGAAATACACCCCGCTCATCTTCAGATCGCCCGCATCGGGATCGATCTGGTAATTCGCGGTGAGACGGCGATACCCAACCTGCGCGCCGAGATAGCGGGTGAAACTGACGGTGCCGTAGAGATCGAAGTCGTACTCCTTCGCGTCGAAGTCGTCTCCCTGGATGGCGTCGCTGATTTTGCCGCCGACGAAGCCAGGCACCTTGAAGCCGGTGAACTCGGTCGAGATCGAGAACAGACGATGCGGGTAGACGCGGGCGATGAAGCCGATCGCGGGAATGGGTGCGTTCACGTCCGTGACCGACGTGCCGTAGCCGGCCGCCGTGAGGATCGCCGACACCTTGTTGAACTTGACCTCGGTGATCATTCCGACGATGCCGCGCGGCGCCGCGACGAAGTCCCACTCGTAGCCGACCCGCCAGGTCTCCCACTTCAGGTCGGCGGTGGCTGGCACGTTGGCCTGATACGTGGTGCCGCCGAAACTGATGCTGCGCTGCAGCGTCGCGGCTTCACTGTAGGAGATGTTCACATGGCTCACCCGCAGCTTGTGCTTGCGGCCGGCCTTGAGCACGCCGCGGAACTCATTGAACCGGCTGTTTTCGATCGCGAATTCCTGCACGAAGTCGACCGGGGCCTGCCCGAGCGCCGCCAGCGAGCCGGTCTGAATCTTGACCTCCGGCGCGGGCGTCCAAAACATGAGCCCCATTTCGACATGAAAGTCCTCGCCGGCAGCGGGTTCGGCGACGCGGAATTGCGCCTCGGCGCGGGCCGAAATCAGCAGACAAGCGCACACAGCGGTGGCACAGACAGTTCGCATGGTTCGTGTATCGGCGGGCCGTCGGATACGCTTTAGGGAGCACGGCTCGTCAACTCCCAAACCCCAACTCCTAACTCCCAAGGCACGGAGGTGCATGAATACCTTTGATCCCCGACGCCGGCTGCTGCGCCAATTGATGCGCTACCGCCGCGCCTTCCTGCCGGGGTTCCTGTGCGTCATCGTCACGACCTCGCTCTCGCTGACCGGACCGTGGGTGCTGCGATACGCGATCGACGATCTCCAGACGGCACTGACGTTGGGCAAAGTGCGGCTCTACGCCGTGGCTCTGCTTGGTCTGGCGGCAGGAGCCGGCCTGTTCCGCTTCCTGATGCGTCGCATCATTATCGGGGCATCGCGCAACTTCGAGTACGACCTTCGCAACGAGTTCTTTGCCGCGCTCCAGCGCATGCACCTGGGCTATTTCCAGCAGACGCGCACCGGCGATCTCATGTCGCGCGCGACCAACGACTTGAGCGCCGTGCGCATGATGATCGGCCCAGCGGTGATGTATTCGGCCACCACCGGTCTGACGTTCGTCGTCGCGCTCGTACTGATGTGGTCGATCCATCCGTGGTTGACGGCGGTCGCCCTGGTGCCGCTGCCCTTCGTCACGCTCGCGGTGAAGTACTTCGGGTCGGCCATTCACAAGCGCTTCGAACGCATCCAGGAGCAGCTCTCCGACGTCAGCGCCGTCACGCAGGAATCGTTGGCGGGCGTGCGTGTCGTCCGTGCGTATGGTCGCGAGCACGTCGAGCTCGAACTGTTCCGTCGCGCGAACGAGGAATACGTCCAGCGCAACCGCGCGTTGATTCGACTTCAAGGCATGTACTTCCCCAGCATGGGACTGCTGATGGGAATTGGCGCGCTGCTGGTGCTGTGGATCGGCAGCCGAGAGGTGATCGCCGGACGCATGACGGTCGGTGCGCTCGTGGCGTTCAACGCCTACCTGATGATGCTCGGCTGGCCGATGATCGCGTTTGGCTGGGTCACGAACCTCCTGCAACGCGGGTTGGCCTCGTGGAAGCGCATGCTCGAGGTGCTCGATGCCGCGCCCGCGATTCACGATCCCGAGCCGTCGGATCGTGCGGAACTGACCGACATCCGCGGCGCCATCGAGTTTCGTCATCTCACCTTCGGCTACGGCGACCACGTCGTCCTGCGCGACGTGTCGCTCGTGATTCCGGCCGGTACGACCACCGCGATCGTCGGCGCGACCGGATCGGGGAAGTCGACGCTGCTGAGCGTGCTCCCTCGCATTCACGACGCCCCGCCGGGCACCGTCTTCATCGATGGCGTCGACGTCCGGCGCATTCCGCTCGCCACCCTGCGTGGGGCGATCGGCTTCGTGGCGCAGGAGCCGTTCCTGTTCAGCACGAGCATCGCCGACAACATCGCCTTCGGCGTGCGGGTCGACGAGACGACACGAGAGCGCATCGAGGCCGCGGCGGCGATCGCGCGGCTCGACAAGGACCTGAGCGGCTTCCCCAAGGGCTACGACACGATCGTCGGCGAGCGCGGGATCACGCTCTCCGGTGGACAGAAGCAGCGGACGGCGATCGCCCGCGCGCTCGCCGTCGACCCCAAAATCCTGGTGCTCGACGATGCCCTGTCGGCCGTCGATACCCACACCGAGGAGGAGATCCTGCAGCGGCTCGGCGCAGTCCTGCGGCACCGCACGTCGATCATCGTGTCGCATCGGGTATCAACGGTGCGCGGCGCCGATCAGATCGTGGTGCTGGACGAGGGACGCGTCGCCGAAGTCGGCACGCACGACGAGCTGGTGCGGCGCGGTGGTCTCTACGCGGATCTCTCGCGCAAGCAGATGCTCGAGGACGAGTTGGCCGCATCGTGACGCACGACGACGAGGTCATCGGGAAGGCCTACGACAGCCGCTTGATGCGGCGGCTGATGACGTACCTGCGTCCGTATCGGTCGCAAGTAGCGCTCGCCGTTGTTGCGATCATCGGTCACTCGGTTCTCGAACTGGCGCCGCCGTACCTCACGAAGATCGTCATCGACACCTACATTCCCGCGCGCGACCTCTCGGGGCTCGCGGGCATTGCGGCCATCTACCTCGCCGTGCTCACGGGTTCGTTCGGCCTGGAGTACCTGCAGACGTGGACGATGCAGGCGACGGGCCAGCGGATCATGTTCGACCTGCGGATGCAGATGATGACCCACCTGCACCGCCTCGATCTGCGCTTTTACGACCGCAATCCGGTCGGACGTCTGATGACACGCGTCACGACGGACGTCGACGTCCTCAACGATCTGTTCACGTCGGGCGTCGTTTCGGTGTTCGGCGACGTGTTCACCCTGATCGGCATCATGGCGGTGCTGGTCTGGATGGACTGGCGTCTCGCGTTGGTCGCCTTTTCCGTGCTACCGCTGATCGCACTCATCACACAGTGGTTCCGTGTGAACGTGCGCGAGTCGTATCGGACCGTGCGCATGTGGATCGCAAGGATCAATGCGTATTTACAGGAGCGCTTCACCGGGATGTCGACGGTGCAGCTGTTCCGGCGCGAGGCCCGCGATTACGACGCCTTCGACGAAATCGATCGCCGTCACCGCGACGCCAACGTCGACTCGATCTTCTATTACGCCGTGTTCTATCCGGCGATCGAGTTCGTCAGTGCTCTCGCCGCGGCGCTCATCCTCTGGGTCGGCGGGGGCTGGGTGTTCGACAACGCGCTGACGCTCGGCGCGCTCGTCGCATTCCTGCAGTACTCGCAGCGGTTCTTCCGTCCGATCAGCGACCTCTCGGAGAAGTTCAACGTCCTGCAGGGCGCGATGGCGTCCTCCGAGCGCATCTTCCATCTGCTCGATACCCCTGCGGAGATCGAGGTCGGCAAGCGCGATCGAAGCACAGGGCGGCCATTGTCGGACCCGGGAGCGTCGGTGACGAGTGCGCCGGGCACGATCCGCTTCGAAAACGTCACGTTCTCGTATGGCGACGGCGAACCCGTGTTGCGCAACGTCTCCTTCGATGTGCATCCCGGCCAGCGCGTCGGCATCGTCGGCGCCACCGGCGCCGGCAAGACGACCATCGTCAGTCTGCTACTGCGGTTCTACGACGTGCAACAGGGACGCATCACCATCGACGGCGTCGACATCCGCGACATGGACCTGCTGGCGCTGCGACGGTTGTTCGGGCTCGTCCTGCAGGACGTCTACCTGTTTTCCGGGACGATCGCGAGCAACATCCGACTTGGCGACGCGACGATGACGGACGACACCGTGCGGCGCGCCCTCGACGCCGTTCATGCCTCGACGTTCGTCGACCGGATGCCGCAGGGGATCGACGCGCCCGTCGTCGAGCGCGGCTCGACGCTGTCGGCAGGGCAGAAACAGCTGCTGTCGTTCGCCCGCGCGCTCGCGTTCGATCCGCGCGTGCTGATTCTCGACGAGGCGACGTCGAGTGTCGACACCGACACGGAGCTGCTGATTCGCGACGCGCTCACAGTGATGATGCGCGGCCGGACCACGGTCGCGATCGCCCATCGTCTCTCGACGATTCAGGACATGGATCGGATCCTGGTGATGCACCGCGGCGAGCTGCGCGAGGCGGGCACGCATCAGGAACTGCTCGCCGCACGCGGCATCTATCACCGGTTGTATCAACTGCAGTTCGAATCTGCGGCCGGCATCGCGGCCGTTCGGGGAGCTTAAGGCTGCGGAGCGGCGGCGACGATTGGCGCAGCCTGCGTCGCGGCGTTGGTGATTGGAGCGGTTGGTTCTGCCGGCGGCGCGGGCGAGTCTTCTGGTGTTGCCTGCTCGGGAGCGGCTGCCTCCGACGGCGGGAATGCCGCAGCCGGCGGCGGATCAGGAGGAGGAACGCGGCGCGCAGCTTCGCGGCTCCGGAATAGACGATCAATCAGGCGCGGAGAGCTGGCGCGCGGATCCCAGCCCAATCGCAGGACGGTGACCTCGATGTCGCGGCGTCCGAACTTCAACGCCTCATGGCAGCTCCACATGTAGAGATCGAGATGGCGGCCCTGGACCTTCGGGCCGGTATCCATGACCGTGTAGACGCCGGTGTAGCGCGCGTCACCTGCGGCGACGTTCAGCACGCTGCCGACGGGCAACACCGTTGGATCAGCCGCGGCGATTCCGGTGCGAACGTCGACACCCGATGCCGTCGTGGTGCCCTTGCAGTACGCGGTGGCGCTGAACGGCAGCTGCGCCCCCGGCAGCGGCGAGCCCTGGTTCGTGGTCGACATCGGTAGCCACGCCACGCTGCGCGAATCGAACATCTGGGCTTCGTAAAGAAACACGAATCCCGCGATGGCAAGAATCAGAACCACCAGCTTCAGCCAGATGGAGCGAGTGAGAACGCGAGGCATCACTGAAAATGCTGGTATCCGTCGGGCAACTCGCGCGCGCCGCGCGCGTCCTCCAGTACGACCTGCCGGGAACGAGTCATCACGCCAATCCGAGTTATCGGCAGATCGCCGATCAGCCGACGCACGGCTCGGAGCCGTCCACGGTGAGTGGGACGAACTGTGAAGATGAGCTCGTAGTCGTCACCGCCAGTCATGGCCCCCTCGAGCGGATCACGCCCGCATTCCTCGTGCCAACGACGGACGAACGCTGACAAGGGGACGGCGGTGCCGTCGACTTTCACACCCACGCCTGATGCGTCCGCAATCTGACGAATGCCGTCAGCCAAACCGTCGCTCAGATCCATGCAACTCGACGCTGCCCGAGTTCGGCCCAGCAGCATACCCACTCTTACGCGGGGCACCGGTCGGAGATAGCGCTCGATCCCGTCGCGCGCGTCCGGTGCGGGTACACCGCCCTCCGCGGCGCGTCGCAGCTCGTGCAGACCGGCCGAGGCGTCACCCACTCGTCCCGTGACGTAGAGCTCGTCGCCGGGCCGTGCGCCGTCGCGGGTCAACACCTTGCGCGGCCGCGCCGTGCCGATGGCGGTGACGTCGATCAGCAGTGGTCCGGGAGTGCTCGTGATGTTGCCGCCGACGAGCGCGACCCCGTGATCGCCTGCGAGACTCAGAAACCCTTCCAGCATGCGATCGAACGACTCGACCTCGAGGCTCGCCGGCAGTGCCAGCGAGAGCAGCGCGGCGCGCGGCCTCGCGCCCATCGCTGCCAGGTCACTGAGATTGACCGCCAGCGCGCGATAGCCGATCGCATCGAACGGTACGAACCGCCGGTCGAAATGCACGCCCTCGACCACTGCGTCAGTCGTGACCACGTCGAACGTGCCCCGTTCCGGCTTGATGACCGCGGCGTCGTCACCCGGGCCACGAACAACCCAGGATGGCAGCGCGACGTGTGCCTGGATCCGGGCGATGAGCGCGCGCTCTCCGACGTCAGCGACCGTGAGCGTGTGCAACCTGAGCCCGCTCAGAGGGGGAGTGCGGGCTGAAAAAGAAAAGCCCCGCTTTGCCGTGTGGGGAGGTCGAATGAACCTGCGAAAGCAGGTGGAGCCGCTGTTATCGGTTGCGCTTCAGGCTTCCTCGAAACAGAGGCGTGCACAACGCGCAACCTCGCGGCTCTCTTAGGAGTTGCGTTGGCTCAGACGAGCCTCCGACAACCATCACGAGCAAAGCAGGAGCCTTCTGAATCTTACTGGCCCGTGCGGCGCCGGGTCAAGGAAGGGGAGCGAACTTTACGAAGCTGCAACCTGCGCCAGCGCTTCATCGACGATGCGCTCGAGACGCATGGCGCGCTCGTTCAGATCGCCGGCAGCGGACGTGTGCTGTTGTTGGTGCTGATTGCGCTCGCGGAAGAATTCGTCCGCGATGTTGAGCGCGACCAGCACGGCCAGGCCGAGCATGTCGCTCGCCGGCGCGGAATCGGCCGCCGTGCGCATTTTCTGGTCGACATACGCCGCCAGCTCGGTGACGTACCGCTCATCGAGCGAGCTGCGAATCGGATACCGCTGTCCGGCGATTTCGACGGTGATGACGCTGCTCATTGGGGGGCGCTGCTCATGGTGATTGAACGAGCCTCGGTGCGTTAGATGGCTTCGAGCTGCTCGAGCATCTCTGCCACACGCGACCGGATGATGTCGCGTTCATCGCGCAGCGCCTCCAGCTCGGACGAGCTCGCCTCGCTGTCGGCCAGTCGGCCCCGCAGGTCCTCGGCCTCTCGGCGCAGTCGCCCGTTTTCTTCCGCCGTGCGCGCATGCTCGTTCCGGAGCTGCGCATGCTCGCTTCGCAGCTGCGAGATCATGCCGACAAGCAGTTTGATCTTCTCTTCGAGACGATCGATGGGTTCAAGTTCTGGTCGTGCGACTGCCGCCGATTTTGCCATCCGAGTGCGAGCCTTTCGAGTTGGGAGGTGGTGAGATGGTGCCACGAAGGTAGCGAAGATTCAAGACGCGGCGACAGAGATTTTTGTCGACGAGGAACGCTCGGCGTGTGCGTCGTGGCTACCGCTGCGCCGCGCCGTGACGATCGCGAAGCGCGGCGACGATCGTGTCCATCGCCGCCTGAACTTCGTGGTCGGTCAACGTGCGGTCGGGTGCCCTGAAAGTCAGACGCAGCGAGAGACTGACCTTGCCTTCGGGAATGCCCTTGCCTTGATAACGGTCGAACTCGGCCACACGCACGAGCGTGGCCGGTGCGATGTCGACGATTGTCTGTCGAACTGCCGCCGCGGCGAGCGTGTCGTCCACGAGAATGGAGATATCGCGAGTCACGGAGGGGTGTCGGGGCAGCGGCACCACCTGCGTGTCGTCACGGATCGCCGCGTCGAGCGCATCGAGATCGAGCTCCGCAACGAAGACAGCGCCCGAGACGCCATGCCGGTCGGCGACATCGGGCGCGACCTGACCGAGCCACCCGATCGGCCCGCCATTCTCGAGCAGCGCGTGCGCGGCCCGGCCCGGAACGAGCCACGGCTGCCGCGCTGGCTCGAATCGCGCCCGCAACTGCATCGCGTCGAGCAGTCGGTCGACGACACCGAGCAGATCGAAGTAGTCGACGGGCCGGTTGCCGCCTCCCCAGTGATCGCCGCCGATCAGTCCCGCCCACGCGCATGCCAGTACGCGCCGTTCGCCGCTGGAGCGAGTAAACCGAGCGCCGACCTCGAACAAGCGAACATCGCGCTGCTCCCGCCGTAGGTTGTGCGCGACCGCGTCGACCAGACCCGGCAGCGCTGATGGGCGCAACACGGCGAACTGCTCGGACAGCGGGTTCGCGATCGCCACGATCTCTTCCGGCTGGGCGAAGCCAGCCCCGGCCGATTCGGAGACGAAGCCGAACGTGACGGCTTCGGAGAACCCCGCGCCGGTCATGAGCTCGCGGAGGCGCCGCGTGCGTGTGATGCGCGGGTCGATCGGCGGCGGCGTCGTCAGCAGGGCCGGGAAGGTCGCTGGAATGCGATCGAAGCCGTAGTGACGCGCGACCTCCTCGATCAGATCGACCTCCCGCAACGCGTCGACGCGACGGGTGGGCACGGTGACCTCCCATCCGTCGTCGGCGTCTTTCAGCGCGAAACCGAGGCTCTCGATGAGGCGTTTCACCTCTTCGTCGGGTACGGATACGCCAAGCAGCCCGGCGATCTTGTGTCGTCGCAAACGCAGCGCCCTCGGCTCGACGCGAGCGGCGTAGGCGTCGACGACCGTGCCGCGCGCGGTGCCAGTCTTGGTCCGCTCGAGCAGCGCGCACGCGCGCTCCATCGCGGTTACGGGGAGACGCGGATCCGAACCTCGTTCGAACCGCATGCTTGCTTCCGTCTTCAGACCGAGCTTCTTGCTGGTGCGCCGCACCGACAACGGATTGAAATACGCACTCTCCAGAACGATCGTCTTCGTGCCGACGGCAACTTCGGAGTCCTGCCCGCCCATGACGCCGGCGATGGCCACCGCCGTGTTCGCATCCGCGATCACCAGCATCTCGGGAGCAAGCGTCCGCATCTGACCGTCCAGGGTGCGGAGCGTTTCAGCCGGACGTGCGGGTCGCACGCGAATCTGTCCGCCGGTCAGCCGCGCGTGATCGAATGCGTGCATCGGCTGACCGAGCTCCAGCATCACGTAGTTGGTCACGTCGACGACGTTGTTGATCGGCCGCACGCCGGCCGCGCGCAGACGTGCCTGCAGCCAGTCCGGTGAGTCACCGACGATCACGTCCGCGACCGCGCCCGCATAGCGTGGACACAACTCCGAGTTCTCGATCACGACGGACAGATCGCCTTGCTCGACCGAGCGCAGCGACACCAGCGCCAGCGATGACGCGCCGACCGCGGGTCGACGCACCTGCAGTCCGTACGCCGTGGCGATCTCGCGTGCCATGCCGGCCACCGCCATGCAGTCGGGTCTGTTCGCGGTGATCTCGAAGTCGAGCACCGCATCGTCGTCGCCGATCCGCTCGACGCTCTCGACAGCGAAGCCGCGCACCGACATCGCGGCCGCGATCTGCTGGGCCGTGCCGGGGACGTCGACGAACTCGCGCAGCCAGGAGAGGAGGACTTTCATGGCGCGGGGAACTGCTCGAGGAAGCGCAGGTCGTTCTCGTAGAACAGACGGATGTCGTCGACGCCGTACTTGAGCATCGCAATGCGCTCGAGACCGATCCCGAACGCGAACCCGGTGACGGCGTCGGAGTCGTAACCGACCGCCTCGAACACCGCCGGATGCACCATGCCGCTGCCGAGAATCTCGATCCAGCCGGTGTGCTTGCAAACGCTGCAGCCGCTGCCGCCGCACTTGTGGCAGCTGATGTCGACCTCGGCGCTCGGCTCCGTGTAGGGGAAGAAGCTCGGGCGCAGCCGAACCTTGACCTTGCCGAACAGCGCCGTAAGCATCGCTTCGAGCGTGCCCTTCAGGTCTGCGAGCGTCACCGAGGGGCCGACGACGAGCCCCTCGAACTGCTGGAACATCGGCGTGTGCGTCAGATCGAGATTGTCGCGGCGATAGACGCGTCCGGGCACGATGATGCGCACCGGCGGCGGGAACGTCTTCATGTAGCGGATCTGCATCGCCGACGTGTGCGTGCGGAGCAGGGTGGCCCGCTGCACTTGAGCGGCTGGTGGACCGCCGTCGATCTGCCGGTGCGCGCCCCAGATGCCGCCGGGAATCGGCGCGCCCAGATACAGCGTGTCCTGCATGTCGCGCGCCGGATGGTCGGGCGGCATGTTGAGCGCCTCGAAATTGTGGAAGTCGTCTTCTACTTCCGGGCCCTCGAGGATCTCGTATCCCATGTGGCTGAAGACGTCCTCGACCTGCGCGCGCAGCCGCATCAACGGATGGACGCGCCCGGAGCGGAGATCCCGTCCGGGGAGGGTGACGTCGACCGATCCAGCGGGCGGACGCGAGGCCGCGATCGATCCGCGCCGCTCCTCGATGGCGGTCTCGATCTCGCTCTTCAATGTGTTGACGAGTGCGCCGAACGCTTTGCGCTCCTCGGGCTGTAGCGAGCCGAGCCGCTTCATGAGCCCCGTCACGACTCCCGACTTGCGGCCGAGCCACTCGTCGTGGAGGCCTTTGAGCGCGGCCTCGGTGCTGGAGCCGGCGAGCCGCGTACGGAAGTCGGCTCTCAGCGACTCAATGCTCGGCTCAGAGGAAGCGTCAGTCATGGATCAAAGCAGGCCCCAGGCCTCGGGCCCCAGGCCTCAGATCCTGCGACCTCAGATCTGGGCCCTGGGCCCTGAGGCCTGGGCCCTGGCATTGGGCATGGGTTAGGCGGCTGGCAGCGCAGCTTTCGCCTGCGCGGCGACGGACGCAAACGCGGTCGGCTGCGTGACGGCGAGGTCGGCGAGCATCTTGCGGTCGAGCGAGCTGCCGGCCGCTTTCAGGCCGCGAATCAACTGCGAGTAGGTGAGCCCGTGCTCGCGCGCGGCTGCGTTGATCCGCACGACCCAGAGCCGGCGGTACTCGCGCTTCTTGTTCTTGCGACCGACGTAGGCGTACTTGAGCGCCGTATCGACCGACTCTTTCGCGGCACGATACAGCTTGCTCTTCGTCTGGTAGAAGCCTTTCGCTCTCGCGAGGAGCTTCTTCCGTTTCGCGCGCCTGACGGTTCCTCGTTTGACTCTCGGCATTTCACTGCATCCTGTAATTCAAAATTCAAAATGCAAAATGCAAAATGAAACTCAGAATGCCTTTATTTGCATTTTGAATTTTGCATTTTGCATTACACGCTGCCCCTCTACTTGTAGGGCAGCATTCTTTCCAGTTTCGGCGCGTCGTTGGGCGACACCTCTCGCGTGCCGCGCATATGGCGCTTCGACTTGGTCGTCTTGCCGGTGAGGATGTGCCGCTTGAAGGCGGCGCTCCGTACGATTTTCCCCGACCCGGTCTTCTTGAAGCGCTTGGCAGCGCCTCGGTGTGTCTTCAGTTTCGGCATCTCGCTGTCCCGCGGGGCCTGAAGGCCCGCTCTACTCTTCTGTACCTGTTGCGGCCTCGACCTGTCCGTCGCTCTTGGGTCTGGGCCCGCCGCTCTTGCGTCCGGTGCGCTGACTCAAGATCACGTGCATCTGGTTGCCTTCGAGCCGCGGCGCCGTTTCCGCCAGGGCCACCTCGGCCAGTTCCCCGAGCAGCCGCTCGAGAATGCGCCGCCCGATCTCGGGGTGCGCCATCTCGCGGCCGCGGAAGAAGATCGTGGCCTTGACCTTGTCGCCATCGCTCAAGAAGCGCTCGATGTGCTTCTTCTTGAACTGGTAGTCGTGCTCGTCGACCTTGGGCCGAAACTTGATCTCCTTGACCTCGATCACCCGCTGGTGCTTCTTGGCCTCGCGCGATCGTTTCTGCTCTTGGTACTGATACTTGCCGAAGTCCATGATCCGGCAGACCGGCGGCATCGCGGTCGGCGAGATCTCGACGAGGTCGAGTCCCTTCTGACGCGCGATCACGAGGGCCTGCGGCGGCGGCATGATCCCGAGCTGTTGTCCGTTCTCGTCGATGACCCGGACTTCGCGTACGCGAATCCGTTCGTTCGTGCGGACACGGTCATCACGTCTTGGCGATCGATCGAAAGCTATAACGTCCTCCGACTCTACGACTACGCCGACTTCTCGACGGGCGGCGGTCCGGTCATCCGCTTGCTACGGATCTCCTCGAGCGCATCAGCGATGAACACGTCGAGCGCGCGCGACCCCAGATCTCCCGCCGAACGGCTTCGCACCGACACCGCGCCCTCCGCCGCTTCACGATCGCCCGCCACCAGCATGTAGGGGATCTTCTGCAGTTGGGCCTCTCGGATCTTATAACCAATCTTCTCCTGGCGGTCGTCGAGTTCGACCCGGAGCCCGGCGGCAGCCAGCCGGTCCCGGACCCCGGCCGCGTAGTCGCGATGCCGGTCCGAAATCGGCATCACCACGGCCTGGACGGGTGCGAGCCAGAGCGGCCAGGCGCCCGCAAAATGCTCGATCATCAGGGCGACGAACCGCTCGATGCTGCCGAAGATGGCTCGGTGAATGATGACCGGCCGGTGTTCCGCGTTGTCGGCGCCCGTGTACTTGAGGTCGAACCGCTCCGGCATCATGTAATCGAGCTGAATCGTCGCGCACTGCCACTTACGGCCGATCGCGTCGGTGACGTCGAAGTCGATCTTCGGTCCGTAGAACGCCCCGTCGCCCTCGTTGATCGTGTAGGGCCTTCCGGCGGCATCCAGCGCCCGCTTCAGCTCTGACTCGGCGTGATTCCACGTCTCGACCGTGCCAAGGAATTCCTCGGGCCGCGTCGAGAGCTTGATTGTGTACTCGAGGCCGAAATCGTCGTAGACGCGCTGGACCAGCCGCAGCAGGCGCTCGACTTCCTCGCCGATCTGCGACTCCATGATGAAGCAGTGACCGTCGTCCTGACTGAACTGCCGCACCCGCGTCAGACCGCTCAGGACGCCCGACGCCTCATTCCGGTGCAGTGGCGTCTGCTCGTGAAAGCGGATTGGCAGATCGCGATAACTCCGCACCTGGCTGGCGTACATCAGGAAGTGCCCCGGGCAATTCATCGCCTTGAGGCCCATCTGCTCGCCCTCGGACTCGACGAGGAACATGTTCTGACGGTAATGCTGCCAGTGCCCGGAGGTTTCCCAGAGCGCCTTGTTGAAGACGATCGGTGCCTTGACCTCCGTATAGCCAGCCGGGACGAGCACTTCACGCATGTAATTCGACAGCGTGTTGTACAGGACCGTGCCTTTCGGGAGCCAGAACGCGGCGCCTGGCGCCCACGCGTGGAACATGAACAGCTGCTGATCGCGGCCGATCTTGCGGTGGTCGCGCTTCTTGGCTTCCTCGAGGCGATGCAGATAATCCTGCAGCTCCTTGTCGGTGAAGAACGCCGTGCCGTAGACACGCTGCATCGGCTGATTGCGCGCGTCGCCCTTCCAGTAGGCGTTCGACGTACTCAACAGCTTGAACGCCTTGAGCTTGCCTGTGGATGGGACGTGCGGACCGACACAGAAGTCGATGAACGTGTCCTTGTCCTTGATCGTGTAGCAAGAGACTTCCGACTGTCCTTCGGTCTTCTCCTCGATCAGCTGTACTTTCAGCGGCTCGCCGCGCGTGCCGAAGAATCGCTTCGCCTCCTCACGCGGCCACATCTGGCGCTCGAACACGACATCCTGGTCCACCAGCTCGCGCATCTTCTTCTCGATCGCGTCGAGATCCTCGGGCACGAACGGCCTCGGCACGACGAAGTCGTAGAAGAAGCCCTCGTCCGTCGGCGGCCCGATGCCACACTGCACGCTCGGAAACAGATTCGTCACGGCGGCGGCGAGCAGGTGCGCCGTGCTGTGGCGATACACGTAGAGCGCTTCCGGACTCTTCGACGTGATGATCTTGACGGGAGCATCGGTCGTGAGCGGGTACGACAAGTCGACGAGCCGTTCGCCCACCATCGCCACGAGCGCCGCTTTGGCGAGCCCCGGCGAGATCGCGGCCGCAATGTCGCCGACCGGAGTACCGGCAGCAACACTCCGCGTCGATCCGTCAGGAAGCGTGACGACGACCGAGCTCATGGAAAAGTGGAAAAGTGGAAAAGTTGGAAAAAGTCGAAGTTCTGAAGTGGCGGAAGTCGGAGACGCGCGACAGAGCGCCGCCCAGCGCCAGTGCTGCGACTGGTGCTTGACCCCTTACTTTTCCACTTTTCTCCTTTTTCCACTTTTCCACTTCGTTTGCTGGTAGGCGCGGGTGGACTCGAACCACTGACCTCCTCCGTGTCAGGGAGGCGCTCTAACCAACTGAGCTACGCGCCTGTATCTATCGCGAATTCAGGCCTAAAGCGAAGGGATCAGTATAACAGAGGCAGAAGGGGTTCGGGGCTGGGGAAGAGGCGAGGCCGTGGAAGCGCGGGAGGAGTGCGCGCCGCTGACGGCCTGACCTCTTTCGAGTTGGCGTCAGCGAACCATGTCTTTCAGCGCTTTGCCGGCGCTGAAGCGGACGACTCGCCGTTTGGGAATCTTGATGGACTCACCGGTCTGCGGATTTCGCGCGGTGCGCGCCTTCCGCTGAGCGGTCTTGAACGTGCCGAAGCCGACGAAGGTGATCGACTCTCCCTTCTTCAGCGACCTGGTGATGCCGTCGATCAACGAGTCGACCGCGGCAGCGGCGCCTGCCTTGGACGACCCGGTGTCCTTGGCAACCTTGGCGATCAGTTCCTGCTTGTTCATGGGCTCTCCTCTTCAGCGCACGACACTCGCCCGCACACACACACGTACGCGTGGGACCGTTTCAGCGTTTGTAGGTTGGTTGCGGTTATACGCGACGACTGAAGAGGTGTCAACGAGAAAGCGCGATTTTTCGGGCCTTCGCGCGCGATCACTCGTGGACCGACGACACTACGCGGCTTTCTTTTCCTTCTCGGTGAATCGATCGATCGCTTTGTCGAGCGTCGGGTCTTTCGTCGGTGGTGCGGCACCGAACTCGACGTCGGGCTGTTCCACTTCGACGTCGGGCGCGAGCCCGCGCTCGTGGATGCCGTTGCTCGATGGTGTGAGATATCGCACTGACGACAGCAGCAGGCCGCTGCCATCGGGCAGCTTCACGAGCTGCTGACGCGCGGCGCGTCCGAGCGTACGCTCGCCGATCAACTCCGCGCGCTTGTTGCCGCTGAGAGCCGACGCGAATATTTCCGCGCCCGCCGCCGTACCCTGATCCACGAGCAACTCGAGTGGCGCGGTGAGACTGCCGTCGGCCGCTTGCGCGGCGATCGTTTCCTTGTTCGTTTTCGTCTGCCGGACGGCGAGCGTGCCGCTCGACACGAACAGCCGCGCCGCAGCGATGCCATCGTCGAGATCACCGCGCGCGGCGCCGCGCAGGTCGATCACGAAGCGGGTTGCGCCGGTCTTCGCGAGTGCCTCGATCGCCTGCTTGAGGCGGACGGGCGTGTCCTTGTTGAAGTCGACCATCCGGATGTAGCCGGTGGTGGGGTTGGCCATGCGGCTCGTCAGATCGGGTCCGACGGTGCGTTCGCGGACCAGCGTCACTTCGTGCGGGTCGGCCGCGTTCCCGCGGATCACCAGGAGCGCCACTTTCGAGCCGATCGCGCCGCGAAGCAGACGCGCACCCTCGTACGCCGACATGTCGCGAGTCGGGCGTTTGTCGATCGCGCGGATGAAATCACCGGTTCGCAGGCCGGCTTTGGCAGCCGCCGACCCGTCTCGCGCCGACACGACGCGCAGGTAATACTGCCGCGTGAGCTCGACGCCGACGTCGGCGGGACCAGGATTGGAGTTGCTCTCGTACGCCTTCACCAGATCCGGTGGCAGGTAAGCGCTGTCCGCGTCGAGCGCATCAGCGAGGCCTCGCATCGCGCCGCGCATCGCCTGCTTGATGTCGACCTCTTCGACGTAGTTGTTCACCACGTGCGCGACGACGTCATCGAACACTCGAAGGTGCTGATAGGTGTCGTCCTTGGCCATCACCTGGCCGAGATATCCGCCGACGACGGCGAACATGATGACCGGCACGGAGACGGCGAGAACCCATACGCGCGTGCGAGACGTCATTGAGCGGACTCCATGACGGGCCGCCTAAAGGCAGCCCCTACGTGACTTTAACGAGGCTTTAGCCATTGTACGGGATCGACCGCGCGACCGTCGATCCGCATCTCGAAATACAGGGCCGCCATGCCGGCCGGAGCCAGGCCGACCCGTCCGACCTCGGCGCCCCCCTCCACCCGATCCCCCTGTTTCACCGAGATCGAGGAGAGATACCCGTACAGGGAATAGTTGTTACCGCCGTGGTCCAGGATGACCAGGTTTCCGAAGCCGCTGAACGCATCGGCAAAGCCGATTGTTCCGCTGTGAATCCCCCGTACGGGGGCGTCTTGTGGGGCGGTGATTTCGATGCCGCCCTTCACCGCCGTGCTGCCCAGGCGCCCGGATGGCTGACCGAACTGTTGGGTGATCCGGCCTTGAACCGGCCATTCGAGACCGCCCCGGAAGGGGAGAAGCGGGACGGCGACCGCTTCAGCACCGTCTGTCTTGGCCTTGATCTGCTGCTGAAGTTTGTCGTACGCCACCTGCAGCTCGCCCACGTACTGGGCGGTCAGGTCGCGGCGGGCGTCGATCTGCGCAATCCGTGCGGCATGCGCGGCCAGCGCGCGGTCGGCAGTGGCCTTCGCTTGACGGGCGCCGGCCTCCCGCGTTTGCAGATCGCGCGCTTTCTGCGCGAAGCTCTCGCGCTCCGTGCGCAGGGCGTCGAGCGTCCGCCGGTGCTCCGCCAGGCGCTGTTCGTTGAGGGTGGTGAGCGAGGCGACGGCACGTGTAGCGCGCGTAAACTCACGAAGATTGCGCGCGCTGAAGAGCAGTCCTGCATAGCCGCTCCGCCCGCGCTTGTACATGTCCACCAGCTGGCCCTTCATGTCTGGCATTTGCGCCAACCGCTGCAGCTCGAGGCGAGAGAGCTGGTCGGTCGTTTGCTGCAGATCTCGTTGTGCCTGGGCAGTCGCATCTGCGGCCTGCTCGGCGAGCCCGGCACGCATGTCGCGCTCCACCTCGAGTTTGCGCACCTCGTTGAGGAGTGTGCCCGACTCGCCCGCGAGCCGCTCGGCTTCGCGCTGCAACGCGCGAATACGTTCGGCGACACGCCGGCTCTGCGCGTCGGCGGGTGTGCCGCTCGGCTCCTGCGCGGCCGATACAACAGCCACGAGCACGATGCATCCAAACGAGATCGTAACGTTACGTGACATGGGTCGATCGCCGTGGATGCGATCCCTGCTCCCCCTGCGGCGATGCGAGAATTATACGGTGGCCAGGATCGCAGCCCTGGATGTCGGCGAACGGCGGATTGGAGTCGCCATCAGCGACGTGACGCAGACACTTGCGCGTCCGGTAGGGGTGATCCGGACGTCCGGCCTCGATGCCGACGCCCTCGATCGCGCCGTCGCGGAGCTCACGCGTCTTGCGGCCGAGGAAGACGGGCTGGCCACGCTCGTCGTCGGGCTCCCGCGACGGCTCGACGGCTCTCCGAATGACATGACCCCGCGTGTGCAGGCGTTCGCCGAACGATTGCGCGAGCGCACCGATCTCCCCATCGTCTTGCAGGACGAGCGTCTCACCAGCCGCGAGGCCGAAAGCCGCCTCGCGCTGCGGGAAAAGGACTGGCGCGCGCGCAAAACGCGCCTCGATGCTGCCGCTGCGGCGATCATTCTTCAGGAGTTCCTCGATGGCCGGTAAGGCCCGGGCCGCGCTCGCCATTCTCGGGGTCATCGTGGTTCTCATCACGGGTCTCGCGGCGTTCGTCGGGAACCGGGTATGGGGCCAGATCCACGCGCCGTTCAAGGGCTACAACGGCGCCGAGCAATTCGTCGACATTCCGTCGGGATCCGGTAGCGCTGAGATCCGGCGCCGACTGATCGAGTCCGGCGTCGTATCCAACGAGTTCGCTCTGCGAGCGGCGCTCTGGTGGAGCGGCCGTTCGCGCTCGCTGAAGGCCGGCGAGTACCGTTTCGATCGCCCGATGACGGCGATCGAGGTCGTCGACAAGCTGGCCAACGGCGACGTCTACACGCGCC
>Ga0111538_10002881_pt1 | contig 24122 bp, 20 predicted proteins | sample SoiMethybrSBSTD1_FD_79669 | JGI IMG/M metagenome (GOLD analysis project Ga0111538, IMG submission 79669) | Bulk soil microbial communities from a Populus tree surrounding site in Tennessee, USA - Soil MetaG P. TD hybrid SBSTD1 (version 2)... | ecosystem: Environmental > Terrestrial > Soil >...
ACGATCATCAGCTCCCAGAAGATCGCGGAGTGCGGTGGAAGCGCGGCGGCATGTCTCAGCAGGTCTTCGAACGACAAATGATCAGTCCAGCGGCAGGACTCGGCCAGAACGGTTGGGGCGAAGGATATAACGGCAACTATGGCCTCGGCGCCGCGCTTCTGACGGAGTTCCTAGCCACACTCATCTTCATCATCGTGATCCTGGGTGCCACCAATCCGACCGCGACGCTCGAGGTCGCCGGGCTCATTATCGGGCTGACCTTGTTCGTGCTGCACTTCCCCTTCATCAACGTCACGGGGCTATCGGTCAACCCGGCGCGCAGCCTTGGCCCGGCGGTATTCGTCGGCGGCAAGGCACTCGGCCAAGTCTGGCTGTTCCTGATCGTACCAAGCTTCGCCGGTGCAGTGGCGGGTTGGCTATTCCGCAATCGGGTGCTGGCGCCTTAAAATCTTTGCGCCAATGCAGACCAACGGCGCGCCCCTGAAGTCGCACGCGATGACGCGGGCGGCATGGTCTTTGCTTGGCTATTGGGCTTCTTTTTCCTGGTGCCAGCTTCGTGATCGGTACAGCGCCGCCAAGAGGCGACCCAACCTCGGCCAGGGCGCTTTGCGCCATGTGCGCTATACCTGGCTGGGCTGGGCGATTCAGCCGAAACTCACAGAACAGACTCGCTGCTCGCTAGTCTGGCGCCCATCATCGTCGCCTCGAAGGACAACCCATTTCGGCCATCGTTCGATTGCTCGATCTTCTGGAGGCTCTTCAAATGCAATTATGCGCGGTTTACCGCCGGGGTTACGGCGCAACATGCTGTCTTAGACTCGAGTGGCGGGCTCGACCTGTTGGCTGGTAGCCACATTGGTGCGCTCATCAACGATGTTTTGCAGCCGACGCCGCTGGTTCACATAGACCTGTGCCGCCTCGCTACTGAACAATTCGCGCACTTCGGTATCACCCTCGCGCACTGGGCTCATCGCGATGTCGGTATAGGCGAACCGCTGTGGATCGCTTTTGATTCGGAGGTAAATGCGTCGCAGCCGCAAGTACAGCGCGGCCCACTTCACAAGCTTGATCACTGTCGCACCGAGGTATCGTGGATAGAACTGCCAGACCGGCTCGCGCGGCAGGCAGGGTCGCCGGTCACGACGAAATTTCAGTCGCAGGAAACCAGTCTCAAGCGGGTGGACCTTTTCAAAATCGATGCTCCCCTTGAACCAGGTGATCAAAAACAGCGCGTTGCTGGCATTGGCACGCGAAGACGCCACGCGCCGGAGGATCGTCGTGAGGTGGTCGATCGTATAGTAGCGCTGCCACGCCAGTCGATAGGCACGATCCCATTCCTCTTGCGACATGCGGGGGTGCGTAGTGCAGACGTGGTTAGTGTCATACCTGTTCATGTCCGCATCGAGCGGCGCGCCGGCGCGCACCAGCTTGAGATGATCCTCCGAACCGGGCAACGGGGTAAGATAGAAGAACTCAAGTAGGTCGACCGGCAATTCCCGCTTAATGATTTCGATGTCGTGCAGGATCGACTCGATCGTGTCGTTCGGAAAGCCGAGAATGTAACCGGCATAGGTGATGACTCTTGCCGCTTTCCAGGCCAGCAGCATCTGGCGGTACTCGGTGATCTTGTTCTGCCGCTTCTTGGCGCCAAGCAGGTTCTGCGGATTGATATTTTCAAGACCGATGAAAACGCGCCGCACGCCCGCACGCGCACATTTTTCGATGAAGTTCGGTATTTTGTGGCAGAGGGTGTCGACCTGGATGATGAAGCCGGTGTTCAGCTTTTCCACCTCGCGCAGCTGGATCAACCGATCAAGGATCGGTTCCCAGTCCTTGTTGCGGGCAAAATTGTCGTCAGTAATGAAGAAACTACGTAGACCCTGCGCGTAATTGACGCGCACGATCCGTTCGACATCCTCGGGCGAGCGACGGCGCGATTTACGGCCTTGTACATTGATAATGGTGCAGAACGAGCACTGATAGGGGCAGCCGCGGCCAGCATCGAAGCTGGTGACGCCCCCAGCCGTCCGTTGCACGCGCTCCGCAGCCATCAACGGTATCGGTGCGCCATCAAGGGACGGCAGGTCCGACATGAAATTGTAGAGCGGTTTGAGCTGACCCGATGCAGCATCCCGAAGCACCTCGTCGAGGCGGCCTTCAGCCTCGCCGGCGAACAGCGCGACACCTAATGCCTTTGCCCTTTCAAGATCGGGATCGACGCCGCCGAGCATGCTGAGTACACCGGAGACGTGGAAGCCGCCAATACCGACGAGAATCCCGCGCTCACGCAACGGCTGAGCAAGATCGAGCGCACGCGGGAATTGGTTCGATTGTACGCCGACCAGCATCACCATGCCGCCGCCCCCGGCGCTAATCATCTTAGCGAGGCGAGCAGGCCGTATCCGCGTATTGGTCTCATCGAAAGCATGAATGTCTAATTCGACCTCAGGCCCCAACACCCTCCGGTCAGCACAATCCTTTGCGATCCCATAGAGCGCGGCCAGTGAATTTGACGGAATCGGCGAGCGCATCCACTGGATGACATAGCCGTCGTCGTCGTAATGTGACGGCTTTATCAGCACGAGGCAGAAACGACGCTGCGCAACCCAGACACTTGCTTGATTCATGGCACAGTCCCTGGGGACGCAGGTTAGATGCAACCGGCCAATAAGGAAAGCGCTCTCCCGTCTTTAATGGTGCACTAGGACGAGTGATCATCATCATCATCGTCGTCATCGTCATCATCTTCGTAGTCGTTTGGCACTCGACGAAGTTCCCGGTTCGATAGGGCGCCGCCGTCCTTTAAACCCTTGAACAGATTGATCACCATAGCCTTGGTGTCCGTTGAGGACATCGCGGCGGCGGCTGTCACAGTGCGTTCGTCACAGCGGCTCGTGTTCTTCCATGCCCGGCATGTTCATGTCGCCACTGCCTCCCATTCCGCCTGGCCCACCGCGCATCCTCGCCATCCTTCGGCAGCACGGGCACATCATGCCCAGCAACTCAGCAGACAAGCGCGGTGAAATCATCAAACTGTTTGAGCATGCGTTCGCGCTCGCCAACGAGCTCTGAGGCGCGCTCGCGCCAGTTCAAGCGGCCGCCAAGACTGACAGGCCGACCCGGGCGCGCATTCGATGCCGTTCCAGTTACATGCCCTGTCGCCGTGATGGGCCCTCAGAATGCCACAATGAAAAGCCCCGGCGCGGCCGTGAAAGGGGAAGCGGGCCGTACCGGGACTTCTCGGCCGTTGTCAATCGCAATGCACGATCGGTAGTCCGCCGAAAGGCTTGCGGATACGGCCGGCTCAGTAGTTCGCGACCACCGGGCCTCCCCAGTTGAAGCGGTAGTTGATGCCGCCGCGCACGATCACGCCGGTGTGGCGGGAGTCAATGCCCACAGGTTCGGCGAGGAGTGCACCAAGTAACGTGCCGCCCGTAGAGAGACGTTCGGGTTCGATATCAAAATACAGCGCTTCGGCCTTGAACGACCAGCCTGGGTAGAAGGCCCATTCGAGACCGCCACCGATCGTCCAGCCTACGGCGAACCGCGACCTACTGCGCCTCTCGCCAGTGACGGTGTCCTCGATAAAAATAGCCTGGTCGCCGAACGCAAGGCCGCCGGTTCCGTACAGAAGCACCCGATCCCAGCCACCGCCGAGACGCAGGCGAGCAGTGCCAAACGATTCAAGTGAAGAGCCGCACCTGAGGCCAGGAACAATGGCTTCAAAGCAAGTGATACTGCGTCCGATGTCCGCCCAGGCATAGTCGGCTTCAAAACCAAACACCCAGGGACCGGTCTGGAAATTGTACCCGAGCGTACCGCCGATCAAGCCGCCGCTCGTTTCATGGCTGAAGGTCGCCCCGGTTGTGACCAGGGTTCGTTCCAAGTCGCCGGCACCGAACCCGCCCTGAATACCGATGTAGAAGCCGGTCCAAGTAAACATCGGAGGCGGCGGGGGAGGCGGCGGACGGAGATCGGCTGCCAGCGCCGGCGCGGAGATCAGCGCGGTCGCTGCGGTGAGAACGTAAATCAGCTTCTTCATGAGCGCCCCCGTTTCAGGTGACCGCGACAGGATCCGTGACATCGAAACGTAATCCAAAGGCGGCAGGCCCGATATTGTACAAATGTCACAGTCAGAAGAATTGCGGTTCCAGTTGATCCGATTCGGCTCGATTCTTCATCGGAGTTCCCCTGGCTCGCCTACCCATTTCCGGCTGGCGAGCCACTTTTTTTCGATTCGGAGCATTTCCGCGGGAACCACTGTCGCCCACCTGCACCCGCCGAATGCTATCTCGCTAACAATGCCGCAGGGCGATCAGTCACCTCGCAAGACTCCTGCGCGCGGCACCTCAAGGTTCACCCTGCCGCCGTGCGGATGATCTGGCCAGGGGCGGTCGTCCCCGCCAGCGGCACGTCCCGGACATCCTATCGATACCGGCCGAAGACATGCTGGCCAACCCCCGATGGCGCACCATCAGTTGGCGCACCGGCACGAAAGGAAAGCTCAAGGCTCGTTTTGTTGCGGTCCGCGTGCGTTTGCGAAACTGACCGCGGCCACCCACCATCGCCGCGGATTGCGATATTGCTACGGCACAGTCACTCAGACGTCGAGCTGGCCGTTGTGCGACTGTTCAGACTGCCGGCCCGCGTTTCAACGAAAGCGGCATGACGCCGGACAAGTCCGTTCATCAAGACTTTTGGATTTCAATATTTTCCACTCAAGGGCAAGCAATTGCGACGCCAGGCCGTCGCGCACGGCACATTGTTCGATAGTGTCGCCGGCCCCTGTCGCGACTTTTTCGTTATCTCTGACCCCAGGCCACCAGCAGCTCCCAGATCACCGTCCAGCATGATGGGACCGAGAAACAGCCCGGTGATGCCCTGGGACAGGGTGCCGCCGATGACTCCGATCAGGATCACCAGGATCGGCGTCTTTAAGCCCCGTCCCATGAGCAAGGGCCGCAGGATGTTGTCCAGCAAGCTGATCGGGATCATGTAGGCGCTGAAAAGCAAGGCCGACGTCGTTTCCATCGAAAATCAGCTCCAGACGATCAACGGGAGAAGCACGACCGCTGGGCCGACCTGGATGATTCCGAGAATGGGATGGCGGAGGTCATCAGGCTGGGCTCCCGGGACGCCGGCCACGAGCACGCCGAGCCCGGCCAGAAACGCCTGCAGAACCGAAATGCCGATAACGCCGCGCGACACGACCCGGATGGTGGCGCCGGCAAGCCGGACGAATTCCTCGCCGCACTCTGACGCGACCCGACAGGCCAATTGCGGCATCGGCCAGTGCGAGCGCCTGCGGATAGAGAAACCCGGCGATGATGATGGCGATGAAGAATTTGATCGCGCCGGTCCCGGCTCACGTCCGATCTGAAGGAGGGCGCTGCCCAGCGATTTCAGTTGTGGAGCGATCCTGGTGAGCGCCGGACGCAGATTGGTCGACGCGAGCTCCCAGAACTCGTGAAGCGTTTCACCGATCAGCGGCCAGCTCTTGGCCGTGCTGGGCGGAGGCGGCAGCACCAGCACGGCGGGATCTAGTCGCCCTGACAGCGTCTGGAGACTGTCGATCAGGCCCAAAATGAGCCACGTCGCAGGTTCGATTACGATCAGGAGGCTCAGGACCTTCAACAGGACGGCTGCCAACTGGCACCGGCCACCGAGCCGGCGCGGCGGTTGCGCTCTGGTGGGGCCGGCAGCGGTCAGCGCCGCAGCGGCCCAGCGCATAGCCGTGGGCAGACACGTGGCCGCAGGCCTGCGCAGTCTGCTGCGGCAAAAATGATCAGGATCAGAGCGAGCGGCATCAAGTCGGGGCTAGCGTGCGAATTCCCGGCACGGGCTGGACTGCCGGACCCGCAGTCCAGCGCCGCACCCGATAATACCGGCTTGCACCGGATGACAGGATGAGCCGATGATGCCTCGTCACATTGCAAGGCCTGGAGGTGCGTCATGAGTGCGTCGCTTCACCCGAACGCCCCTCACCATCTGCCGATGTTCATCACTGCGCCCGGCGACACGGATGTCCTGATGGTGGTGATGGCGGCGATCCTGGTGCTCGCCGTCCTCGGGTTCGGCATCTTGTTCCTTCGGTTGCACACGCTGCCGGAGCGGATCGCGCACAAGGGCCACAAGCTGCAGTTCGAGATCGTGGCCGTGCTGGGCCTGATCGCCCTGTTCACGCACATGCATATCTTCTGGATAGCGGGCCTGTTGCTGGCGCTAATCGACATCCCTGACTTTGGCGGCTCGCTCGCCAGGATCGCGGGCTCGGCAGAGAAGATGGCGGGGCTCAAACCGGGCGAAGGCTTGGTCGATCTGCCGGAGGAGACCATTGCTCCGTACAAAGACGCGACTCACGAGCCTCACGAAACCATAGCCGATGTCAAGCCGCGCGAGACCCCGACCGTCGTGCCGGCAAGACCCGAACTTGCAGCAGCGAGCAAGAGGAGCTGATCCATGCTCGAGCTTCTTCTGTGCTCTATGGTGACAATCCTGCCGGACTATCTTTTCCGTCGCTATGTCCAGGGCAGACGGTTCGGCAAGGAAATAACCCTGTACTCGGTTTGGTTCGAACTGCGGTGGGGCATCACGGCCTGCCTGATTTTGACCGTCAGCCTGATCACGGCGATCTTCTACTTTCATCCCTCGACAACCAACGTGGCGCTGTTCTTCAGGACCGTCCCGATCGTTCCGGAGACGATTGGACGCGTAGCCGAAGTCTATGTTGGCTTCAGCGGTCCGGTCACCCAAGGGGCGCCGCTCTTTCGCCTGGACAGCTCGAAACAGGAAGCGGCCGTCGAGACCGCGCGCCGGAAGATCGCCGAAGCCGACGCAGCGCTGGTGGTGGCGCGGTCCGACGTCGTGGCGGCTGACGGCAAGATCCAGGAAGCCAAGAGCGCCTACCAACAGACCGTGGACGAATTGGAGACCAAGCAGGAACTCTATAATCGCAACCCCGGTAACGTGCCGCGCCGTGAGATCGAGCGGCTCGAAGTCGCCCTTGAAGGCCGCAAGGGTACGATCGCCTCTGCCACTGCCGGCAAGGAGGCGGCGGAGATGCGGCTATCGGCGCTACTGCCGGCCGAGAAAGCCAGTGCGGAAGCCTCGCTGGCGCAGGCCGAGGTGGACCTGCAGAAGACCATGATCCGTGCGGGCGTGAACGGACAGCTGGAGCAGTTTGCGCTGCGCGTGGGCGATCTCGTCAATCCGATGATGCGACCGGCGGGCATTCTCATCCCGGAAGGCGCCGGTCGGGGAAGCCTGCAGGCCGGCTTTGGACAGATCGAAGCCCAGGTCATGAAAGTCGGAATGGCGGCGGAGGTCACCTGTGTATCCAAGCCCTTTACGATCATTCCGATGGTAGTCACTGACGTGCAGGACTACATCGCGACCGGCCAGTTTCGCGGCGGCGAGCAGCTGATCGATCCCCAACAGATAGCGCGGCCGGGCACGCTCCTGGCCTTTCTCGAGCCGCTCTACAAAGGCGGGCTCGATGGCGTAACCCCGGGCAGCAGCTGCATCGCCAACGCCTATACCAGCAACCACGACCTGATCGCCTCGAAAGACACCGGCGCGTTCAAGGGTTTTGTGCTCCACGCCATCGATGCCCTTGGACTCGTGCATGCATTGATTTTGCGGCTGCAGGCGATCGTGCTTCCGTTCAAGACCCTTGTCTTCAGCGGACATTAAGTCGAGCGTAAGCGACGGAGCATCCAGAACCGATCTGGATAGCTTCGCTTCACCCCTGGTCGTCGTGGGTGGTGGTTCGCACCACGTCGATGATCACCGCCGTCGACCATCCGATCAGCAGTATCCCGTTCAAGGCCGTGATTGGACCAAGCAGCTGCCATGGCTTCACAGGCACGATATCGCCGTAGCCCAGCGTCGTGTAATTGACGAACGCTAGGTAAGAATGGCTCGCCCCCTCGGGCGTGGCGCCGACCGCCGCGTAGGTCGCGGCCCAGACCGCCACCTCGGCGAGGTGAGCCACCATCAGGATCGCCACCGTACTCATCATCAGCAGAACGCGGTCGCGCAGGAAGTGGAGGTGCTTGCGCCTCACCCAGAATCGGCGCACCGCATGGTCGAGAAAAACCGTCCACACCGAATGAATGGCAATATTGGCGAGGCTTGCGGCACCACCGACCAGGATAAGAGCCAACACCATCAGACCCCGCCGCTTAGGCACTCAGGCCGGCACGCGGGACGGCGGCATGGCTGCCGCCGCGGGGATCGGCTCCTGGTCAGCGAGCACATGCCGCCGTTCGGCCAGCGTGTCGCTGACATGCTTGAACACCAGCAACGCGGTCGAGATTTCCGATTCCTGGAGACCGCCGCGCGCAAGCTTTTCGATCAGCTCGTCGAACATGCCGCCCAGTTCGCTCTCGAGCTTGGTGATCTCGCCGACGCTCTGCGCGCGGGCTGCGTCGCTCGTGATCTTTCGCAGCTTTCGCAGGCGATCGGCCAATTCGAATGAATCGTCGCGCGACAAATAGCGATACGCGCCCAGCGCGGCCGTTCCGATGAGACTGAGCAGCATCGGCCCGTAGAAAAACGCGTCCCCATAGCGCTCCATGAAGGTTTTTTCCGAACCGTCATAGTAGGCCGCCGCACCAGGATGAACCGGAACCGCCGCGTCCTTGTCGGTACTGGCCGCCTCGATCAGCTTGGCGGAGGGGAGCTCGGCCTGCAGCGGCACGCGCGCGTCGAACAGAAGGCGCGTCAGCGCCGCAACGGTCTCCTCCTTGAGGCTGCTCTTCGCGACTAGCAGGTGCGAAAAGAACAGCGTGGTGACGTCGTCATCCGGGTTGGCCGGCGAAGACCTGAACGTGCCTTTGGGAATGTCCTCGGACTCGTATTCGGGGGCGCTCTTGGCGATCGCCTCGGCATCGATCTCGATATAGGACGGCACGCCGCGAAACGCCTTGGCGACCGCGGCGTTGACGTTGGCAATCGTCGGCCCGCTCAGCGGGCCGGCTCCCAGCACGGCGTCGACGCGTCCGGTTCGAATGGCCTCAACCGCATCCTCGCGCTTGAGCGGAACGCGGGTGATATCAGTGGCGGCAAGCCCGTAATGCGCCGTCAGGCGGTCGATCAGTCGATCATTGGCGCCGGGGATGCCGAGGACGCCGAGCTTGCGCTTCTTGAGCTGCCCGAAATTCTCGATCGTTTTCTTGTTCTTGTCGGTGGCGATGATGATCACCGCGCTTTTCTGCAGAATGGCGACGGCGCGCGCGGAACCGGGGATGGGAAGGTCTCCGCGCAGGACGGCGAGATCGGCCTGGCCGCGATCGAACGCCTGTGCGGCCTCGATCGGATCGCCGCGCGACACGATGGTAAGCCGCACCGCCGCCTTGGTATCGGCGAGCCGACGCGCCAAGGCGGTCAGGAATACGTAGTCGTCGCTGCCCGTAGGACCGACCGCAACCTTGAGCTCGGCGGGGCGGGAATAGACCTGGTAGGCGTACCACAGGCCGGCGGCGCCGGCCACGAGCAACAGCACCGCGATCGTTCGCTCGATCCACCTTCTCATGGTCGGAAAGTCGCTGGCCTGTCGCCCTCGGCGTGCGCGCTCGCGGGATCCAATAGCGCCGTATCGCGATGCCCCTGCACCGCGTTATTTGTACGGCGCTCCGTCACGCAGGGCAACGCCTGCGTGACACCCGGCACGCGCTCGCCAAGTCGAGCGTAAACCGCCTGGAGGGCGTCCTACTTCCGCACCCGAAGGCGATCGCCCCGTCCGAACGGCTTCAGATGGTGTATCCGTAGCGAAGCATGCACGACTTGCCCCGCGCCGTCCGCCCTTGGACGTTCCAATCGCCGATTTGCTGTGCATAGGGCGTGCATAACTTCCACGCTTCCTCGAACGTGGGCCTCTGCGCCGATGCCGTACCGGGGACCCCGACCGTGCTGGCACCGTAGCCCCCATAGCCAGAGCTGGGGCCGTAGCCCCCATAGCTGGAGCCGTAGCCCCCAGAGCCGGGGCCGTAGCCGGAGTAGTAAGCTCCTGTGGCTGCAGCACCGGCGGCAGCCGCCCCAACGGCCGCGGCACCTACTCCAACACCTCGGCGATAGACCCCGCCGCGGTACGCCACGCCACGTGCCCCCCCACGCACCGCCACGCCTCGGCCAGTACGAACCCCGCCCGCACGCGCGACACGCGCTCCGCCGGCGCGCCCGCCGCGCGTTGCCACTTCGGTGACGAGCGTGTCGTTCGAGATTTCAAGCAAGGCCGCCGCGCCGTGGCCGAGCCCGGTTGCAGCAGCGTGCTGAGCAGGACCGAAGATGCAGAGCCCCGCGACGAACGCGAGGCCGGGGATGGCCCGTTGCGACGCAATCCTGCGCAAAATGGCAAGCTGTTTTGACGACGACTGCATGTGACGTCTCCTCTCAATTCAGATCCCCCTAACACAACATTTACCGCATGCGATGATGATCCCGCTCTGATCTGGATCAGAATGAGCGAAACGACAGCACCGCGCTCGGCTTCTCGTGCGCCTCGATCCGCTCCCGCAACGCGGCGACCTCGGAACGCAACGCCTCGATCACGGCCATGATCTCGACGTCGGCGGCCTTGCGCGCGGTTTATCGTCGATCAGGACCTCGGCGACCGCTCGAGCGGCGGTCTGCGCGTCTCGGTCTGATCGCTTTTCGAGTTGACGCATGATCCATCGGCTCCAATCGTTGCCCGACGCCGAGGCCTGCCTCGCGGCGCGGTAGCTTTTCTGGATCACGCCGCCATCGCCGCGGAGCGGGCGGCCGCTGGCGTCTTATGGTTCGTTCGTTGCCATCAATGTGGTCCCCCGGCCCGGCCACGGCGAGCATCACCATCCGCAATTTGGCGATCTCGGCCGGCCGAACACCGTCAAGCTCGAGGCGGCCGATCTCGCGGGAAAGCCAAAGCCGGCGTTAGTCGCTTGTGGAAATTGGGCTGCCCTTGTGGATCGAGGGCTGCTGCCGGCGTCGCGGAACCGCGAGCCACGGCGCCCATCATGGGCTCGAAGGCGCGGCGATGCAAGCAAGATCGACAAGTGCGGCGCGCGAAATACCTTGAATAAAATCCCGAAATTAAATGCCGGAGTAATTCGCGATTTACTTCGTGATTATTAGACCGCCTCGATCGTTGCGGCGAAATAGCTCGGGGGCTTTTTGCACCACGCCCCCGCATTTCTTTACGACACGCGGCGCGCGGCCGCCACCGCGATCATCGTCGCCTCGGATCGCCCAGCAAAACCTAGTCGAGGCTCAGGTCGTGGCGGCACGCGAGATCGAGCAGCGGATCAATAGCCGCCAGGAACGGGCCCGGCGGCTCGCGCTCGGCGGCATAGCGACGGCATTGCGCGAGCGCGGCATCCGCCAGGTCGCGGTCGATCACGAGACCGTCACGCTGCAACGCCTCGACGGCGAGCTCGAGCCGCCAGGCAGCGGCCGACCAATCGATACCGCTCGCCCACGCCATGAGGGCCGCCAACGTTCTTACGATGGCTGTTGGCCAATGCTGCGCTCTGGCAAGGACGACTGACGGTCCTTTTCGTCCGAAAAAATGCGCCAGCATTGCGCGAGCGAGCGATATAAGGCTTTCAGGTGTGGGTTCGGCGTCGCGTTCGCCAAACCGAAGCAGTTGTTCGCCTGTAGCCTGCATTCCTCGGGATCGAGCATGTGCCGAACTCCATTTGCCTCCACGCACTGCCGCAAGGCTACGCCGCAAGGTGGAGCGCGCGATGATCGAGATCAGATTTACGCTTTCAACGTGTCAGCCAAACCCGCGCCGGTGCCGCTCGCGCATCCTCGCGATCACCGGCGCACCGGCCTCGAGGCCCCCCAATCATCGCCCACCGTTGAAAATGGCATCAAATCAGCGAGAGCCCATCGGCGGTCGTCAAAGATACAAAAGCCACCCCCCGAGAGCGATTGCTACGGCCGCTAGGACCACCTGCACGCTTACCAGCGTCCAGTAAATGGCGGTGGACCAACTCACGGTGGGTTTGGCCCGCTGGCTGGTCCAGCCTAGCCTCGTGCCCGTCAGCGCCCAGAAATCATTCTCCTCAGCGCGGGCAGGCCGGGCGCGTTCGATTATCGGGCCGAGAATGCAATGTTCTGATCTGGATCAGAGTGCGATCTGCCTAGCGGGCGCCAGCGTTGGTCCGGGCCCAAGGCATAACCGGCCGCAGAGCTGAGGGGGATCAACCATGTTGAAACTGAAGTTGGCGCTGGCAGCCGTCGTGCTGTCAGCCGGAATGTTCACGAGTGGCGATTTGGCGATCGCAGAGAGCCGTAATCAGTTCTGAAACAGGTGGCACGAATTGTGCAGACAATGCACCGGACGGGGTGCGACGGTTGCGCGTGGCCAGCTTCTGCTCTGACTTTGATCAGAATCAAGAATAAGCCGGCGTCGGCGACAACGCGGCGGAGGGGCGCGCCTTTGGCCTCACACTCCCCTCGCAAGCCCAATGAAAGAGCGTTCGACGGCTCGTCGGCGCGAGCAGCCATGCCGTCAATAGCTCTCGGCGACGAAATTCCTGCCTTGGAGGGTCGCCTGATCGTCGTACTTTCCGGCGTCAGACCGCTTCGGCAGTTTGACTTTCGCCGGCCGCACCTTCTTGTAGGGTATCGCGTTCAAGATGTGCGCGATGGCGTTGAGGCGCGCCCGCCGCTTGTCGTCCGAGCGCACGATGTGCCACGGCGCGTGCCTGGTGTCGGTGGCCTTGAGCATCGTGTCGCGCGCTTTCGAATACTGGTACCAGCGTCGATAGGACTCGATGTCCATGGGGCTGAGCTTCCATTGCCTTAAGGGATCGTCCATGCGCGCCGCAAAACGCTTTTCCTGTTCCTCCTGTCCGACTTCCAGCCAGAGCTTGATCAGGATGATGCCGGGGTCGACCATGTATTTTTCGACTGCCGGGCAGAGCTCGAGAAAGCGCCGATGCTCCTCATCGCTGCAGAATCCCATCACGTATTCGACGCCTGCGCGATTGTACCAACTGCGGTCGAAGATGATGACCTCGCCGGCAGCCGGGAAATACTGCATGTAGCGCTGCAGGTACATCTGCGTCTTTTCCCGGTCGGACGGAGCCGGCAGGGCTGCGACGCGAAACACGCGCGGGCTGACGCGCTCGGTGGTGGCCTTGATGGTTCCGCCCTTCCCTGCCGCATCGCGGCCCTCGAACACGATAATGACCCGCAGGCCCTCCTGCTTCACCCATGCCTGCAAGCGGCAAAGCTGCACCTGAAGCTTGCGGAGCTCCTTCTCGTACGCCTTTCGTTTCATCCTCGCCTTGCCGTTCGGCGCGCGCGTTCGTTGCAACATCGTGGGCCTCACCTGGTTGGAGCGGCGAAAAGACATAGACTTCAGGTGCAACCTCGCGCGGCCGCCGCCCTGAAGCAACCCCACTAGCACTCGATCGCGATCGCGTTTCTGACCCAGATCAGTGTCCGTCGCCTCGATCGCTGCCATGCTTCGACCAGCATCGAATACGTTCGAAAGGTCTCGGCACGGACACGATCGAGCTGCGGTGCAAGGCGGAGTTCTGCCTGCGGTTTGCAGCTGTGGACGGACCGATCATTGGCAGGCCGGCTGAGCTACCTGGCCGCGCGCTACCACGCGGCGGCGCTGCATGCCGAGTTCGGGGTTCCCGTCGATCTTGACGCTGTGGCGACGTCAACACAGTTTCGACGACCGAAGCTCGACATACGGGACCGCAAACCGGACCACCGAGAAGCAGCGCATGAAGGATTGGTCGCGGCCCGGGAGCGGACTGGCTTGGCTGCGGCGGCTGCCGCCGGCCCGCTGGCTTGCGGATTATCATCGGGCGTGGCTGTGGAGTGATGCCGTCGCCGGCCTGACGTTGGCGGCGTACGCCATTCCGGTTTCACTGGCCTATGCGACACTTGCCGGCCTGCCGCCGCAGGTCGGCGTCTACGGGTACCTGCTGGGCGGGCTCGGATACGCGCTGCTCGGCTCGTCCCGGCAGCTGGCCATCGGGCCAACCTCCGCCATCTCGCTGATGATCGCCGGGACAGTGGGGGCCATGGCGGAAGGAGATGCGCAACGCTACGCCCAGATCGCCAGCCTCGCGGCGTTCACGGTGGCAGCCTTCTGCCTGATCGCCTGGCTGCTGCGGCTGAGCGCGCTCGTCAAGCTGATCAGCGACAGCATCCTGGTCGGGTTCAAGATCGGCGCCGGGTTGACCATCGCCATGACTCAGTTGCCGAGCCTTTTCGGCGTAGCGGGCGGCGGTCACAACTTCTTCGAGCGGGTATGGCTGTTGGCTGGGCAGCTCGGGCAGATGCGATGGCTGGTGCTGGGCGTCGGCGTGCTCGCCATTGCGCTGCTCGTGCTCGGCGGACGCCTGTTTCCCGGTCGGCCGGTCGCGCTTGGGGTCGTGGCCCTGTCCATCGGCACCGCGACGGTGCTCGGACTGCCCGCGCTCGGCGTGCCGACGACCGGAGAGATTCCCCCTGGTCTGCCGACGCTGGCGGGGCCGGCGCTGCGGCTGCGCGACGTCGAAAGCATCGTGCCGCTGGCAGTCGGTTGCCTGCTGCTAGCGTATATCGAAAGCATTTCCGCTGCCCGCACCTTTGCGCGAAAGCATGGCTACGTTCTGGACGCGCGCCAGGAGTTTCTCGGTCTTGGCGCGGCAAATCTCGCGGCGGCGTTGGGGCATGGCTATCCGGTGGCGGGGGGGCTGTCGCAAACAGCCGTCAACGACAAGGCGGGGGCGCGCACGCCGCTCGCCCTTGTGTTCGCCTCGATCACGCTTGCGCTCTGCCTCCTGTTCCTGACCGGATTGCTGGAAAACCTGCCCAAGGCGGTGCTGGCGGCGGTGGTATTGACGGCGATCCTGGGGTTGTTCGATTTTCCGGCGTTGCTGCGCATGTGGCGGGTGAGTCGTCTCGACTTTTACGCGGCGGCGATAGCACTCGTTGCCGTGCTGGCGGTCGGCATCCTGCAAGGTATTCTGGCCGCGGCGCTAGCGTCCGTACTTCTGCTGCTACTGCAGGCGTCGCGTCCGCACGTCGCGTTCCTTGGACGCGTGCCCGGCACCAACATCTATTCAGACATCGCGCGCAATCCGCAGAACGAGCCGCTGCCCGGCGTGATCGCGTTCCGCCCGGAAGTGTCCCTGCTTTACGTCAATGCCGACGCAGTGCTGGAAGCGGCACTAAGCGGGATCAGCGCCACTCCTCAGCGCGATGTCCGCCTGGTCGTGTGCGACCTGTCGGCGTCGCCGCGCATCGATCTTGCCGGCTCACGCATGCTGCATGAGCTGCACGGGCATCTGGCTGACCGCGGCATTCCGCTGCGGATCGTGGGCGCGCGCGCATTTGTGCGTGATCTGCTGCGCGCCGACGGGGTTGGCGAGAAGGTTGGAGGACTGTATCGGGCCGTGACGCTGCATGACGTGATCGAGAGCAGCCGAGCCGGCGGAGCCGGCGGCTAGCTTGGAGAAGGCCGTGGTGGGTCGACGCGGCCGCAGAGTGTTCCGGAGAATCGAGCGATGGACGCTGCCAGCTATTCAGCTACCGAAGCCCTCCGGGATGGACGCCCGGTCGAGATCCGCGCGCTGCAACCCGACGACCGGGCCGACCTTCTGGCGGCAGTGGGGCGCCTCGGCAACGAGTCGCTCTACCGCCGCTTCTTCGGCTTCAAGCGACATTTCACCGAACGCGAAATCGCGTCGAGCGTGAACGTCGACTTCGTCACGCAGGTGGCGCTGATCGCGGTGGTCAAGGACAACGAGCGCGAGACGATCGTCGGCGGCGGGCGCTACGTCGTCGCCGAGGCCGGAAAGGCCGAGGTCGCCTTCGCCATCGTCGATCAGTATCAAGGCCAGGGCATCGGTGCGGCGCTACTTCGCCACCTGGTTGTCATCGCCCGCGCCGCCGGCCTGCAGGAACTCGTCGCCGAAGTGCTGGCGGACAACCGCGCGATGATCAAGGTGTTCGAGAAGAGCGGACTGCCCGTCACGACCCGGCGCCAGTCCGAGGTCGTGCATGTCGTGCTGCGGCTGACTTGACGCTCCTGTAAGACGGCGCAGGTTTCACCTTGCGCCGAGCTCGCGTCGGAAGGATCGCATTCGGCCGCGGCGCGCAAGCGTGGTCTCACCGATAGTGCAAGGCAATCAGCTCGGCGACGCAGGCCGGACGCTCACCGCCTTCGATCTCGATCGTGATGCCGTAAGTAACCCTCAGACCGTCAGGCGGCACGTCATCGGCTGCCACGACGCTGACCTTCCCGCGCAGCCGCGAACCGGCTGGGACCGGCGCCAGGTAGCGGATGCGATTTGCCCCATAGTTCAGGGTCCTCTTCAAGCCCGCCACCCGCGCGACCCCGCGAATGAATTCAGGCGCCAACGCCAATGTCAGCAGGCCGTGCGCGATCGTGGTGCGCCCCGGCAACTCGCGCTTCGCACGCTCCACGTCCACGTGAATCCATTGGTCGTCGCCCGTCGCATCGGCGAACCGATCGATCTGTTCCTGAGTGACCTCCGACCAGTCACTGACCCCGATTTCGCTGCCGACCGCTGCCTTGATCTCGTTGAAATCCTTGAAGACTCGCATGCATCAGGACTCCAGAATGCCCAAATCCGCAAAGTCGCTTCGCGACCGGCGACGCGCGCGCCCCGCGGCTGCCGTCACCTTGAGATCTTACCTTTGTAGCTCGCGCAGATGGGCGCGGGCCTCCTCCGCGCTCTCGTAGATGTGCGGCGCCACCGCGCGCCGATTGAATGCATCGCCCAGTTTGGCGCGCAGGAAGGTGCTGGTCGTGTAGCGGGTCGCGTCCGAGTAGAAGCGATCGGTAAGATCAGCCACCATCGCCGAGTATTCGTCAATGATATCGGGCAAGATGGTGAAATTGTCGTAGTTTACGACAACATGAACCTTGCGCCCCAACGATGAAAGCATCGATTCGACGATGCGGCGGATGCGTTCGACGTCCTGGTGGTTTCGAACAACGTGGCCTTCGAAGTTGACGAAGAACTGGTTTTCATCGGGGTGATACGCGAAGCGCCGCTCGATCGGCATGCGCAGCAGATCATCGCGCAGTCCCATCGGTTCGGACGCGAATATGCGCCCGTCCATGATCCCCGGATCGCGGCGGACGATCGGCAGGAAATCCATCTGTGACAGGATGTCACGCTCGATGTCGATGCCGGGGGCGACCTCGATCAGCGCCAGGCCGTCACGCGCGAGCTCGAACACACAGCGCTCAGTCACATAGAGCACCGGCTGTCCGAGGTTCGCCGCATAGGTGCCGGAGAAGGTTTTGTGCTCAACTTCCTGAACGAATTTGCGGACGCCGCCTTCGTTGGCTATTCGCAGGCGTCCACCTTCAACCGCTATTTCGAGCCGCCCAGCGGTGAGGGTCCCGACAAACACCACCTTCTTGGCGTTCTGGCTGATGTTGATGAAGCCGCCGGCGCCGGCCAGGCGCGGCCCGAACTTGCTGACGTTCAGATTGCCGTGCCGGTCCGCCTGGGCGAGCCCTAGAAACGCGGCGTCGAGCCCGCCACCGTCGTAGAAGTCGAACTGATAGGGCTGATCGATGACGGTTTGCGAGTTGACGGCGGCCCCGAAATTGAGCCCGCCGGCCGGGACGCCCCCGATGACGCCCGGCTCGGCCGTGAGCGTCATCAGGTCGGCGATCCTTTCCTCGTTGGCGACGTTGGCGACGCCTTCCGGCATTCCAATGCCGAGATTGACGACACTGTTGGCCCGGAGCTCGAGCGCCGCGCGCCGCGCAATGATCTTGCGCTCGTTCAACTCCATCGGCGCGATCGATCCGGTCGGCGCTCGGATCTCGCCGCTGAATCCCGGGTCGTACTGGACCGCGAATGTCTGCCAATGGTGCTCCGGCTTGGCGACGACTATGCAGTCGACCAGAATGCCGGGTATCTTGACTTGCCGCGGATTGAGCGAGCCCCGATCGGCTATTCGCTCGACCTGCACAATGACCAGCCCGCCGGAATTTCGTACCGCCATCGCGATCGCCAGCACCTCAAGGGTGAGCGCCTCCTTTTCCATGGTGATGTTGCCGTCGGGATCGGCGGTGGTGCCGCGGACGATGCCGACGTTGATCGGAAAAGCGCGATAAAAAAGAAACTCCTCGTCATCGATCTCGAGCAGGCGCACGAGATCGTCCTTGGTGCATTCATTGATCTTGCCGCCGCCGTGGCGCGGATCAGCAAAAGTTCCAAGCCCTACCCGCGTGAGATGGCCAGGCCGTTTGGCGGCGATGTCGCGGAACAGGTGCGAGATCACACCTTGGGGAAAATTGTATGCCTCGATGCGATTGTCGATCGCGAGGCGCTGCAGTTTGGGCACCAGCCCCCAGTGCCCGCCGATCACGCGCCGCACCAGTCCTTCGTGGCCGAGGTGGTTGAGCCCGCGCTCTTTGCCGTCGCCCTGGCCGGCGGCGTAAACCAGTGTCAGATTGCGAGCCTTGCCGCTCCCGAGGCGCTCGTCTGGCTTCGACAGATGGAGCGCTTCCAGCGCAACCGCGATTTCCTCGGCGAAACCGATACCGACGAAGCCGCCAGTCGCGATCGTATCACCATCGCGAATAAGGCGGACCGCTTCCTCGGCACTGACAATTTTTCCGCTGTCGGGCGCCTGCAACGGCGTGAGCATCGATTGCATTGTGGTCGTCAGCATGCGTGTGTTTCCGAAAGCATCCCGTGCCTTTCGCGGCAAGTCGTCAGTAGATGCCCGTCGCGTAGTAGAAGCCGATGACAACGAATACCGCGGCGGTCTTTATCAGCGTGATCGCGAAGATATCCTTGTAGGCTTCGCGGTGAGTGAGACCCGTGACTGCCAGCAACGTGATGACCGCACCGTTGTGCGGCAGTGTGTCCATGCCGCCGCTCGCCATGGCGGCGACACGATGCAAGACCTCGAGCGGGATCTTTGCCGCCTCGGCGCCGGCAATGAAGGTGTCGGCCATGGCGGCAAGGGCAATGCTCATGCCGCCGGACGCGGAGCCGGTGATGCCCGCAAGCACCGTCACGCTGATGGCTTCGTTGATCAGCGGGTTCGGAATCGCCTCGAGCGCAGCGGCGATCACCGCAAAGCCTGGCAGCAATGCGATCACCGCGCCAAACCCGTATTCCGATGCGGTATTCATGGAAGCAAGCAGAGCGCCGGCCACCGCCGCCTTGCTGCCGTCCGCGAACTTTGCCATCACGGGCCGCCAGGCAAATACCAACACGGTCACTATCCCGAGCAGTAGCGCGCCTTCCACCGCCCAGATCGCCGCCACGCTTGTGATCTGGGTGACGATTGGATGGTCGCCGAGCTTGATCTCGTGCCTCGCCCCGTAAGCGCGTATGACCCCATGCGTCAGCAGGAAATTCGCCACACCGACTACAACCAGTGGCGAAAGGGCGATCCACGGGTTGGGCAATTTCCCGGCCTCGAACGGCTCAGGCTCGTTCCGAAGATTGGTGCCGTAACCCTCGCCTTGCACCTGCGCAGCGCGGCGGCGGCTCTCGATATAGGCCAGCCCGACACCCAAAACGAACAGGCTGCCGACCACGCCGAGCCACGGCGCGGCCCAGGTGGTGGTGTTGAAGAATGTCGACGGGATGATGTTTTGGATTTGCGGCGTGCCGGGCATGGCATCCATGGTGAAGCTGAACGCGCCCAGCGCGACCGTGCACGGGATCAGTCGCTTGGGGATTCCGCTCTGGCGGAACATCTCGGCCGCGAACGGATAGACCGCGAAAACCACCACGAACAATGATACGCCGCCATAGGTCAGGATCGCGCATACCACGACGATGGACAGGACTGCGCGCTCCTTGCCCAGCACGCCGATCACGGCGGACACGATCGACTTCGAGAATCCGGACAGCTCGATCATCTTGCCGAAGACGGCGCCCAGCATGAACACCGGAAAGTAATTCTTCACGAAGCCAACCATTTTCTCCATGAAGACGCTGGAGAACATCGGCGGGACCAGGATCGGGTCGGTCAGCAGCACGGCCCCGAGCGCGGCGACCGGGGCGAACAGGATCACGCTGTAGCCGCGGTAGGCCACCAGCATCAGGAACGCCAGTGCACCCAACACAATGAGAAGATCGATGATCATTGCCTTCCCAGCCCCCTGCCCCGGCACCTTCGCATTCGAGTGATCAGGCCGTCGATGTGAAAATGGTCAGTCGTTCGCGCTCGAGCTCGGCAATGATCTTGGCGTGGTGCGCGACCGCCTCGCTCAGCAAGTCTCGGATCGAGATGACGGCGATTACCTTGCCTTGGTCGATTACCGGCAGATGACGAACACGGTGCTGATGCATCAGCCGCAGGCAATCGGCGAAAGTGTGCGCAGGATCGGCGGTGATGACGTTGCGTACCATGATGTCAGAGACCGGCGTCGCTTCCGGTGACTTCTTGGCCAGCACTACCCGCCGCGCACAATCGCGTTCCGAGACGACACCAATCAGCCTGTCACGCTCGAGCACAACCAGGAATCCGATGTCCTTGTCGGCCATGACCTGCAGCGCTGTGAATACGCTGTCTGAGGGCCCGACCGTCCAAAGAGCGCTCGGCTTCGCCTGCAGGATCGCCTGCAACGAGCGATAGGCCAGAATCTCTTCCGGCTGTCTGATCGGTCGATCCATGTCATCCTCCCTGAATCGCGCTGTGAATACGGGCTGACATGGGATCGAAGCGCGGCCCCCGTGTTCGCGCCCGATGAGCGCAAGCGCGCTCCACCACGTGTGCGGCGGACCCGAATCGCGGGGCTTGGTGCTTCCTCCTCCTCGTTTCCACGGCGCCGATGGCGTTCGTCCATTCGCCACGTTTTGCTTCCCATTATGCCGATCTGGAGCCAGATCTTTCTGATTCAGATCAGTGTGGGGGCAGTAACGACAAGCCAAGAAAGAGCGATGGCGGCGCGCCGCCGACTGCGCGGTCGAGATGAGCGTGCGCGCGACCGGGGCCGAGCGGATGCCTGGCAGAACGCTGGATTGGAAATCGAAGGAAGGTCTCGCCGTCGGGAAGGGCGCCACCGTTCAGAGCTTCGTCTCCTCAGCCGGCGGGAAGGAGCTGCAAATCGACGTCATGCCCTGGGGTGAAGGGCATCTGAAGGTCAATGGCCGGCAGGTCGCCCAGGTCAACGACGCCAAGGATAGGCGCCAGGCCTTTCGCCACCTGGCAAAATCCGCCGAGCAATTTCTGCAGGGCCAGGCATCCGAGCCCGCAAGCAAAAGGTCTTCCTCCATGATTCCAGTCGTCAAGGCCAAGCTGCTCGAAGGCAAGAGAGGTCTCATCGTCGGCATTGCGAACGACCGGTCGATTGCCTGGGGATGCGCCAAGGCATTCAAGGCATTCGGCGCCGAGCTTGCCGTGACCTATCTCAATGACAAGGCGAAAAAGTACGTGGAGCCCCTTGCCGGCGCGCTGGAGGCCCCGATCCTGATGCCACTCAACGTGAACACGCCGGGCGAGATGGAGGCGGTGTTTGAACGGATCACAAAGGACTGGGGCAAGCTGGACTTTGTCGTGCACTCGATCGCCTTTTCGCCAAAGGAAGCGCTGCAGGGGCGCGTGGTCGATGTGTCGCGCGAGGGCTTTCTCACCACCATGGACGTCTCGTGCTGGACCTTCATTCGCATGGCGCACCTGGCCGAACCCTTGATGCGCAAGGGCGGGACGCTGTTCACGATGACCTATTACGGCAGCCAGATGGTGGTGAAGAACTACAACATCATGGGGGTCGCCAAGGCGGCGCTCGAGGCCGCGGTCCGGTATCTGGCGGCAGAGCTCGGCCCCAAGGGGATTCGCGTGCACGCGATCTCGCCCGGGCCACTCGCGACACGTGCCGCCTCAGGTATCCCGGAGTTCGACGCCCTGCTCGACAAGGCCAAGGGCAAGGCGCCCGCCCGCAGCCTCGTCAGCATCGATGACGTCGGCGCCGCGACCGCCTTCCTGGCGCACGACGCGGCCCGCCTCATCACCGGCGAGACCCTGTACATTGACGGCGGCTACCACATCATCGATTAGGCTTGCCGGGTTGGAAGGGCTTGCCGCGTCCGGCCGGCGCCGGTCGCGGCTTCGAACACGGCTCCGCTGCATGACGATGCATGATGCAGAGTAGCTGCGCTCGGCGGCGCGGGGGCCAGCACTTCTGCTCAGGTATTCCTGTTGCGCAGATAGATGAACCAATACACTGCGCCTACCATGATCGAGCCACCAATAATGTTGCCGATGGTCACCGGCAGCAGGTTGCCGACGAAAAAATTGCCCCAGGTCAGAGCGGGAAAATCGGCGGCGGTCTTGCCGATCGACGCCCAGAAGGCGTCCGCCGCACCAATTTTGACGAACAGGCCGAGCGGAATGAAATACATGTTGGCGATGCAATGCTCGAATCCGCCGGCAACGAAAGCCGCAACCGGCAAAATGATGGTGAAGAACTTGTCGACGTTCGAGCGCGCGCTGTAGCACATCCATGAGGCGAGGCAGACCAGCGCATTGCACATGATGCCGAGCGCGACCGCCGGCACGAACGCAAGGGAGGATTTCGCGTGAGCGGTCGACAGTGCCGCAAGCCCGACCGAGCCGTGGCCGAACGAATACTGCGTCGTAAGGAACATCAGTACGGCAGTCGCGAATGCGCCAATGAAATTGCCGACAAATACGATTGCCCAGTTGCGTATGAGATCGCCGGTCGTCACCTTGCCGCTGGCCCACGCCATCACGATCAGATTGTTGCCGGTGAACAGCTCGGCTCCACCGATGACGACCAGAAGGAAGCCGAGCGAGAAGACCAAGCCGCTCAACAGCTTGACGATCCCGTACGGCAGCTCGGCGGCGCCCGCGCTCACCGTGGTCGCAAACATGGCGCCGAATGCGATGAAAGCGCCGGCCAGGACGCTCAATGCGAGCAGGGTCGCGGTGTCGGTCGATACCTTCTTGACACCGCTGTCCTCGGCCCGCCCGGCCATGGCGGCGGGCAGGACCGCGTCGAAGCTTACGAGCTGCGGCGCTTCGACGGCTTTCGCGTCGGACACAGGGTCCGACGCGACCTGCTCCGCCTGTCCTTGTGGGTCCCTCAACGTCAACCGCCGTCAACCCGGGGCTGACGCCGCGGCCAACAGACCGACGATCTGAACGGCGATGACTTTGACGATGGTCATCGACGGAAAGATCATGGCGTAGCCGATATCGGGCCGATCAGTCGGCGCCATCCGGGTGGAATAGACCAGGATGGCAGGGTTGCCGGTCGCGCCCGAGGCGACCCCGACCAGGTCGTCGTATGGGATCTTCATCAGGTAGTAGCCGACCAGCAGCACGATGGCGACCGTCGTCAGCAGCACCGCGGCCCCGATGAACAGCATGGTGAATCCACTCTCCGCCACGGTGCGCACGAACGGCCGCCCGGCGTTGATGCCGACCGCGGCCAGGAATATTGCCAGGCCGTAGTTCCGCAGCACGATGTTCGCAGGCAGCGGCATGGCCCAGAGCAGGGGCCCGGTGCGGCGCAGCTTGCCGAAAATGAGAGCAACGATCAGCGGGCCGCCCGCGATGCCGAGGGTGACAGTTCCAACTCCGGGAACGGGTATCGGAATGAGCCCGAGCAGGACGCCGAGCACCATGCCAAGGCCGAGCGTGACGTAGCTGAACTCCGCCGTGGCCTTGACGGTGTCGCCGAAATGCTTGCGGATCTCCTCCTTGCGATCGGGCGGCATCAGGACGCCAACACGATCGCCGAACTCGAGGGTCAGGTCCGGGGTTGGAACGATGTCCGTGTCGTAGCGGCGGACATGCAGCAGATGCGCCGGAAAACCGGCCGGCAACGACAACTGGGCGAGCGGAATCCCGACCACGCTCGCCTTGCCGACGAAAACGCGGATGTAGTCGAGAGCGGAACGATCCTTGACGATGCGCCCGGTCTCAAGCTGCCCAAGCCTTGCCGCCGCTTCGGCAATCGCGTCGTCGCGATCGGCAACGATCATGACGCCGTCGCCGGCGCTCACAGTCAGTCCGGCCGAGGGCACCACGTTCTGGCCCCCTTTGCGAACCATCGTGACCTGGACGCCCTCGGGCAGGTCCGCGTCAACGTCCTCGAGCTTGCGACCGGCATAGCTGGAGCCCAAGGTGATCTCGCCCATGTGGAAGCG
>Ga0111538_10002883_pt1 | contig 24122 bp, 24 predicted proteins | sample SoiMethybrSBSTD1_FD_79669 | JGI IMG/M metagenome (GOLD analysis project Ga0111538, IMG submission 79669) | Bulk soil microbial communities from a Populus tree surrounding site in Tennessee, USA - Soil MetaG P. TD hybrid SBSTD1 (version 2)... | ecosystem: Environmental > Terrestrial > Soil >...
AGTCGGTTTGGCGCCGGGGACGCCGGCGACGTTTCGAGGCTTCGTGCTCGCCCTGCACAAGGACGGGTCTCTTGCTTGGAAGAAGTACACGGTCGAGCCGCCGTCCACCGGCTGCGGCATCTGGTCGACGCTCTCGGCAAACGAGCCAGATGGGCTCGTCGTCGCTTCGACGGGCAACAACTACACGGGCACGCCGACCGATACCTCCGACGCGTTCCTCGGGCTGCCGCTGGCGGACGGCGCCGATTTTCGCTGGAAAGCGCAGATTCTCGAGGGCGACGTGTACACGACGCGCCAGAGCAACGGCAACCCGGACGGCGACTTCGGAGCCAATCCGATCTTGTTCGAGGTGAACGGGCAGAAGCTCGCGGCCGGCGGCGCCAAGATGGGCGACGTGTTCGTGGTCGATCGCTCGGACGGCACGATCATCAAACAGAGGAACCTCGGCCCGCCGAGCGCGTACAAGGGTGGCGTTTTCAACAACGGAGCCTGGGACGGGAGCAGCTTGCTGATCCTGGTCAATGGCGCCCAGAGCACGGGTCCGGGCAGCGATCCAGCGGCGGTCGCGTTCAACGTCGCGACCCTGTTTGCCCTCGATCCGCTGACCTTGGACATCAAGTGGGAACGCGCCGTGGTAGGTCCCGCGTTCGGCCCGATCAGCGTCGCCAATGGCGTGGGCTTCTTCGGAAAGAACACCGTCCTTCAGGCCTTCGACACGGCGACCGGCGACGTGCTGTTCGAGTACCAGACCGAAGGCACGATATCGACCGCACCCTCGGTGTCCGACGGCTACGTGATCTTCGGCAGCGGCATGCCCTGGATCCAGTCGGTGAACGGGAGTAAGTACTACGCCCTGAAGGTGCCATGATCCGCCGTTTTGCGATGCTTTTGCTCGGGGGCATGAGCGCGGTAGCAGTTTTCGGATGCGGCGGGAGCGACTCCGAACAAGAACAGCCGCCCCCGCCGCCCGCGCTGAATTTTGCCCGCATCACGCGCGAGGTGATCAACACCAACACGTGCGGTGGCGTGGCCTGTCACACCGGCACCGTGGCGGGTTTCATGCTGGCTTCCAACAACCAGCTCTACACGACGCTGGTGGGTGCGAAGGCAACGGGTCCCTTCTGCGTGGACAGCGACATGGTGCGCATCGTCCCGGGCGATCCCGACAACAGCCTGCTCTTCCAGAAGATCAGCGTCATACCGCCGCCCTGTGGCGAGCCGATGCCGACGGCACCACTTCCTGCAGAGAAGATCGACCTCGTGCGGTCCTGGATCGAAGCGGGTGCTCCGAAGGACTGATCGCCTCGCGGCGGCAGCTCCTCGCGCCGTCGTCGCGACGGCTCTCGCGATAGCCAGCATCGCGGGATGTCGCCGGGAGCCTTCCGGCGCCGCGTCTGGCGCGCTTGCGGCCGCTCCGGGTGTGCCGCCGCTCGACAAGTACACGGTTTCTTCCGACCTTCCCCCGGGCCCTGGCGCGTCATTGCCGGTGCCGCCGGAGGGCGCGCTCGAACCTTTTCGCTTCTGGATCAACCAGGAAACGCCGCGACAGAAGAAGGCTCCGGAGTGGCGCTCGATCCCCGCGAAAGAGGGCCTGACCGTCGAGATGGCGGCCGATGGCAAGTGGCGTTGCCTGGTCAATCCGGCTCAGGTCTTCGGCAAGGTGGACGACGATCGCAAGGTGGCGTTCTGGACGACGTCACGCGTCGTGCGCTGCTCGAGCGATCAATGGGCCACCTACGTCGAGGGCTTGGTGCGGGTTGGATACGGACCGGACGGCAAGCGCGAGAAGGTCGATCCCCCCGCAGCGCTCTATCTCCGGGACACCGTCAACGGGCAGCCGCGTGTCACTGTCGTCGTGCTGGAGGGACCGCCCTCGAAGAGCAAGTGACTCGAGTGCTCGCGACAAGGGAGCGATCCACGAGCTTCGATAAGAGCATGATCGTCGTGTCATACCGGAGCTGATTTCGAGGAAAATTCCGCTACTCTGCGGCATTTTTCCGCGGAGCTCACGGCGCGGCAGCAGCGCTCAAAGGGGGACGGGGCACGATTTGGCGTGGGAAGCAAGAGGACGCTTGTGCCCCGTTCAGCAATTCTGAGCTATGTTCCGCGCCGCGGTATTGGCGCCGCGTTCAGGAGGACGTTTATGAAGGTCTTTACGACAGTACTTGCGGGGGCTTTGTTGCTCGGTGCTGGGCTCTCCAGCGTCACCGGTTGCAGCGACGACGATGAGCCGGCTGCGGCGGGCGCAGGTGGCTCGGCGGGCGGCGCTGGCGGCACGGGCGGCACGGGTGGCAGCACCGGTGGCTCTGCAGGCCGCGGTGGCAGCGGTGGCAGCGCTGGTCGCGGTGGCTCCGGCGGCAGCGCGATGGCGTGCGACGCGGGCGCTGTGATTCCGGAGTGCAAGACGCGCGGGGCAGCGGAAGGTGTCTGCACGTCCCTCGCTACTTGCAGCTGCGACCATTGCGCTTGCCAGCTCGAGGCTTGCGAGAACTCTGCGACCTGCAAAGCGGTCCGCGCTTGCGCGACGCGCACGGGTTGCTGTCCGTCGGACGAGATGGGCTGCACCGGCGCTCCGGGCTGCACCGAGGCGTGTGCGACCGAAATCGGCGCTGCCTCTGCCGACCAGGGCTTGCAGCTGATCCTCGCGGTCAGCGCGTGCACCTACCAGATGAACAGCTGCAAGAGCTGCCGCGTGGACGGCGGCACTACGGACGGCGGCAGCGACGCTTCCAGCGACTGACGCATCCACTCCAAGGTCGTGCGTGCGCTGCGGTTCGATGGGGCCGTAGCGCCGCGCGTCCGGGAGCTTCTTGGCAATGCAAGGCGGCTCGCCCGAAGCGGTGCTCGGCTATTGGTTCGAGCCCGGGCAACAGCGCCGCTGGTTCGAGGACAGCGCGACGACCGACGCCGAGATCCGCGCGCGTTTCGCGGAGCTCTGGCAGCGCGCTTGCGAAAAACGGCTGGATCACTGGGCGGACAGCGCGCGCGGACGGCTCGCGCTCGTGATCTTGCTCGACCAGTTTTCACGCAATCTGAACCGCAACAGCCCGCTCGCGTTCGCGGAGGACGCCCGCGCAGAGCAGCTCGCGCTCGGAGCCGAAGCGGCGGGACACGCGGCCGAGCTCAAGCCGATCGAGCGAGCGTTTCTCTACATGCCGCTGATGCACGCGGAGGACCTGCGCTTGCAGACGCGCGGCGTCGAGCTGTTCGAGGCGCTCGGCCTCGAGTCCAAAGACTGCTCGCAGTTTCCCAAGTATGCACGCCTTCACCGCGACTTGATCGCGCGCTTCGGTCGCTTTCCGCACAGGAACGCGGTGCTCGGACGCGAGTCGACCGCGGCGGAAGTCGAGTTTCTGGCGCAGGGTGGGATGTTCGGCGGCGGCGCGAGCTAGTCGTCGGGGGGGTAAGGCCTTCGGCACGGGGGCTTGTGGCATGATGGGCTTTGGTCCGTAAGCGGCCCGCCTCGCACGATGCAGCTCGCTGCCATCACGCCGATCCCCGGCCACGCCGTATTTCTCCTGCTCATCGAGCTGGCGCTGCTCTTGATCGTCGCGCGGCTGGGCGCCGCCCTGGCGCGGTTGATCGGGCTGCCGGCCGTGGTCGGCGAGCTCGCGGCCGGGATCGTGCTGGGGCCTACGGTCTTCGGCCATTACGCGCCCGACGCTTTCGCGGCGCTGTTCCCCCAGACCCCCGAGCAGTTTCACCTGGTCGAGACCGTCGGCCTGCTCGGCATGGTGCTGCTGCTGCTTTTGACGGGGCTCGAGACCGACCTGAAGCTTTTGCGGAACCTCGGGCGCGCTGCGTTGGTGGCGTCCGTCTTGGGCATGCTGGTTCCGTTCGTGCTCGGGTTCGGGCTGGGCTTGTGGATGCCCGATCAGTACCTCGCGATGCCCGATCGGCGCACGCTGTTCGCGGCATTTTTGGCGACCGCGATGGCGATCTCGGCGATGCCGGTGATTGCCAAGATCCTGATGGATCTGGATCTGACTCGCCGCAATATCGGGCTCGTAATCCTGTCGGCGGGAGTGGTCGACGACACCGCGGGCTGGCTGATCTTGTCGGTGATTGCCGGCGCCGCCACGCAGGGCGCGGTCGAGCTCACCGGGCTCGGTCTGACGTTCGTTTTCCTGGTCGCGTTTCTCCTGGCGATGGGGCTGATCGTCTACCCGCTGTTGCGCGTGTTCTTGCGGCTGATCGCGCGCTTGCACTCGCCGGAAACCGAGATGGTGACGATCGTCAGCGTCACCTTGCTGTGCGCGGCCGTGACCGAGAAAATCGGCGTTCACGCGGTGTTCGGCGCGTTCGTCGTCGGCACCGTGCTGCGCCAGGTGCCGGATCTGAACCACGACACCGTGCACCGGCTGGAATCCTTCGTGTTCTCGATCCTGGCCCCGGTGTTTTTCGGCACCGTGGGTTTGAAGGTGAATCTGTGGACCCTGACCGGCGGCGGCACGACGATGCTCGGGATCGTGCTCGCGATCGCCTGTATCGGTAAGCTCGTTGGCTGCACGCTGGGCGGGATCTGGGGCGGGCTCAGCAGGTGGGAAGCGGTGTCGATCGCGGTGGCGATGAACGCGCGCGGCGCGATGGAGCTCGTCGTCGCCAGCATCGGGCTATCGCTGGGGATCCTGAATCAGCAGACCTTTTCCATGATCGTGGTGGTGGCGATCGTGACCTCGTTCATGGCGCCGATCGGCCTGCGCCTGACGATGCGCATGGTGCAGATGACTCGCGACGAATCCGACCGGCTGCTGGCCGAGCAGTCGCGGGGTGTTTTCAACCTGGAGCGGCTGCGCGTGCTGGTGCCCACCGCAGGCGGCCCGAACGCCGTCTTTGCAGCGAAGGTTGCTTCCGCGCTCACGGTCCAGAGCTCGAACCCGGTCGAAGTCGCGTATGTCGACGAGAAAGGCGGTTTTGCCGACCGCTTGTTCCGGCTGGTGGGCCCGACCGAGGCCGGCAAGAATCTGGACAATCATCTCGCCGAGCTGAAGAAGCAGGCAGGCGAGCGCCAGATCAAGATCCGGCGCCTGAGCGGAGCCGTGGCAGCAAAAGCGATCACCGCCGAGGCCGCCAAGGGGTTCGACATGATCATGGTCGGAGCCTCGGGCCGCGGGGCGAAAATCGGCGGCCGCGTGCTTCAGGACATCGTCGACAACGCGCCGTGCGACGTGGTGATCGTCAAGGCCGGGACGAAAAAATCCGAGCTCAAGCGCGTGTTCGTGCCGATCGACGGCAGCTCGGTTTCGCGCGTCGCCGCCGAATTCGCGCTGCATTACGCCGAAGCGATCGGCGCTGAGCTCACGCTGGGCATCGTGAGCGATCGCCGCACGCAGCTCTCGGTTCACGAGGCGCGCCCGGACACGCTGCCCAGCACCAATCCCACCCTCACCGCGATCCCGCGCAGCGACGACGATCAGGAGCGCTCGCAGCGGCTGACCGATCCTACGCGGCTTTCGAGCGTGCCGACGGACGCCGACGCCGAGGCGCTGATCCGTATCTCTCCGGTGTTTCGGGTGGCGACGTTGCGTCCGAAAATCGTAGGCATCGATTACGACCCCGGTCACGGAACCGTCGCTTACGCGATCGCGCGCGGCGGCTACGACCTGGTGGTGCTCGGCGCCGAGAACCGGGCGGTGCGCAAGCGGCTGTTTTTCGGCCATGAAAACGAGCGGATCCTCAACCTGGATTCGGTGACGACGGCAATTCTGGTGCCGTCCACCCGGCGCAATCACTGAAGCGGCGCCCTGGTTTTCGTGCGCTATGCTGTGCGCGCGATGCCGGCGCCCAGCGACAAGCCGCGAGTCACTCACCGAAGCCACGAGTTTGCCTGCCGCCTGGTCTGGAGCGGCGCGGAACAGGGCGGCACCCAGAACTACGCCGACTACTCGCGCGAGTATCAGATCGAATTCGAGGGCAAACCCGTGCTGCGGGGCAGCGCGGCCCCGGTGTTCCGCGGCGACGACGGCCTGCACAATCCCGAAGACCTCTTGGTGGCGGCGTTGAGCGGCTGCCATCTGTTGAGCTACCTGGCGCTGTGCGCCCGCGGCGGCGTGGTCGTGGCGGCGTACAGCGACTACGCCTGGGGCAAGATGGAGGCAGTCGAGGGCAAGCTCCGTTTCACCCAGGTCATCCTGCGTCCGAACGTGCTCATCGCCGCCGAATCGTCGCTGGCGAAGGCTCGGGCACTTCACGAGGAGGCGCACGCTCAGTGCTTCATCGCGAACTCGGTCAACTTCCCGGTCGAGCACCAAGCGACGGTTCGGCTACTAGATTACGCGGGGCTCGGGACGGACTGAAGCGCCCCCGCCTCCCATTACGTGCTAGGGAAAAAGGCCCAATGAGCGCCTATAACCAGCGGATCACCGTGGCGCTCGACTACCCGGTGTACTTCACCGAGGACGTGCTCGATCCTGCGAACCGGGACCTGCTCGAGGCGATCTCGCGCCGCGAGCCCCAGCGGCGGCACCGTTGCTGCTTCGCCGTCGAGACGCGCATGGCCGAGCTCTGGCCGCGGCTGCTCGACGACATCGCTCGCTACTGCGAGCGCCACGCCGCCTCACTCGAGCTCGTGACGACGCCGATCGTCGCGCCGGGCGGCGAAGAGAGCAAAAACGACGAAGCCGCGCCGGCGCGCTTTCACGACCTGTTCGAAGCCGCCGGGCTCGATCGGCAGAGCGCCGTGGTCGTGATCGGCGGCGGAGCATTTCAGGACCTGGTGGGCTACGCCGCGGCGACGGCGCACCGCGGCTTGCGCGTGGTCCGCGTGCCGACCACGGTGCTGGGTCAGAACGATTCCGGCGTGGGCGTGAAGAACGGCATCAACGCCTACGGCAAGAAGAACTTCCTCGGCACGTTCGCGGCTCCCTTCGCCGTGCTCGCGGACGCGCGCTTCCTCGAGACCCTGCCGCAACGCGATCGCGTCGCCGGCATGGCCGAAGCGGTGAAGGTCGCGTGCATCCGCGACGCAGCATTTTTCGAGTGGCTGTGCGCGCACGGGCGCGAGCTCAGCGCGTTCGAGCCCGCCGCCGCGAAGGAGATGATCCGGCGCTGCGCGGTGTTGCACCTCGAGCACATCGCCGGCTCCGGCGATCCGTTCGAGCTCGGCACCGCGCGTCCGCTCGACTTCGGGCACTGGGCCGCGCACAAGCTCGAGACCTTGACCGACTTTCGGCTGCGCCACGGCGAGGCGGTCGCGATCGGGATCGCGCTCGACACCCGCTATTCGGCCGACATCGGCCTGCTCGCGCCGGAGGCCGCCGAGCGCGTGCTGAAGCTGCTCGAGACGATCGGGCTTCCGCTCTGGGACGAGGCGCTCGAGTCTCGCGACGCGGCCGGGCGGCTGCGCGTCCTCGACGGCTTGCGCGAGTTCCGGGAGCACCTGGGCGGCGAGCTCACGGTGACGCTGCTCGAGGCGATCGGGCGCGGGCGTGAGGTGCACGAGCTCGACGAGGCCGCGATCGCGCGGAACATCGAGTGGCTGGGCGCAAACTACGGGCCCCCCGTGCCGACGGCGCAGGGGATGTAGAGTAAGAAGCTCATTCGGCGAATGCGCGCACGCGCGCGGCGTGAAAGCTCGACGGGTGCGCGCTCAAGAATCTTCGCGCGAGCTCTCGTGCTCTGCCGCGCTGACCGGACGCGGCTAGCGCCTCGATGCTCAACGCCTCGCGCTCCTGCGCCAGCGTCCCGCCGGGAAACTTGCGCTGCGCCTGATCGAGCAGCGCCAGAGCCCGAGCCGGGCTTCCGCCGCGCAGTGCGTCGCGAGCCGCGGCGACCAGGCGGCTCTCCTCGTGAGCAGTGGTCACGGACGCGACCGGGGCCGGCGTGGGGTTCGGTGGTGCCGCGACCGGAGCCGTGGCCGGCGGCATGGGTGCCGGCCACGACTTTGGCGCAGCGAGGGGAAATGCGGCAAGGCCAGTGCTGGTCGGTGCCGGCCGCACGCTGATCGCTTGTTCGGCGGGCGCCGCCGGAGCTCGCTCGATAACCGGTGCTGAACTGCGCGGGGCGGGCTCGATGCCGGGTTCAGTCGGCGCTCTCTCGAACGCGGACCCTGCTTTCGGCCCTGCGGGAGCCGCGGGCACGACGCTGAACGCCGCTGCGGCAGGGAGGGGCGCCTCGGTGGGCACGTCACGCGGCGTCAGCACGCCGACACCGGCCATCGCGACCACGCCGAGCGAAAGCCCGATCGACGCTGCCTTCGCGATCGAGAGCAGGGCGACGCCCTTCGCGCCGGCCGCGCCCGCCGCACCCGCACCCGCTGCACCGGCTGTCGCGCCGCCGACGCCCGCCGGTCCTTCACCTCCCGTGGGACCGCCGCCCGGCGGCGGCAATCTGGCGGAGAGCGCCGTCCAGATCTCGCGCGTGACGCGCTGTCCCGGTGCCGCGGCGCCGCCTGCCGTCAGCACTCGGCGCTCGAGCTCGCTGAGCCCCGCAGGAGCATCGAGTAGTCGGCGCGGGTCGGCCATCAGCGACCCCCCGCGCGTGCAACCGAATCCCGGAGCGCGGCTTGCTGAACGACGATGCGGCTGAACGCTTTGCGAGCGAGCCGCAGCCGCGAGTACACGGTGCCGAGCGGAATCTCGAGCGCTTCGGCGATCTCTTCGCCCGTCAGCTTTTCAATCTCGAACAGCATGAATACCGCGCGTTGGTCGAGGTCGAGCTTCTGGAGCGAGGCCTCGAACAGCCGTAGATCCTCGTGTCGCTCCAGGGCCAGCACGGCGTCTTCACGCGGATCGGCCATGGCGTCGAGCGGTCCTTCGTCCAGCACTTCGCGCCGGGCGTGAGCGCGCCGGCGATAGTCCTTGGCAGTGTTCAGACAGATCCGGAACAGCCAGGTCGTGAGCTTGGCGTGAGGGGCGAAGTCGGGGAGTCGCCGATGGACGACCAGAAAAACGTCTTGCACGGCATCGTTCAGGGAAGATTCGGGCGCACCGAGCCGCCGGAGCGACCTCCATACGAAGCCGACGTGCGCCTCGTAGACTGCGTGAAAGTCGTGGCCCGTGTCGTACAAAGGGCAGCTCCCGGGCCGCGCCATCACCAAATCTTTACCGACAGCGAAAGACCGAGCCAGCCGATCACCGTCTCGGTCTCGAAAGGGGTGCCGCTCAGGCCCCCGATGGAGAAGGTCTCGGGATGGGGCGAAATCAAAAGCCGGGCGGCGAGGGCGGTCGAAAGCCACGGCACGGGCTCGAAGCCGAGGTCGACCCCGGCCCCTGCCAACCACCAGGGCCGGCGTTCGGAGGAATCGACGGTGTATCCGCGGGCTTTGCCGCGAAGGCTCAGTAGCGCGCCGAGCGCGCAGCCATCGAGGCGAATCCCCTCCGCAGCGAGCAGGCGCGTACACGCCCGCAGCTGCCCCCCGAACGCGCTCACCTCCACGAAACCCGGCTCGAAGGCGATTTCGCGCTCCGGGGTCCAGAGCGCCCCCACCCACAGGGAATGCCCGAGGTAGCGAGCGCCCAATTCGCCGGACAGCGCCGCTGAAAGGCCTTCGGGCAACCCGCCGGTCAGGGCGATCCCGCCGCCCAGCCAGAAACTCGGTGCGGGCCCTCGCGGGCCGACGGCCGGATGAGCCGGCCGTTCCGGCTGCTCCGGATCCCGGTCGAGCAGCACCAGCAAGGACACCAGGAGGGCCTCCCGGAGTGCGTCGCAGGACGGTCCCGGGGCGCTCAGCGTTCGAACCCCGCGCTTGCCGCCCGATGCGCGGACGGTCGACGTGAACCCCGCGCCGGTCGACCGGATTTCGATCTCGATCACGATCGGTGCTTCCTCGGCAATGGGCGTCGGCCCCAGGCGCTCGCGCAACGCGTCGGCGATCGCCTGCGAATCCGGGCACGAAGCCGAGCCCGGATCGCGCACGACGTCGAGCCTCGCCCCCGGCAGCTCCGCCGCAAATCCCGCGCGGCCATGGAGAAATCCCGCGCACACTGCCGCCGACGCAAAGACGAGGGTCCGACCGCCCCGCGGCATTCGTGGCGTACTCTACGCCAGGCTTCCGCGATTTGCCCGCTGACGATTGTGTGATGGGAGCGCGCACCGGGCTCCCTAGATGGGTATGACGATGCTTTCGAAATCTAGAAACTTGCTTGGTCCGGGGGCGGCGCTGTCCGCGCTGGGACTCACCTTCATTCTCGCGAACGCCTGTAACTCCACCGACTCGCAGATCGGGTCCTACAAGCGGACGGTGGCCGGGGGTCAGTGCGACACTCCGGGGGAAACCAAGGACGAGGGGTGCAACGGCTGCGTCTGCGGGGACGATCTACGGTGGGCGTGCACGTTGATGTGGTGCGATGCGGGGACCGGCGGCAGCGGTGGCGCTTCGGGGAGCGGCGGTAGCTCGGGCAGCGGCGGTAGCTCGGGCAGCGGCGGGTGCGCGGCGTGTTCGCACCCGGACCTCAAGTGGCGTATCGACGGTGGAGACGTCTTTTTCTCGGACGCGAGCTCGCTCACCAACTGCACGGACTATCACGTGACTCGGTCAGGCTTCGGAACCGAGTCCCGAGAATGCTCGATGCTTCCTGGTTGCAACTACCCAGCGGTTGTCGACCTACAGAGCGCGCTAGAGCACCCCGACGTGGTCCAGGCGTTCGCGTCCGGGCCGGTGTTCTACGGATGCGATTCACGCCCCGTCGACGGCTCGGTGCTCGTCGTGACCGATCAGGGCCGCGAGATCACGGTGGGCTCCCAGTGCGACGCGCACGCGATTCCCGAAGGTGTCGCGGCGCTCGTGACCGCGCTACTCGACCTCGACCGCAAGATGAAGACGAGCGTCGAGTGCAGGGAACTGGGCTGGAACGACTGTGAGACGAACGCCCAGTGCGCGGCGGGCTTCTACTGCCGGCACGCCGCCGCCCAGTGCTCCGGCCTCGGCACGTGCCAACCCCGTCCAACGCTCTGCCCCGCGACGACCAACCCAGGCTGCAGCTGCGATGGCATCTATTACGGCAACGAGTGCGATGCCAACGCCGACGGCCGCGAGTTCACGGGTGGTCAAGACTGCTTGAGCACCGGGACTTGCGGCGACTGGAGGATTTCAGCGAGCGGAGATTGCGGCACGTCGTTCGGCTGGACCTATCAGACGCCCGACGGGGTCAGTATTGCTTGCGCCGAAGTCGTCGGCTGCACGTGCACGGATTTCGCCAAGCCTTGCACGTCGCAAACCGTGCTCTATGGCTCGAAAGCGGCCTGCGAGCGCGCCCACGAGATCTGCAACCAGGGCCAGGACCACTAATAAAGCCGTTCGGGGCCGAGGCGTTTTGGGGGCGCGCTGAATTCGATCAGCCGCCCCTCGAGCGGTATGGGGCCCGCGGGGCTGGGGATGACCCGGCCCGGCGTGCCCATGCCCTCGGTGACGAGCAGCCGGCCGTCGTGCATCACGCGCAGGTGAGTCGGGAGATCGAGATCCTTGGCGATCACGCTGACCCGCCCCGAGTCGAGACGAATTCGCAGGACGCGCCCGCTGTAGCGTTCGAAACCGGCGTGGCGCACGCCCGTCTTCGCTTCTTCGACCGTGTGTACCGGGTCGCGGAAGTCGCGGCAGAGCTCGAGCACGAGCAGGTCGCGACCAACCAGCGCCAGATCGGTCGGCGCGTTGAGGTGCTCGACCACGCTTTCGATCTTGCCGCTCCTCGGATCGACGCGCACCACCTTGCCCGAGTCGCGGACGAAATCGACGCCGCTCCCCGCCGTGTCGCCGCCGAGCTGGCCGCTGAACAGCGCGACCAGGAGGCCGGCGCTCGCCGGTTCGACGACCAGCGCCGCCGGCACCGAGTGCTGCCCGCTCTCGAGCGCGCTGATCAGCGCGACGTCGCGCGTCGCGCCGTCCGGGGCGATCTCGATCACGGTGTTGGCAAAGCTCTGCACCGCGTACCAGCGCCCGAGCTTCGGGTGCCACGCGATCGAATTCGCGTTGTCCTTGGTGGTCGCGAACGGTTGCGGCGGCGACTTGTCGAGGCGCAGGAGCTGCGAACCCGTCGTGGGATCGGCCACGGTGGCGAGGATCATCCCGTCGCCGGCTTCGATATCGGCGAGGCCGAACACTTCGTCGCGGTTGACCGCGAGCCGGCGCAGGATGTTGACCGAGGGCTGCCGATCCGCAATGTTCTGGCGCTCGCCCGGATCGTCGAAGTCGCCGTCGTGGTTCTCGTCGACGAGGCGCAGCACGCGGCCCGAGTTCGGGTTCTCCGGATCGCCGACGCCGGCCTCGGCGACCAGCAGCGAACCGTCCGAAAGCTCGAGAATGCCCCGCGGATTGACGAGGTGAGTCGCCAGCACGTGCATCCCCCAGAGCTCGGCGGCGGACTGCTCGGGCGCGCGCGCGCTCCACGGCGGGTGCCCGCCGGCGGCAGTGGCCGGCTCGAGCGACCGGGAACAGCCGGCGCAGGCCAGAACGAACAGCAGTGTAAAGCGAGGCTTGGTCACGAGCGGGCGGAAGGGAGCCCGGAACCTAGCTTCCGAAAAACGGACTCGCAAGCCGTTTGGTCGAGTGGCGCGCCCGCGATAGGGTTCGTCCGTGACTCTGCGCGCGCTCCTCCGGCTGTGCCGGATTCCGAACGTCTTTACGGCGTGCGCAAACGTTGCGGCGGGGATCCTCTTGACGCGCGGCGGCTTTCAACTGAACGACCTCGCGCTCGTCCTCGCTTCAGCGGCGCTCTACCTCGCGGGAATGGTGCTGAACGATTACTTCGATCGCGAGGTCGACGCTGTTGAACGTCCAGAGCGACCGATCCCTTCGGGAGCCGTGAGCGCGTTGACCGCGGCTCTGCTCGGTATCGTCCTGCTCGGCGGCGGGCTCGCGCTCGCGGCGCTGCGCGGCGCCGGCACATTTTGCGTGGCGCTCGCGCTGGCGTTTTCGATCATCGGCTACGACGCCTGGCTCAAATCGACGCCGCTCGGGCCATTTGCAATGGGCACCTGTCGCTTCCTGAACGTGCTGCTCGGCATGAGCGTGACCTGGCCGAACGGCGCGCTGTGGCTGGCGCCGGCCGTGATGGGGCTCTACACGGTCGCGATCACCGTCCTGTCGCGCGACGAAGTCGCAGGCGGCGGCGTGCAGCGAACCCGGCGCGTCGTGCTCGGGCTCGGTGGCCTGGGTGTGTTCCTGGGCGTGGCACTGTTCCTGGTCGCCGGAGGTGCCGTGATCGGTCTGCTTTGCGCGACGCCGTTCGTCGCGTTCCTCTCGTGGCGCGGCCGAGCAAACTTCGCGCCCCTGTGGCACAGCGCCGCGGGCCCGAGCATCGGACGCGCAATCGGGGGCGGGATCCTGCTGATGCCCGCGATCGACGCGAGCTTCGTGGCGGCCTCGGGTCAGCCCGTGGGCGCGCTGGTGGTGCTGTCGGCGATGCTGCCCGCCATGTTGCTCAAGCGCTGGTACTACCTGACCTGACCGGTGCTAGCGTGAGGGCAATGGTCGCCCGGGCCGACGAGCTGATCCGGCGCATCCGTCCCGTAACGACGGCCGAAGCTCACGCCTGGCTCGAGCGCGCCGCCGGGGACGCGCTCGCGAGCGCTTTTGCGGAAGCCGCGCGCCGGCTCGGCCGCGAGCCGCTGCGCGCTGAAACGGGAGAGGCGCTCGAAGGTCCGCTCGACCCGGTGCCGCTCGCCGCGTTCAGCGCCGATGTCGCGGGCCGCGCCGCGCTCCTGATGCGCCTCGGCGAAGCCCGGCCCGAAGCGCTGAACGACGCGGTCGAAACGCTGTACCGCGAGGGCGACAGCAGCGAAAAGATCGCGGTCGTACGCGCGCTGTCGCTGTTGCCCGATCAAGCGCGCTTCGTCTGGATTGCGCTCGACGCGGGCCGCACCAACGAGACCGATCTGTTTCGCGCCGTGGCTTGTGACAACCCGTTTCCGGCGCGCCACTATCCGGAGCTCGAGTTCAACAAGCTCGTGATGAAGGCGGCTTTCGTGCGGGCGCCCGTCGACCGCATCGTCGGTCTGCTCCGTCGCGCCAACCCCGAGCTCGCGCGCATGGCGATGGAGCACATCGACGAGCAGGAGTCGGCGCAGCGCGGTTTCGTGCCCGAGCTGTGGCCGGCGATCGCGGCGCACCCGCCGCCCGGCGCGATCGGGCGCATGCTCGGCTACGCGAGTCACAGCGTGAGCGCGCAGCGCCTCGGCGCGGTGCGCGGCCTCGCCGTTGCCGCCCAGCCGCGGACGCGATCCTTCCTCGCCGAGCGGCTCGAGCTCGAACGCGACGAGTCAGTGCGCGAAGCGCTGCTCGAAGCCCTTCGCAAGATCGACGGGAGCAAATCATGAAGATGTTCGATCCGCACATCCACATGACCAGCCGCACCACCGACGACTACGAGCGCATGGCCCAGGCCGGCATCGTCGGCGTGCTCGAGCCGGCTTTCTGGCTGGGCCAGCCGCGGACGCAGGTCGGCACCTTCATCGACTATTTCAGTGCGCTGATCGGCTGGGAGCGCTTTCGCGCGCGCCAGTTCGGCATCACTCATTTCACCACGATCGCGCTCAATCCCAAGGAGGCGAACGACCCGCGCATCGCCGCCGCGGTGCTCGAGCTCTTGCCGCGTTTCCTCGCGAAGGACGGCGTCGTCGGGGTCGGCGAAATCGGCTACGACGACGTCACCGCGGCCGAGGAGGAGGCGTTCGCCCGCCAGCTCGAGCTCGCCAAAGAGTTGAAGCTGCCCGCGCTCGTCCACACGCCGCATCGCGACAAGAAGAAGGGCACCGAGCGCTCGCTCGCGCTGGTGCGCGAGGTCGGCATCGACGAAAGCTGGGTGCTGATCGACCACAACAACGAAGAAACGCTGCCCCTCGTGAAGAAGACCGCGTGCTGGGCCGGACACTCGATTTACCCCGACACCAAGATGACCGAAGCGCGGATGGTCGAGCTCCTGAAGAAGTACGGCACCGAGCGCATGGTGGTGAACAGCGCAGCCGACTGGGGGAAAAGCGATCCGCTCAAGGTGCCGAAGACCGCGGAGGCGATGCGCGCCGCCGGCTTCTCCGAAGCCGAGATCGAGACCGTGGTGTTCGAGAACCCGGTGCGCTTCTTCGAACAATCGAAAAAGCTCGATCGCAAGACGCTGGTCGGCCGCGAGATCGACCAGAGCCAGCTGTTCGAGGGCAACTCGGTGTTACGCGGGCAGACGCCGCTCCAAGAGAAGCGAGACTGAGGCTGGGGCGTAGCCCCAGCACGCGAGGGCCTCGGAGTCTTGGGAGACCAGATCACGATCGGCAGAAGCCGGAGCGACCCACGAAAACAACCGGCGAGGCCGGCGGCGCTCGGCGACAGCGGAGAACCGACGCGCGAACGTTACGAAACGCTTCCGCCATGAAACCCCTTTCCGGAGGACACTGTTAAGATGCGCCTTGCGATTTCGGGCGGCCGGCGCGCTTTGCTCGGCTACTGCGCCAACGTCCATCCCGGCGAGTCGCTGGCCGACGTGCTCGAGATGACGCGCCGCTTCGCGGGGCCGGTGCGGCGCGAGCTGGGCGTGGAAGAGCTCGGGATCGGGCTCTGGATCAGCCGCGCCGCGCTCGACGGCGTGCGTGCCGCGGGTAGCGGCTCGCTGAGGGACGCGCTCGCGGCCGAGCAGCTCTTCTGCAACACGCTGAACGGCTTCCCGTTCGGAAACTTCCAGGCCAGCGTGGTCAAGCGCGCGGTCTATCACCCCGATCTCGGCACGCCGGAGCGCGAGCGTTACCTGCTCGAGCTCGCCGAGCTGCTCTGTGAGCTCTTACCGGCGGACGTCGAGGAAGGCACGATCTCCACCTTGCCGTTCGGGCACCGCGCGGAGGCAGCGCCGGAGCTCGCGGAGCGCGGCCTTTCGCGGCTGTGCCGGATCGCCGAGGAGCTGGCCCGCCTGCGCGATCGGACGGGTCGCTCGATCCGGATCTGCCTCGAGCCGGAGCCGGGGTGCCTGCTCGAGCGCACCGCGGACGCCGTGGCTTGCTTCGCCGAGCAGCTACCGCGCGCGGCAAAGCGCGAAGGCAAGAGCCTGGAAGCGATCCAGAGCCACCTCGGTGTGTGTTTCGACACCTGTCACCAGGCCGTCGCCTTCGAGCAAGCCGATCTCGCGTTGACGGCGCTCCGCGACGCCGGAATCGTCGTCGGCAAGATGCAGCTCTCGAGCGCGCTTTCGATCGCCGATCCCCGGCAGAGCCACGCCGCGCTTTTGGCGTTCGACGAGCCGCGTTTTCTGCACCAGGTGCGCACGCGCGCCGACGACGGGTCGCTGCTTTCGGCAGACGATCTGCCCGAGACCGGGAGCTTGCCGCGCGATCGCGAGTGGCGCGTGCACTTCCACGTTCCGATCCAGGCCGAGGTGGTGGGCGCGCTGGCGACCACCCGCGATTTCCTCGTGCAGGCGCTGACGAGCGCCCTCGGCGGCGCGCGCCTGCCGCACTTCGAGGTCGAGACCTACACCTGGTCGGTGCTGCCGGAAGCGGAGCGTCCGCGCGACGACGCCGGGCTGGTCTGCGGCCTCGCGGCCGAGCTCCGATTCGCGCGCTCGAGGCTTTCGTGAAAGAAGCGCCGCTGGTCGTGATTCTGGTCGTCGGCCTGTCGCGGGCGCTGTTGCGCCACGCGCCGCGCCTGGCTGCGGTCGGCAAGGACGGTTTTACGGCGGCGCTCGACCCGGTGCTGCCGGCGGTGACGTGCTCGGCGCAGGCGAGCTTGCTCACCGGCCTCTTGCCGCGCGATCACGGCATCGTCGCCAACGGCTGGTATTTTCGCGATCTCTCCGAGGTGTGGCTGTGGCGCCAGTCGAACCGGCTGGTGAGCGGTGAAAAGGTCTGGGAAACGGCGCGCAGAGCGCGTCCCGGTTTCAAAACGGCGAAGCTCTTCTGGTGGTACAACATGTACTCTTCGGCCGAAATTTCGGTGACGCCGCGCCCGATCTATCCGGCCGATGGGCGCAAGCTGCCGAGCGTTTACGCGGACCCCGCCCGGCTCGGGGTCGAGCTTCAAGAACGCTTCGGGACGTTCCCGCTCTTCAACTTCTGGGGTCCGAACGCCAACATCGTGTGCTCGCAGTGGATCGCCGACGCCTCGGCGGCCGTGTTCGACGCCGAGCGCCCCGATCTGACGCTCGTCTATCTGCCGCACCTCGACTACTGCCTGCAAAAAGTCGGGCCGAACGATCCGAGCATCGTGGACGAGGTGGCCGCGATCGATCGCGTCGCCGGCGCGCTGGCCGAGCACGTGCGCGCCCGCGGCGCCGAAGTCGTCGTGGTCAGCGAGTACGGCATCGAGCCTGCCGTCGGCCACGTCATGATCAACCGCGCCCTGCGCGAGGCCGGCCTGCTCGCGGTACAAGAGACGCTGGGCTTCGAGCTGCTCGACGCCGGTGCTTCGCGCGCGTTCGCCGTGGCGGACCATCAGCTCGCGCACGTTTACGTTCAGAAGCCCGAGGATCTGCGGCGCGTCGCGGAGATCCTGCAGAGCTTGCCGGGCATCGAACGCGTGCTCGACGCCGACGGCAAACGCGAGCTCGGCCTCGATCACCCGCGCTCGGGCGAGCTGGTCGCGGTGGCCGCGCCCGGGTACTGGTTCGTCTACTACTACTGGCTCGACGACGCGCGCGCGCCCGACTTCGCCCGCACCGTGGATATTCACCGGAAGCCCGGCTACGACCCGGTCGAGCTTTTTCTCGACCCTGATCGGCCGCTGGTCAAAGCGCGCGTGGCCTGGACGCTGGCCAAGAAGATCGCCGGCTTTCGCTACCTCATGGACGTGATTCCGCTGCGCCCGGAGCTGGTGAAGGGGACCCACGGCCGGGTCACCACCGATCCCGATCACGGCCCGCTGGTCCTGAGCTCGAGCTCGCGCGGCGCCCGCGAGCGGCTGCACCAGACCCACTTCAAGTCGCTACTGCTCGAGCAGCTCAGGGTTTCGATACCCTGAGCACTTTGCCGTTTTTGTCGCCGATCGCGAAGTAGACGAACTTGTCGTCGACGGCGATCGAGCTCGGCCGTGCCGGATTGGAAGCGATCACGCGCGGATCGCCGCCCGCGATCGGCCCGGCCAGCACCGTGTCTTCGGCGTCGCCGGTCGCGACGTAGACGTGCGTCGCGTCGGCAGCCAGCGCCGTCGCGGGCGCTTTCAATGCGAAGAGCCGCGTCGCTGCGCCGCCGCTCGCCGGCAGGCTAAGTACCGCTGGCGGCGTGCTCGAGGTCGCGATCAAGAGCGCATCGCCCTGCAGCGCGAGCGCCGTGATCCGGCCCGCGCCCGGCGTGAGCGTGGTCGAGGTGCCGCCGCTGACGCGCACGACCTCGTCGGCGGTAGCGGCATAGACCGCGTCGGGATCGGCGACCATGGCGGTGAGCTCGGCGAGACCCGAATGCACCTCATGCGGAGCTCCGCCGGCGAGCGCGAGCTTGAAGATCGAGCGTCCGCCGAGCACGCGCGCGCTGTAGTAGAGCGCGTCCGCGCCGCGGACGACCGCCAACGGGTGGCGCTGACCCCGAACGAGCGGCGTGGCCGCCCCGCCCGCGACCGGTACGCGCATCACCGAATCCTCTGCGTAGGCCGCGTAGTAAGCGTAGCCAGCGTCGACGGCGAGGCTCGGCAGCTCCATCGGACTCGCGGCGAGCCGCGTGAGCTCTCCACTCGCTGGAGCGGTGGAGAAAATCGCGCGTAGACTTTTCCCCTCGCCGACGAACGCCGTGAAAAAAAGCCGGTCCCCCGAGAGAACGAGCGTTCCGGGTGACATGACCTGCGACGCGATCACCACGCTGTCGAATTTTCGGCCATGCCGCACGATCCCCGCGATCGTAAAAGCCGCCAAGAACAGCAGCAGCGCGACCGCGGCCTGCGGGCTGAAAGACTTGGATCGGGCGGTCATCGCGCGAGCGACATTAACGCCGAAGGTTTGGACCGGGCTGGACTTTCCGCGGGCAGCAGGGTAGCCCGTATCGCGCAATCTGCGCACCGCGATGGACGTCAATTTCGCTCACCTGGCCGCCTGGTACGTGGTGTTCGTGTTCAGCACGACCTTCCACGAGTTCGCGCACGCGTTCGTCGCCTACCGCGGTGGAGACCTGACGGCTTACGAGGGTGGCCAGCTCAGCCTCGATCCGCTGCCGCACATGCGGCGCGAACCGGTCGGCATGGTGCTGGTCCCGCTGCTGTCGTTCGTGTTCGCGGGCTGGATGATCGGCTGGGCGTCGGTGCCGTTCGATCCGAGCTGGGGACGCCGCAATCCGCTGCGGCAAGGCGTGATGTCGCTGGCGGGCCCGCTCGCCAATCTGCTCTTGGCGCTGATCGCGTTTGCAGCGCTCAAGGCGCTGCTCGCCGCTCACGTTTTCACGTTGCCGGCCAGCCTCAGCTTCAGCCAGGTGGTGGAAGCTGCGGGAGGAGGCGACGGCCGTTCACCGCTCGCGGCGGCGGCGATGCTGCTCTCGATCCTGCTCAATCTGAACGTGCTGCTGTGCCTGTTCAACCTGATCCCGGTGCCGCCCCTCGATGGCGCCGGCGTGCTGGAAGGCTTTTTCAACCGCAGCCTCGGCCCGCTCTACGATCGCCTGCGCGAGATCCCGATGATGGGACTGCTCGGCTTGTTGATCGCGTGGAAGCTCTTCGATTTCGTGGCGCCGCCTGCCGTGAGCACCACGCTCAGGCTTTTGTATCACTGAGATTGTGGTGAGCCTTGCGCGGCGGAGCGCGTCGGCGGGACGCCGCTCCGCGACGCGTGGCGGCGTCCCGCCGACGCCTCTGGACGAGAAGGGCTCACCCAAAAATCGGCAGAGAAGCCTATGGCGTACCGGCGGTTGCGGGACCTTTCAAGAGCATCACGCGCAGCGCGACCTTGCGCTCCTTCGGATCGGCTTCGGCCATGCCGACGCCGGTGCCGTAGAGGCGAACCGTCGCGGTGAAAGTGGTGAGCCGAGCTTCCTCGACGCCGGCCCCCATCAAGAGATTCTTGATCGTGACGGCGCGCTGGCCCGCGAGCGAAGGCGACTCGCCCGACGTGACCTGGCCGACGACGCCGATGCATTCGATGCCGGGGTTCTCGCGCAGCACCTTGGCGGCGGTGTTCACCTGCTCGATCAATTGCTGGTTCACGTCGCTCAGGTTTTGCTCGAAGAAAAATTCGTTCGGTTGGAGTTCTGTCGGCTGCGCGGTCGTGGGCGGAGGCACGTCCTGGGAGTTGCTTTCGAGCTTGGCGCACCCGGTCTTCTGAGCGACCGGGGAAGCGTCGCCCGCGCTGCTCGGCATGAAAGGCGGGACCGCCACGGCGACCCTCGCGTCGGTGCAGCTGCCGTCGCCGGATTGTTGGACGCCGCAGCTCACGGTGCCGTTCTTCATCATGAAGTCGCGGAACTCCTGCTCGTTCTTGGCGAGCACTTTGAATTCTTCGCGAGTTTCGGGCGGCACGTTGGCGGAGCCGTTCGGGTCCTGCACCGGCGCGTACACCGCTTCGTACACCGCGTGCGGCTGCGGAAACTCGACCTCGCGCGTCTTGTTCAGCGCCGTCATGGTGCAGGTGCCGCTCCAGCCGGAATAGGGGCAACGCATCGCGCCCTGGTTGGCGCCGGCACAGCCGGAGAACGCCGCCGCGACACCGCCCGCGAGCAGCACGGCGCCGAGGGCCGCTCGAAAAAGCTTGGGTAAGTGGTTTTCCCTCATCGTCCCGGGACTTTGCCACGAGCCGCGCGGATCGGCGAGTCGATGGCAGAGCGGAATTTTTCGAGGGCCGATTGAATGGTAAACGGGTGATCGAATGCCACGCCGCCTGATCCCAACTGATCCAGGGCAGGTCGAGGAGGATCTCACTTCCCGCACCGATCGCCGAAGGGAGCGCCTGGCGCAGGAAGAGGCACTGCTGCGACTGGCCGAGCTCTTGGTCGGGCTTTCCGAACAAGCCACGGCGCGGCTCGATCTACCGGAGGACGTGCTGGCGCACGTGGCGGACGCGCGGCTCGTTCGATCGTCGGCGGCCAAGAATCGCGCGTTGCGCCTGGTGCGCTCCGCACTTCGAAACTTGGAGGACGAAGCGCTGCAACGGATCCGGCGCGCGCTACCGGAGCCGCGTCGCGGACGCCGAGATTAGATCGAGCATCGAGCGCTGCACGTGACCGCGCGTCGCAGCGCGCCGAGCGACGTCGTCACTGGATAGTTTCGTCACCGCTGTCGCTTCGGGCCCGCTCGCAACGATTGGCCAACGAGGCTAGCGCGAAGGCGACCCGCGCGGCTTGCGATGGCCGCGAAATCCACGCATGATTTTTTCGGCGCGCCGCCAACGCGCGCCCACGGAGGTAGTGATGCGCTCGACGTTTCGGAGCCTCGGGATCGGCATGTTGATCGTCCCGTTTTTCTACGTGGCTTGCAGCGGCGACGAGGGGTCGGGAGGCGGCGGCCGTTCCGGCGCTTCAGGTCGAACCGGCAAGGGCGGCTCGGGTGGGGTGTTCGGTAGCGGCGGCGCTTCGGGCGCGAGCGGGAGCGGGGGCGGCGAGGTGGCCGGAGGCAGCGGCGGATCGAGCGGCGCCGCCGGATCGAGCGGAGCGGCAGGCGCGAGTGCATCCGGAGGCGACGGCGGCGCCGGTGCAGCGGGCGGAGACTCAGGAAGCGGTGGTAGCTCCGGGATGGACGGCAGCGTTGGCAGCGGCGGCACCGGCACTGGTGGTACCGGCGGCACCGGTACAGGTGGCACCGGCACCGGCGGAATGGACGGCAGCGCCGGAACGAACGGCAGCGGCGGCACGAACGGCACGAGCGGCACCGGCGGCACGAGCGGCACCGGCGGCACGAGCGGCAGCGGCGGCACGAGCGGCAGCGGTGGTACGAGCGGCAGCGGCGGTACGAGCGGTACCGGCGGTACCGGCGGCGGAAGCAGCGGGCGGGTTCCGGTCGTCCCACCGATCAGCGGCGACTGTCCCTCGTTCGCGAACGGGACCGTCACCGTCGGAGGCCTGGGCGGGATCCGCATCGTGTCAGGGGCAAAACCCGCGAACGCCACGGCGCCCATGGTCTTTTACTGGCACGGCACGGGGTCGAACTCGGGCGAGTTCGCCACCATGGCCGCGGCCGTCCGCGACGGCGTCGTGGGCGAAGGCGGCGTTCTCGTGTCCTTTCAGGGCACGCTCGGCGGCGATCTGCTCAGTGGCACGAACATCTTCGGAGCGGCCGACTTCCCGGTGGTCGATCAGATCGCGGCGTGCGCAGTGCGGGACCACAACGTCGACCCGCGCCGCATCTTCACCACCGGCTGCAGCGCCGGCGGCTTGTTCTCGGCGGCCCTGGCGGCGCGGCGCTCGAACTACATCGCCGCGGCGGCGCCGAACTCCGGCGGTTGGGTCACCGCGGTCAGCTGGCAAAACAACTACACGCCCGCGCTGATGACCATTCACGGTAAGATGGGCTCCGACGTGGTGATCGTCGACTTTTCGACCACGAGCAACCGCGCGGACACGGCGTTCAAGAACCGTGGTGGCTTCGTGATCGACTGCGATACCGGTGGCGGGCATTGCAGCGGCGCGCCCCTCGACGACCGGATCTGGGACTTCTTCAAGGCACACCCCTACGGCGTCGACCCCTACCCCTGGCTGAGCGGCTTGCCCGGGTTCCCGAGCTCGTGCCACATATTCTGAGCTAAACCGTCTTCAGCCCTTTTTTCACGCTGAAGGTGTGCCCGCAGCCGCAGGTCGAGTCCTCGAGCGGGTTTTTGAACTTGAAGCCCTGGTACATGAGCGTGTTCTGAAACTCGAGCACGCTCCCCTCGATGTACTTGAGGCTCTTCTGATCGACGTACACGGTGAGTCCGTGAAAGTCGTAGACCAGATCGCGCTCGCGCGGCGGCTCTTCCGTGAAGTCTGTGACGTAGGTGAGCCCGGCACAGCCGCCGCCCTTCACGCCGATGCGCAGCGCGGCCTTGGGCTGGCCGATCTCGGCGCGCTTTTTCATGGCGTACTCGGCGGCCTCGCGGGTGACGGTGACCCGCGGCAAATCGGACGGCGGATTGACGGCTTCAGCGCTGCTCATGGCATTCCTCACAACAAGCCTAGCTGCAGTTTGGCTTCTTCGCTCAGGCGGTCCCGCGTCCAAGCCGGTTCCCAGACCAGCTCGGTTTTCACCCGGTTCACGCCCTCGAGCCCGAGCAGCTTTTCGTGCACTTCGCGCACCAGCGAGCCGGCCACCGGGCAGCCCGGCGCGGTCAGGGTCATCTTCACGTGAAGCGCGCCCTCGGGAGAAATGTCGAGGTCGTAGATCAGGCCGAGCTCGTAGATGTTGAGCGGGATCTCGGGGTCGTAGACGGTGCGCAGCGCGGAGATCGCGTCCTCGCGCAGGGTTTCCGGGTCGATGGTGCCGGCGGCCGGGTCCTCCTTTTCGCCCTCGAGCGTGAACGCGTCCGTGGGCTCGGCCTGGGCGTTGAGCACGCTCAGGCGGCGCGTTTTGAGGCGTTCGTATTCGGGGTCGGCGCTGGACATGGTTTTCACTCGGTGGTTGCCGTTTCGCTCGAGTCTTCGAGCGCGGCGCGCAGGGTATGCCACGACAGCGTCGCGCACTTGACGCGCATCGGGAACTCCGCGACCCCGCCGAAAACCGCGAGCTTGCCGAGCGCGTCGGTGTCGGCGCCGGGCCCGCCGGTCACGAGGGCGTGGAAGTTTTTGAATATGGCGTCCGCCTCGGCCACGGTCTTGCCCTTGATGGCTTCCGTCATCGTCGAAGCCGAAGCGGTCGAGATCGCGCAGCCCGAGCCCTGGAAGCCGACGTCGACGATGCGGTCACCGTCGAGGGTCAGCTTGAGCGTGAGCCGATCGCCGCAGAGCGGATTGAAACCCTCCGCCTGATGGTTCGCGCCCTCCGGAAAGCGGAAGTTTCGGGGGTGCTTGCCGTGATCGAGGATCACTTCCTGGTAGAGCTCGCGGAGATCGCTCATCGAAACATCTCGATCGCCTTTTCGACCGCGGTGCCGAGCGCGTCGAGGTCGTGGCGAGTGTTGTATAGGCCCAGCGAGGCGCGTGCGGTAGCCGGCACGCCGAACCGCTCCATCAGCGGCTGCGTGCAGTGGTGACCGGTGCGGATCGCGACGCCTTCGCTGTCGACGATCGTGCCGAGGTCGTGCGGGTGCACGCCGTCGACGACGAAGGAAATCACGCCGATCTTTCGCGGCGCGGTGCCGATCAGCCGCACGCCGGGGATCGCGCTCAGCACGCGCGTG